>Ga0194125_10010839_pt1 | contig 12365 bp, 10 predicted proteins | sample TA2KigC250mmetaG_FD_148626 | JGI IMG/M metagenome (GOLD analysis project Ga0194125, IMG submission 148626) | Freshwater microbial communities from Lake Tanganyika, Tanzania - TA2015034 Kigoma Deep Cast 250m | ecosystem: Environmental > Aquatic > Freshwater > Lake | place: Tanzania: Lake... | reverse complement strand
AAACATCGCATTCTACATAGACATCTGGAAGAAAGTGCATTTCATAAGTTATTACTCCATCACCCTCACATGCTTCGCAGCGTCCTCCTTTTACATTGAATGAGAAACGTCCTGGTTTGTAGCCTCGTGCTTTAGCTTCAGGTAAATTTACAAACCATTCTCGAATAACAGTAAAAGCTCCTGAATACGTTGCTGGATTTGATCTTGGTGTTCTGCCAATCGGAGATTGGTCTATATCAATTATTTTATCTATGTATTGATGACCCTGAATACCTTTAAAAGGTTTTGGAACATCTTTGGATATAGTTTTATTCACCATCATATTTAATGCCTTAAACAATGTATGAAGTATTAGTGTAGATTTTCCACTTCCTGAAACTCCCGTTATAGCAGTGAAAGTTCCAAGAGGAATTTTAATACTTGTATTTTGCAGATTATTTCCGGTTGCCCCAATAAGTGATAAGAATCTGCCATCTTTAGCTTTTTTTCTTTGCACGGGTATTGAAATAAATTTTTTATATGAAAGATATTGTCCAGTTAGACTCTCAGGTGAATTTTTGATTTGATTAATATTTCCCTCTGCTATTATATTGCCACCATTCATTCCAGCGCCTGGACCCAAATCAATAATATGATCGGCATTAAGCATTGCTTCTTCATCATGCTCAACCACAATTACAGTGTTTGATAAATCTCTTAACCTTTTAAGAGCATTGAGTAATTTAATATTATCTTTTTGATGTAAACCTATAGATGGTTCATCCAAAACATATAAAACACCTGTAAGTCCTGATCCAATTTGAGAGGCCAACCTAATACGTTGTGACTCTCCACCAGATAAGGTACCTGAGCCTCTTGATAAATTTAGATAATCCAAACCTACATTTATAAGAAAACTTAATCTTTCATTAATTTCTTTTAAAATATGAAATGCAATTTTGTTTTCTTTTTCTGTTAAGGACTTTGAAAGATTTAAAAACCAATCATGAGCCCTTTGAATAGACATTCTGCAGACCTCACTAATATTAAGTTCATTAATTTTAACACATAGCGCTTCTTCCTTAAGTCGAAAACCTTTGCATCTTTCACATTCAGTTTCATTTTGAAACTGTTCAATTTCCTCTCTTTTCCAATCAGAATCTGTTTCTAAATAACGTCTTTCAAGGTTATTTATTACACCTTCAAAAGGTTTTTTATTTGAATATTTTTCAAAACCGTCATCGTATGTAAATTTAATTTCCTCTTCACCTGAACCATAAAGAATAATGTCTTGTATTTTTTTTGATAAATTTTTCCATGAGGTTTCCAAAGAAAAATCATAATGTTTAGCAAGAGAAGCTAAGGTTTGCGCGTAATACAGGGTTGAAGATGAATTCCAAGGAAGAATAGCTCCATCAATTAACGATTTACTTTGATCAGGTATAACAAGTTTTGGATCCACATATAAATCAACGCCTATACCTTCACATTCTTGGCATGCTCCGTAAGGACTATTAAAAGAAAAAAGTCTAGGCTCAATCTCTTCAATTGTAAAACCACTTTCTGGACAGGCAAACTTTGATGAAAATATTAACTTTTCACTTTTTCTTAATTCTTTTGGAATATTTTCATTAATAGTTTCTGCATAAACTAATCCATCGGATAATGACAAACTTAGCTCAATACTTTCTGCTATTCTTTGTTTTTCTTTATTTTCATTTGCAAAAACATCAATTTGTATTTCAATATCGTGTTTAATATTTTTATTTAAGGTTGGAATTTCATCTAGTGAATAAATTTTTCCATCGATTTTAGCATTGGAAAAACCTCTTTTTTTATAATTTTGTAATTCTTTTCTGTATTCACCTTTTCTACCTCTAACCACAGGAGAAAATATTGTAACTCTTGTTTGTTTAGGAAGAGCTAAAATTTTATCAACTATTTCTGATACAGTTTGAGATGTTATTGGTTTTCCAGTAAATGGTGAATAAGGTATTCCAACTCTTGCATATAATACTCTCATATAATCATAAATTTCAGTAACAGTTGCAACAATTGATCTAGGATTTTTTGATGTAGTTTTTTGTTCTATAGAGATAGCAGGAGACAGACCTTCAATTAAATCAACATCAGGTTTTTTCATTCGGTCTAAAAATTGCCTAGCATATGCGGATAAACTCTCAACATAACGTCTTTGACCCTCTGCATAGATTGTATCAAAAGCTAAAGAAGATTTTCCTGAGCCAGAAAGCCCAGTTACCACAATTAATTTATCTCTTGGTATTTCAAGAGATATATTTTTTAAATTGTGCTCTCGAGCGCCTTTAATAACAATTTTTTTCAAATTTAAATTGGTCATTTTTAATTTTTTTTGTTCTTAAAAATTAGACGGTCTGATATACTAAAATTATAGAAACAAATCTAAATTATTTAAAATATGGCTGGTAGTCTTAATAAGGTTTTACTAATTGGAAGGCTTGGAAATGACCCTGAAATCAAACAAACACAAAATGGAAAAAATATCGCACGCCTAAGTATAGCAACAAGTGACTCCTGGAAAGATAAAAATACTGGTGAAAAAAAAGAAAAAACTGAATGGCATAAAGTTGTTGTATTTAATGAGGGTCTTGTAAATGTAATACAAAAATACCTTAAGAAAGGAGCTCAGGTTTATATTGAAGGTCAATTAAATACTAACAAATATACTGATGCGAATGGAGAGGAAAAATTTTCAACTCAAATAGTACTACAGGGGTACAACTCTTCATTAACAATATTAAGCAACAAAAACACTTCAGATATAAATAAAATTGAGAATAATCAAATGCCTCAAGAAAATATTGAAGATATATCTCAAGACAGTGAAGAAAAAGTTCCTTTTTAAAATATTTAATGGAACAAAAAAAAGAAGACAATCAAGATAGTATAAAAAACTATTCAGTCCAAATCGTTGATGAGATGAAAAAATCTTATCTATCATATGCCATGAGTGTAATCATAAGTAGGGCATTGCCTGATGCAAGAGACGGGCTTAAGCCAGTACATAGGAGGATTATTTATGCAATGTATAAGGGTGGCTATGATTGGTCTAAACAATACAGAAAATCTGCAAGAGTTGTCGGTGATGTAATTGGTAAATATCATCCCCACGGTGATCAAGCTGTATACGACGCTTTAGTAAGACTAGCACAAGATTTTTCTATGAGTGTAAAGCTTTTAGATGGACAAGGAAATTTTGGAAGTATGGATGGAGATCGTGCAGCAGCGATGCGTTATACAGAAATTAAATTGGCTAAAATTGCGGAATACCTCGTGTCCGATTTAGAAAAAAATACAGTAGATTATCAGAATAATTATGACGATACAGAGACGGAACCCGCTGTTTTGCCATCTCAATTTCCAAACTTATTAGTGAACGGCGCCGGTGGTATTGCTGTTGGAATGGCAACAAACATTCCTCCTCATAACCTTGGAGAAATTATAGATGGAACTCTTGCATTTATTGATGATAACCAAATATCAATTGAAGAACTTATAAAATTTATTCCTGGACCAGATTTTCCTACAGGAGGTCAAATTATTGGAAAAGATTTAATTAAAACTGCATACAAAAGCGGAAGAGGATCAATAAAAATAAGAGGCGAAATAACTATTGAAGAAAATAAAAAGGATAGGGATTTAATTATAATTAAATCTATTCCTTATCAACTTAATAAATCAGTTTTAATTGAAAAAATAGCTGATTTAGTAAAAGAAAAAAAAATAGAAGGAGTTTCTGATATTCGAGATGAGTCAAATAAAGATGGTGTAAGAGTTGTAATTGAATTACGAAGAGGAGTTTCTTCTGAACTTATTAAAAACCAAATTTATAAATTCTCACCTTTAGAGACTTCTTTTGGATTTAATACTTTAGCAATTATAAATGGAAAACCAGAATTACTTAATTTAAAAGATTTTATAAAAGTTTTTGTAGACTTTAGAGAAAAAGTTTTAATTAAAAGATCCTTATATGATCTAAAAAAATCCAAAGATAGAGTACATATTTTAATTGGACTATTTGTTGCAATTGAAAATATTGACGAAATAATTTCAATTATTCGCAAATCAAATAATCCAGATGTAGCTAAAAAAAATTTGCAAGAAAAACATTGGAGCTTTAAAAAATCAAAAATTGATACAAAGATACTTGATATTACTGATTTACCCAATAAAGAAAAATACTACTTAAGCGATTTTCAAGCAAAAGCAATTTTAGATTTAAGATTGCAAAAATTAACCACTATTGGATATGAGGAAATCAATAAGGAAACTAATGAACTATACAGTCAAATTATTGCTTTAAAAAAAATTCTAAATAATAAAACCGAACTTTATAATGAAATTAAAAAAGAATTAAGATTGATTAAGGAAAAATATGCAACTCCAAGAAAAACAAAAATTATAGATCAAGTTATAAATGTAGAAATTGAAGATGTGGTTACAAAAGAGGATGTAATTATAACTATTACAAATCAAGGCTATATTAAAAGAAAGTCCATAGATGTTTTTAGGGTACAAAAAAGGGGTGGTAAGGGAAAGACTGGAATTGTTACTAGAGACGAAGACTTTGTAACTCAAATATTTACAGCAAACACGTTAACACCCATACTTTTTTTCACCTCTAAAGGTTTAGTTTTTAAAGTAAAAACATGGAAAATACCTGAGGGTACAACGATTTCAAAGGGCAAGTCCCTTCAAAGTATTCTTGCTTTAAAGGAAAATCAACAAGTAACTTCAATCATGCCCTTACCAGAGGATGAAAAGCTTTGGAATAAATTATTTATAATTTTTATAACTGCTAAAGGAAAAATTAGAAAAAATATTTTATCTGATTTTTCATCTATTCAATCTACAGGAAAAATTGCAATGAAATTAGAGGGTGATGATGAAATTATAGGTGTAAAACTAATTCAAAACGATGAAGATTTTCTAATATCTACTATGGAGGGAAAAGCGTTAAGGGTTCAATCAAAAAAAGTCAGGGTCTTTAAAGGACGATCGTCGAAAGGTATAAGAGGAATAAGACTATCTAAAAAAGACAAAGTTGTTTGTCTTTCAATTTTGAAAACCGTTCCAATTAGCGGTGAACAGTCTAAAGCATACTTAAAGTCTCAACGCCTTTCAGGGGAAATAGATGAAAAAAATGAGGAAAATATTATCTTAAATAAAAAGTTAATTGATGAGCTCAAGGTAAAAGAGGAATTTGTATTAACAATTACAAAAAATGGTTACGGAAAAAGGTCCTCTGCTTACGAATACAGGGAAAGCGGCAGGGGAGGTAGTGGAATTATTAATATAATTACATCTGAAAGAAATGGTAACGTTTCAACCTCATTTCCTGTTAATCATGAGGATCAGATCATGTTAGTAACTAATAAGGGTCAAATGTTAAGATGTAATGTAAAAGATATTCGTATCACAGGAAGAAACACCCAAGGGGTAAAAATTTTTAATATTGAGGATAGTGAGCATGTAGTATCCGCTACAAAAATTGAAGACTCAACAGAGAATTAATAAATGAATTTGAAAGCAAAAATTTACCAACCAAGCAAAACAGCAATGCAATCAGGAAGAGCAAAAACCAGACAATGGATTTTAGAATATGAGAAACAACCTGCTGGAAATGACTTCTTAATGGGATGGATTACGAGCAATAATACTCTTGAGCAAATTCAGCTTAAATTTGACACTTTAGATCAAGCTATTAATTATGCGCAAAATAATAATATAAGCTATGAAGTTTCAGAACCAAAAAAAACAAAAATTATAATAAAGTCCTACGCAGATAATTTCCTAAAATAAAAAATGTTTCGCAGTTTTTTTTTAAACAAAAAATGGCTGGTGTGGGCATGGGGTGGAGGTTTATTGTTGCTACTCTCTCTTCTTATTCAGGTATCTATAACTGTTAAAATTAATGAATGGTATAAAGGTTTTTATGATCTTCTTCAAAACGCTAAAGAGAGTAAAATTGAGGAATTTTGGCAAAAAGTTATTCAATTTTGCTATCTCGCTTTTCCATATGTAGTTTTAGCAACTTTTACAGGTTTTTTTACTAGACTTTTCGCACTTCGATGGCGGGAAGCAATGACATTTGACTATTTACCATATTGGAGAGATAGCTCATCCAAGATTGAAGGATCAGCACAAAGAATTCAAGAGGACATAAGTAGATTTGCAAAAATAGTAGAATCGCTTGGTTTACAAGTCATAAGGGCAATTATGACATTGATTGCGTTTATTCCAATATTATGGGGACTATCTAATTCAATAGAAATAGAATTTTTTAAAAAGATTCCTGGAGCCCTTGTCTGGGTATCCTTAATTGTAAGTTTAGGTGGATTACTAATTAGCTGGTTTGTTGGAGTTAAACTTCCAGGACTTGAATATAATAATCAAAAAATTGAAGCAAAATTCAGAAAAGAATTAGTTTATGGTGAGGATGATAGAGTAACTTATGCAAAACCTGATACTATTTTTGAACTTTTTACAGGAATAAAATTTAATTATCATAGGTTATTTCTACATTATGGTTACTTTGATATTTGGGTAAATTTATATGATCAATTTATGGTTATTGTTCCTTATCTAATTATGGCTCCAGGTCTATTTATTGGCACAATTACTCTGGGAGTTATAGTTCAAGTCTCCAATGCTTTTGCAAGAGTTCATAATAGTTTTTCACTTTTTATTCATCAATGGACAACTATAACTGAACTGAGATCTATATATAGACGACTTAATGAGTTTGAGATGGGTATTGGTTATAAAAAACTAGCCTGAGCTGATGATATTATGAATTTTATCTTTTTTAAAAAATTTTAATAACAATTCAAACTTTTTAAAAGATAGATCATTTTTTTCATAATATTCAATTTCTTTTTGAGCAACATCAAAAAGATGTGAGTGATAAATAGGATCTGCAATTATAAAATCTTTTTCTCCGCTTTGTTTAAAGCCAATTATGTCTCCAAAACCCCTAAGCTTTAAATCTTCTTCAGCTATAAAAAAACCATCATTAGATTCTCTAATAATTTTAAGTCTTTTTTTACCATTTTCTGAAATTCCATCTGAATAGACCAGGATACAGTCTCCATTTACTGATCCTCTACCAACTCTTCCCCTTAATTGATGGAGTTGTGATAATCCAAAACGTTCAGCGTTTTCAATAACAATAGTATTTGCATTAGGATTATCTATACCAACCTCAACAACAGTAGTTGCCACCAGAATATCAATTTTTTTATTTAAGAAATCATTCATTATATTTTTTTTTTCTTCATAAGATAATTTACCATGTAAAAAATTAATCTTTTCAAAATGTTTTCTTAAAAAATTATATCTAGTCTCGACATTTGAAAGAATTAATTTTTTACTTTCATCAATTAATGGGCATATCCAAAAAATTTGGTCGTTTTCTTTAATTTTTTCTTTTAAAAAATATATTACTTCATTAATTTTTTTGTTAGAAATTATGTTTGTGATTGTCTTGGTTTTTGTAAATGGTTTATTTTTTAAGCTTGAAACATCCATGTCTCCATAGGTTGATAAAATTAACGTTCTAGGTATAGGCGTTGCGGTCATTAGTAATAGATCACAGTTATCACCGCCCTTTTTTATGAGCTCAAGTCTTTGTTTTACTCCAAATTTATGCTGTTCATCAATTATAACTAAACCAAGATTTAGAAAATTTACTTTCTCCTGAAATAAAGCGTGCGTACCAACTATAAAATTAATTTTTCCATTCATTAAGTCTTGATGAATTATTTTTTTTTTTTTAAAATCTGCACTACCAGACAAACTTTCGATAACTATACTTGTATTTAAAAATATTTTTTTTGCTAAGTTTACGTGTTGATTTACTAAAATCTCAGTTGGAGCCATTAAAGCTACTTGGTGACCAGATTGAATTACATTTGCAGAGGTAATTAATGAAATTATAGTTTTTCCTGATCCAACGTCTCCTTGCAGCAATCTTAGCATCCTTTTCTCTGATGCCAAATTTTTTTCAATTTCGCTAATTATAGAATTTTGATCATCAGTAAGTTTAAAATTAATGTTTTTTAGAATTGTTTCTTTAAGAATATTTGTTTAATATTTTTTTTTTTTTTTTTTTTTTTAAATTATTTTTTTTTATTTCATAAAAAATTAATAAATTGGAAAAAATCTCATCCATAGATAATCTTTCATATGATGTAGAATTTTTATAAATATCTTGTGTATTTTTTGGTTTATGTAAATCAACAAGTGCTTCACGAAAACTTTTAAAGTTATTTAAAGATAAAAAATCTGTTCTATGCCATTCAACTATTTCAGGCATTTTATCAATTAACCCCTCGTAAATTTTATTTATTGTTTTGTTTGAAATCCCCTTAATTGCTGAATAGGTTGGCATAATCTTATTAATTTTGGATAGGTTATCCAGTGAAACTACATAGTCAGGATTAGTAATCTGGAATTTATTTTTATAAACTCCTATTTTTCCGCTTATTGCAACTTCAGACTCTAACGGTAAAATTTCTTTTATGTATGTTTCTCTTGAATTAAAAAAAATAACATTAATTTCCCCAGTTTGATCATAGCAAAAAACAGTACTTGGAAGTTTTCTAATTCGTGGGAAGTTATATTTTTTAACTTTAACAACCAAAGTCGCAACAGTACCTACTTCAAGCTGGTTTAATTTTGGACAATTTGATCTATCTATAACTCCATATGGTAGATTAAATAATAAATCTAAATTGTTTTCTATTTTTTTTTCATTAAAATATTTATTTATTTTAGGGCCAATTCCTTTATTTTTAATTATGGAATTAAAAAAAAAATTTTGGTTTTGATTCATTTTAAAAACTAAATGGATAATATATTAAAAAAAATTTTATATAGAGCAAATCATCGAGGAACTAAAGAAATGGACTTAATACTGGGTGGTTTCGCAGCTAAATTCTTAGCCTACCTTACAAAGGAAGAGGTTAATCAATTTGAAAAAATTCTTACATTTACTGATAAAGAACTTTCAGTTTGGTTAATTGATAACAGCGATAATTTTGAAATACAAAAAATAGGTATTTCCAAAAAACTTAAAGATTTTTGTGACAATTATTATAAGTTAAAGTAATGGCGGAGAGGGTGGGATTTGAACCCACGAACGAGTTGCCCCGTTGCTAGTTTTCAAGACTAGTGCTTTCAACCGCTCAGCCACCTCTCCATAAATTTTGTTACCTTATTACTGCTATATGGTAATTAAAAATTAATGGCTAGATATATAAAAAAACTGTCCTTGCTAATAGCAATAATATTTTCTTTTTTTCTAAGTAATAAATCATACTCGAATGAAGAATTTAAAACTTGGTTAGAATTATTTAAAAAAAGAGCAGTAGCTCAAGGTGTATCAAGTGATACTGTAAATGAGTCATTAAAGAACGTAAAATTTTTAGAGAGAATTGTAGAGTTAGATAGGAAGCAACCAGAGTTTACTGAAAAAACTTATGAATATATAAATAAAAGAATTGATGAAAAAAGAATAACTAATGCCCACATAATTTTAAAAGATCAAAAAGAAATATTAAATAATATAAGTGAAAGATTCAAAGTAGATAAAGAAATAATCGTAGCCTTATGGGGTATAGAAACAAACTTTGGTGTAAACAAAGGCAAAGTTGATATTCTGTCAGCACTTGCGACTTTATCATTTGATAAAAGACGTTCGGCATATTTTGAAAGTGAACTAATAATCCTTTTACAACTTATAGATAAAAAAATCGTTAAAATAGAAAATTTATTTGGATCATGGGCTGGCGCAGTCGGTAATTTTCAATTTATGCCATCAACTATTCAAAAGTATGCGCTAAATGTTGATGACAAGTTAGGTGTTGACTTAATTGGCTCTGTTCAAGACTCTGTAGGTTCAGCGGCAAATTATTTATCTAAAATAGGTTGGAGATTTAAAGATATTTGGGGATTTGAAATTAAAAATACAAAAAACTTTGATAGCAGTATTTTAACTACTGACTCTAAAAATTTTAAGGAACAATTCACTATATCAGAATTAAAAATGCTTGGTTTTAAACACATGGATAATAAAGAATTTGCCGATAGTAATAAAAAAGGATGGATTATACGGCCTGACGGAAATGATGGACCAATTTACATTGTATTCGATAATTTTTTAAAATTATTAGAATGGAATAGATCCTTACGTTTTGCAATAACAGTTGGAACTTTATCAGATAAAATTAAAATTTAATGAAAAAAATAATTTTTTTTTTTTTATTAATTATATCTTGTAAAACTATTGAGCCAACACCATTTATTGAATACGAAAAAATAGGTTTTGCAGAGGAAATAAAAAATGAAAATATTAAAGAAATATTATTTAACATAGTCTCTGAACAAAATATAATAATCCACCCACACCTTGAAAAAAATACTTTTGTTAAAATAACAAATTTATACAATAAAAAAAGTTTTGACTCATTTATTTCAGAAAAAAAAAATTTTCCAAGTTTAACTCAAAAAAGAGAGGTTTTCTTATCCAATAGTATTTTTAAAACTCTAGATTTAGACAATAAATTTCCACTTATTAAAATTGAAAGCATTAAAAAAAACCCAAAGTTTGTTGCCGGAAATGTTGAAATATTTGAAGAAGAAAAGAAAATCTCATCTCAAATTAAAACTGATACTATTGAAATTATAGATATATCAAATGAAAAAAAAAATAAAAATAACTTAAATACTTTCTATATTTATTATGGTGATTTTGCTTTCAAAGATTTTGCAGATCAATTTTTAACTAAAATTAGAAACGAATTGGGATATAAAAAAGCATATTTAGTAAATTCAAATAAAAAATTTAGAATTATTGTGAGTGAATTTAATAGCATAAATGCTTTTGATGATTTTTATAAAAAAGTTTTAAACACTAATTTTGAAAATTTTAATATTGCTATTGGAAAAATATGAGAATTTTTTTTTTATTTTTTTTTTTATTTTTTACAGAAACTACCTTAGGTAATATCTCTTTTTCTTCAAACGTTACAAATGGAATAGCAATAGATTATGTAAGCAATACGGTAATTGGAGAAAAAAATTCAGATAAAAAAATATCCCCTGCTTCTATGTCAAAAATTATGACAGCTATAATTGTTTTTGATCAGTTAAAATTAAAAAAAATGACTATAAATGATCATCTAGAGGTTCCTAAAAATATTAGATCTAGGATCACTAAAGATGACACTAAAATGTTTATTTTGCCTGGAGATAAAATATCTGTTGATGATCTTCTTAAGGGTTTAATTGTATTATCGGGAATTGATGCGGCAATAACTCTGGCTGAAGGACTAGCGGGAAGCGAGCAGCAATTTGTAGATCTCATGAATAAAAAAGCAGCAGAAATTGGAATGAATAATACCTTATTTAAAAATTCATCTGGAGTATTTGATTTTGAACATTTTACAACAGTTAAAGATATTTCTATTCTTTCATCTTATCTTATTAAAAATTACGGCGAATTTTACGGATATTTTAAAGAAAAAAAATTTTTATGGGTTAGAACTGGAGGTAAGCCAATACAACAATACAATCGAAATGTTTTATTAACAGATGACAACGTCGATGGTATAAAAACTGGAAACCTTAAAGATAGCAAATACTCGATTGCAGCAACAAAAAAAATAAATAATAGAAGAGTTATTGTTGTAATTAGTGGACTTCCTACAATGACCTCAAGAGCAGATGAAGTTCGAAGAATATTCCTACAATATTTTAATCGCACAGAGTTAGCTCTTATACCTTATGATAATGATTTATTTAGAATTGATATTTGGAATGGAAGCGTTTCTTCTTTAAATGTTAGAGGATCAAATAAGGAGGGAATTTATTTTATAAAAAATAAAGGCCAAAAAATCCTGAAACCAAGAATTGAGATTGAATATGAAACCCCTACTAAAATACCGATAGTTAAAGGAGAGCATATTGCAAATGCAAAAGTTTTTAATGGCAGGGAACTAATACATATTGAAAGACTTTATGCGGAGAAAAATGTTACTGAGAAAAATATTTTTTTAAAAGGGTGGCAAAATATTAAATATAGCATATGGAATTAAAAAAAGGTTATCTGATATGTTTTGAGGGGGTAGAAGGATCGGGAAAATCAACTCAAGCAAAACTTTTATACAATTTTGTAAAAAAAAAAATTACTAAGAAAGTTATTCTAACAAGAGAACCTGGAGGTACAGTTGTTGCTGAGAAAATACGTAACCTTATACTTGAAAAAAAATTAAAAATTCATAAGATTACAGAATTATTTTTACTATTTGCTGCAAGAAATGAACATGTTGTTAATAAAATTGAAC
>Ga0194125_10010838_pt1 | contig 12366 bp, 8 predicted proteins | sample TA2KigC250mmetaG_FD_148626 | JGI IMG/M metagenome (GOLD analysis project Ga0194125, IMG submission 148626) | Freshwater microbial communities from Lake Tanganyika, Tanzania - TA2015034 Kigoma Deep Cast 250m | ecosystem: Environmental > Aquatic > Freshwater > Lake | place: Tanzania: Lake... | reverse complement strand
TCCCGCCTGCCGCCAGGCCGTGCCTATGTACGACTGGGAAATCGACGCCTCCCACGGGGACAGACGGAACCGTCCCCGCGGCCATCGAAGACCTCACGATGAGACACTATACGCAACCTGACAAGCACCTGCGCATAGCACGGACCACTCGCTCACGCTCGTGGCTCGGTTGGCGGCGCGAATGCCATAACCGGGACCACTCGCTCACGCTCGTGGCTCGGTTGGCGGCGCGAATGCCATAACCGAGCCGCGACCGTCAGGGAGCGGTGGCGCAATCAATTCGTACGCTATGTATGTCAGACGATGCGACACGTACTCTGTCTGGCGCTCCTCCCGTCGCTCGGCTTCGCGGCCGCCTAGGTCCGGCGGGCGCGAATAGCGCAGCGCGCCGCCCTCGTCGAGGGGCGGCGGCGGCTGGGTGTACAATCGAAGGGACCCAGGAAGCGAGAAGGGAAATCCTGGCCTAAAGGAGGCGCACATGAGGACTGTGGACAGTCGCCGCGAGTTCCTCCGCGGGTTGGCCGTCGGAAGCATGGTTCTGCCGGCAGGTACGATGCTCGGGCAGGAGGCTATCCACTTAGGCTCACGTGTTGTCGAAGCGCCGAATGTGTATCGCAGCGGACCCGCCGTCATCGAAAACGGCAAGGTAGTCCAGCCCAGACACGAAATCCGCGTGCTGAGCGACACGGAAGTGCTGGTCGTGGGCGGCGGCTGCGCTGGCGTAATCGCGGCCCTGGCGGCGGCGCGGGCCGGGCAGAGAGTGACGCTGGTTGAAAGATACGGGTGCTTTGGCGGCCTGTGGACGGCCGGCCTGGTGTTGATCGTCCTTGCCACGCACGTCAAGACGCAAGCGGGACTTACCAAGTGCGTCCGCGGAATCGGCGACGAACTGCTGCAGCGGCTCCTTGCGATCAAGGGTGGCATCATCAACCAGGGCCCGGGGATGCGCAACCCCACCAGCGACCCGGAAGCGACAAAGTACGTGATGGCGGAGATGCTGCGCGAGGCCGGTGTCGAGATCCTCCTCCACAGTTGGGCCGTCAACGCCATCATGCAGAGCAACGACGTGAAAGGCGTTGTCTTCGAGAGCAAGAGCAGCAGTTACGCTATCACCTCCAGGATCGTAGTGGACGCCACCGGGGACGGCGACGTCTATGCGGCCGCCGGAGCGGAACACGTGCGCCACATTCATCGCATTGGCCTGGTGCACCGCCTCGGCAACGTGGATCGGATCGACAACTCGACGGCGGCGGCAGGAGCCGGGACACGAAAGCCGGGCGCTGTTACTCCACATCCGAGTGTTCGGTGGGTAAACATGCAGGGTCCGCAGGGCGATTGCCTCGACGTGAAGACCCTGACCCAGACCGAGCTGGACGGCCGCCGCGCCGTCTGGCAACAGGTGAAAGCCTTGCAGCAGAGGCCGGGGCACGAGCAGGTCTTCCTGCTGGACACGGCGTCACAGTTGGGGATTCGTGCTTCGCGCACCTTGAAGGGCCTGGTCGTGCCCACCTACGAGGAGGCGATGAAAGGCAAGCGCTACCGCGACTCCGTCGGGGTGGGCGGCGGCGGCGATTTCCTCGGCGAGCGGGCATGTGACATCCCTTACGGCGCGCTGGTGCCGGTGAAGGTGGACAACCTGCTGGCGGCCGGCCGGTGTATCGCGGGCGACAACCTCATGATGAACTACCTGAGGCTTATCGGACCTTGCCTGGTCTCGGGCCAGGCGGCCGGCGCAGCCGCAGCGCTGGCGGTGCAGAGGAGGCGCCGCCCGCGCGACCTGGAGGTTGTGCAATTGCAGGCCCTCCTCAAGAAGCAAGGCGTGCACTTCGGATAGCGAGGAGCGGAGCTGTTGCCCTTCCGCACCAGGCTTGGCGCCAGTGTCCTGCTAGGGCTGGTCCTGTGGTTCTTCCCCGAGGTGTGGCGCCTGGCGGCGCCGGCGCTGAGTCCCTTCGTAGCCATCTGCTCGCGGGTGGCGAGACATTCGCTGGCCGCGGATCTGGTGCTGGCGATGCCGATGCTGGTAACCGCAATCCTCTATCGGAGATTCTGGTGCCGGCATCTCTGCCCCGTAGGCCTCCTCTCGGAGTCGTGCGGCAAACTGCGGGGTCCCCTTGCCCCGGCGTCTGGGACAGCCGCCCGGGCCGGATCGTCGTGGCCGCCGGCCCGGTTCTTCGCGCTGACGACGCTGGGCGGGGCGGTCGCAGGGTATCCGCTGCTTCTGTGGATGGACCCGCTGGCCCTGTTTGGCGGGTTCTTCAGTGTCGCGCGAATTGCACGTGCGGACCTTTCAGCCCTTTCGGCAGTGGGTCTGCCGCTGGTGATGCTGATCAGCATCGTGTTTCCAGGGAAGTGGTGCGCACGCCTGTGCCCGCTGGGCGGGGCGCAGGACCTGCTGGCTCTGACGGCCCGCCCGCGCGACAGCGGTCGCCCGCGACTTCGACTGGGCTCGATATCGCATCCGCGCCGGGCGTTGCTGGCCGCCGGCGCCGGAACGATCTTCGCTGCTGTCGCCGCGCGGCCTTGGGCATCCCGCCGCCGGGAAATCCGTCCTCCGGGCGCGGTTGACGAAGCGGCATTCAAGGGGGGGTGCATCCGCTGTGGGAGTTGTGTTCGCGCTTGTCCCACGGGGATCATCCAGCCGGCTGTAGAGCAGCGCGATGTGACAGGCTTCCTCGCGCCGCGGTTGCGGTTCAGCGGTCCCGACTACTGCCTCCAGGACTGCAACCTCTGCGGCCGGGTGTGCCCGACCGGCGTCATTCGTCTGCTTCCTCTGGCGGAGAAGAACCGCCATGTGATCGGGATCGTGTCTATCAACCTTTCCGAGTGCTACCTGACTTTGGAAAGAGAGTGCGGCATCTGCGTGGCGCGATGCCCCCGCGCTGCTATCGTGGATACCTTCGTACGCGAAACCTATCAAACGACCGTCAAGGTGGTGCGGGAGAAATGCAACGGGTGCGGCGCCTGTGTCGGCATCTGCCCACCTGGGGTGATCCGCATCGAAGCGGCTGAGCGTGCGTGAACGAGGATCGGGCTCGGCTGCTGAAGGCTCCTCGGAGCGACCGGTGGTGCCGCTGCCATGGGATACAGCTTCGGGACAGTTGGCCGAGGCAGCGCCCAGGCGCGAAGTATGAGCAGGCGCGCCTCAGGGAAATGGATGCCTACTTCTGCTTCTTCCGCTTCTTCTCCTGGCGCCGCGCTTCGCGCTGGGCGGCCCGCGCGCCGCCTCCCTGCGCCTCGTTGGCGGCGCCGCGGGTGAGGCGCGGCCGGTTCTGTTTGCTCCACTGGTCGAAAGAGGCCTGGAGCCGGGCCACCATCTCGGGCCTTTGCGGCCCGAGGTCGTTCTTCTCGCTCAGGTCGGCGTCCAGATCGAAAAGCTCGGTCTTGCCGCGGTTGTTCACCAGCTTCCAGCGGCCGCTGCGGACGGCCGTCTGCTCCTCGGCTCCGTCCCAGAACATGGCCTCGTGCAAGGGCCCGGAAGCCTGGCCGGTGAGAGCCGGCAGTATGTCTTTCCCGTCGAAGACTACATCCTTGGGCAGGGAGGCCCCGGCCGCGGCGCCCACCGTGGGCATCACGTCCATGCTCATCACCGGCTCCCGCGAGACCGTGTCCGGCCGGATGCGCCCCGGCCAGCTCATCATGAAGGGCACCCGGATGCCGCCCTCGTAAACGGACTGTTTGAAGTCGCGCAACGCGCCGTTGCTCGACGCATTGGCCCGCGCGCCGCCGTTGTCGGAGAAGAACACGACCAGGGTATTCTGCTGGAGCCGGCGCTTCTCCAGTTCATCCAGCAGCGCCCCCACCGCCGCGTCCTCGCGCTCCAGCATCGCCAGGTAAATGTCGCGCTTGGGATTCCCGGTGTCGTACTTCCGGATAACTTCCGGCGGCGCCTGCAACGGGTAGTGCACCGCGTTGAACGCCAGGTACAGGAAGAACGGGCGCTGCTCATGACGGGCGACGAACGACACGGCTTCCCGCCTCAAATTATCCGTGAGGTATCCGGTGTCGTCGATCACCTGTTCGTTGCGCCGGATGGCGTTGAACAGCGCATCTGGATCCCGCCGGAGGTTGAAGTAGTCGTGCGCCCCGTGCCCCAGGAACCCATAGAACTCGTCGAAACCGCGCCGGCAGGGGTGATAGGGCATTTCCAGCCCCAGGTGCCACTTTCCGAAAGCTCCCGTGGCGTATCCTTCCCGCTTCAGCACGGCGGCCAGGGTGACCTGATCCAGCGGCAGCCCGGCGCGTGAGTCGGACGCCGTGTAGAAGCCGTACCGCTGCGAGTACCGTCCGGTCAAAAGGGCCGCGCGCGTGGGCGCGCACACATACGCGTTCGCGTAGCCCTGCGCAAAACGCACCCCGCTCCTGGCGATGCGGTCGATATTGGGCGTCCGGACTTCCTGGGGATGGTCGTAGCAGCTCAGGTCGGCGTATCCGTGATCGTCCGAGACGATGATGACGATGTTGGGACGCGACTGCGCCGCCGCCCAGCCCCGCGCGCCGGCCAGAACGCCCGCCAGGGATTGCAGGCAATCGCGCCGGCTGATGCTTCGCTGTGGCAAGCTCATCTCATCCAGGATCATACCTGACATCGGGGACAGCACGGAGGCATGCCGGCGGGCCGGCCCCCAGGAGCATGGAAATCCCGGGACAGGCCGGGGTGTCCACGGAGGGACACCCAAGCCTGTCCCGGATTTCCCAGAGAGACGGAGGCGTCCCTGCTATTCTCGAAGAACTGACTATGACGCTCCCACACATTGCGATTCGCTTCTTGGGCCTGATGCTCCTCCCGTCGCTCGGCTTCGCGGCTGAGCAGCTGTGGTCTGTGGTTTACGATCCCGGCGTAGCTGAAGTCCGCTTTGCGGCCTCCGAGATCCGGCTGGCGCGGGTGGCGCAGAGCGCCGGCCTGGTGGAAGAGCCGCTGGAGCGGCTGGCCGAGACCGGCGGCACCGTCCGCATGGTGCTCGCGGCCGGACCGGAGGCTTCCGCCCAAGTGGCCAAAGCTCTCGGCGTGAAGCCGCTGGCGCGGCCCTCCAGCCAGGCGTACTCCATCCGCCGCGTGCTTCGCGACGGCCGCACCACCGTGGCCGTGCTCGGAGCGGACTCCGCCGGGGCGATGTACGGCGGGCTGGATCTGGCGGAGGCCATCCGCCGGGGCACGCTGGCGAGTCTGCCCGACTCCGACCATGCGCCACACCTCGAGCGGCGCGGCATCAAGTTCAACATCCCACTCGACGTGCGCACGCCCAGCTACTCCGACAACAGCCACGCCGCGCAGATGAACATCCCCGAGATGTGGAGCCTCGATTTCTGGCGGGAGTTCCTGGACGAGCTGGCGCGCCATCGCTTCAATGTGCTCAGCTTGTGGAACCTGCATCCTTTCCCCTCGCTGGTCCAGGTTCCCGAATTCCCGGACGTGGCGCTGGACGACGTTCTGCGCACCCGCGTGCCCATGGACGACACTTACAGCCACAGCGGCAGCGACATGTTCCGTCCGGAGCTGCTCCAGAACACGGAAGTGGTGCGGAAGATGACCATCGGCCAGAAGGTCCAGTTCTGGCGCGACGTCATGCAGCACGCCCGCGACCGCGGCATCGAGGTCTACTGGTTCACCTGGAACCTGTTCACCTGGGGCGCGGAGGGCAGGCACGGGATCACGCCGGACCAGACCAATCCCAGGACCATCGAGTATTTCCGCGCCAGCATCCGCGAGATGGTGCTGACCTACCCGCTGCTGGCGGGCTTCGGCATCACCGCGGGCGAGCGCATGCAGAACCGCACCGACGAGTTCTCCAAGGAGAAGTGGCTGTGGAAAGCGTACGGGGAGGGCGTGGCCGACGCCAAGAAGCTCCAGCCGCACCGCACCATACGGATGATCCACCGCTATCACCAGACCGGACACGATGAGATCCAGCGCGAATGGAAGGACTACCCCGGCCCGCTGGATCTGAGTTTCAAGTACGCCATCGCGCACATGTACTCGATTCCGAATCCGCCCTTCATTCAGCCGGCGCTGCCGCACCTCTCGCCCCAGCTACGCACCTGGCTCACGGTGCGCGACGACGACTACTACAGCTTCCGCTGGGGCGATCCCGAGTTCGCCCGCGCCTTCATCCGCCACATGCCCGGCCCGGACAAGGTGGCGGGGTACTACATGGGGCCGGACGGCTACATCTGGGGCCGCGAGTTCCTGAGCAGGGAGCCGGATAGGCCCCGCCAGCTCGTCATCAGCAAGCGCTGGTACGCCTTCATGATCTGGGGACGGCTAAGCTACGATCCCAACCTGCCCGATGAGCTGTTCCAGCAGGCGCTGGCCGCGCGCTTTCCGCGGGTGCCCGCCGCCGCGCTGTTCCGCGCCTGGTCGCAGGCCTCGAAGATCTTCCCGCAGATCACGCGGTTCTTCTGGGGCGACATTGACCTGCGCTGGTTCCCGGAGGCCTGCCTGAGCCATCCTCGGCACCGCGGCTTCTACACGGTGCAGCACTTCATCCAGGGCCAGACCATGCCGGGCAGCGGGATACTGGATATCGTCGAGTGGCGCCGCCGCAAGCTGGCCGGACAGCCGCTCAATGCAGCGGGTCCGCTGGAGGTGGCCGGGGCGCTCGCCGCTCAAGCCGCGGAAGTGCTCAAGCTGGCGCCGGAGCTGCTCCGCCAGGCGGGCGCCGACAAGGAACTGCGCCTGACCCTCGGCGACCTGGTGGCCATGGCGCACCTGGGCAACTACTACGCCGCCAAGATCCGCGGCGCCGCCGAGCTGGCGCTGTTCGACCGGAGCGGCACGGCCGCCCAGCGCGAGGCCGCCATCCGGCATTTGCAGACCGCGCTCGATCACTGGAAGCGGTATGCGACCGCCTACACGCTACAGTACGAGCAGCCGCGCCTGTATAATCGCGTAGGGTGGGTGGACATACCCGCCCTCACCTCCAAGGTGGAACAGGACATCGCCATCGCCCGGCTGTGGACGCCCGGGACGGTGCCCGACGCCAGTGGACCACGCTCGGCGGATAGGCCGTTCAGGAAGTGACAGGCCCCTCGAGAATGGGGACAGCACGGAGCCATGCCGGCGCGCCGGCCCCCAGAAGAATGAAAATCGGGGGACAGGCTGAGGTGTCCACGGAGGGACACCCGAGCCAGTCCCCCATTTTCAAGAGAGGCAACGGTGTCCCAAGCGTAGTTTGCGCGTGGACGCCGCTGCCGGTGTCCTGACAGGCCTGGAGGCCCATCCTACTCCTACAGCCGCTTCACGTAAGCGTAGTAAGCGCCGCACACATCTTGCCCGGCGGCGTCCTGGAACCAGGCGTGTAGCTGCGTCTTGGGGCCTTTCTTGAGGCGCACGCGGAAGACGGCGGCCTGGTCCTGGGCCGCGGTCTTCACGGAGAGCTCCTGCCCCGCCGCGATGAGCCGCGCGCCGGCGATGGGGAGCGCCTTCCCCGCCGGCAGGCTGCCCCTGGTCATCTGCTGCAGCGGGCGGCCCGCGGTCAGCGCCAGGCCCTGCTCAATGGGCCAGCGGGTGAGCTTGACCTCGTACTCGCCGTCGCGCTCCACCAGGATGTTCCAGGGCGCTCCGCGCGGCCCTCCCGCGGCCTCCGACACGCTGCGCTGGTTGTCGCAGTACACTTCCTGCCAGTCGGAGGAGGACAGCGCCACGGGATTCTCATGGGCGGTCCCGATGCTGATGGGCAGGAAGTCGCGCAGTGTCGGCTCGATGGTGGCCCACCACGCCTGGTAGTGATCCCGCATCTTGGCGAACACCTCGGGATGCTGGGTCGCCACGTTCTTCTCCTGGCCGGGGTCGGTCCTCAGGTCGTATAGCTCCTTGTCGTAGACCAGCCGCCACTTGTTCCAGATCACGCAGGCGTCCCATTTCTTGAGGATCTGGCCGTACTGCACCACCAGCATGCGCTCGGGCAGGGTGGTGGCGGTTCCCTTGAGCAGTCCCGCCAGGCTGGTTCCGTCGAAGCGGGCCTTGGCCGGCCGGCGCAGCCCGCACAGGTCGATGAGGGTGGGCAGGAGGTCCTGCATCTGGGAGGGCGTATCGATGTCGCCCGGCGCGCGCAGCCCGCCCGCGGGCCAGCGCACGAAGCAGGGCACGCGGTGCCCGCCCTCGTAGATCTGCGTCTTGCGGCCGCGCATGCCGGCGTTGAAGAGCTGGAAGCCGGCGGTGGCGCCGTTGTCCGTCATGAAGACCACGATGGTGTTGTCGCGCAGCCCGGTATCCTTGAGGAATGTTTCCAGCTTGCCCAGGTTCTCGTCGAGGTTGGCGATCATCCCGAAGAAATCCGCCGGCTGGCCCGGCTTGCGGTACGGCGCGGAGTATTGCTCCGCCACCCAGGCCGGGCCGTGGGGCGTATTGGTGGGCAGGTAGCATAAGAAGCGTTCCCGCTTCTGGTGGCGCTGGCGCATCCAGTTCATGGCCTCGGAGAACCAGAAGTCGGTGCAGTAGCCTTCGAAGCGTTTCACCACACCCCGGTCCCGGTAGCGCCCGTTGAAGTAGTCGTTGTCGAACTCCGGCGCGGAGGACAGTCCCCAGCCCAGGTGGTACTTGGCCTCCTGAAAACCCCGTTCCATGGGCCGGTACGGGTAGTTGTCGCCCAGGTGCCACTTGCCGAAGATCCCGGTGCGGTAGCCGCTGGCGGCGAAGATGTCCGCCATGGTAGGCAGATCGCGGCGGAGCAGGGCGCGGCCCGCGGTCACCGAAGTGGCCCGGTTGCGCAAGGCGTCCACGCCGCTCAGCAGTTGCCCGCGCGTGGGCGTGCACATGGGGGCGGAGTGAAAATCGGTGAACCGTATGCCCTCGCGGTGCAGGCGGTCCATGTGGGGCGTCTTCAACACGGGGTTGCCGTGGCACGACAGGTCGCCGTACCCCTGGTCGTCGGTGAGAATCACCACGACGTTCGGCTGCACCGCCGCGGCCCGCCCCATAGCCGGCAGCGCCGCGCCCAATCCCATCTGGACGAAAGATCTCCGCTTCATCCGCTGCTCTCCTCCCACGCTAGAGTATGTCAGCTTGGCCGCGCCGCGCAACAGCGCCGCAATCCTGGCGGCCCCGGTTGTGGTGCAATAGGGCTACGGAGCGTTCATGACTGCCCGACACCGCACTTGTCTCTCCATCGCGCTGCTGGCCCTCGGCGCCGTCTTCCTGGCCCAGGCCCAGGAGGGCCAGTGGACTCCTCTGTTCGACGGCAAGAGCCTGGCCGGCTGGAAGGCGGCCGAGAACCCCGGCTCATGGCGCGCAGTGGATGGCATGCTCGCCGCCGATGGTCCCCGGTCCCATTTGTTTTACACCGGCGCGGTGCGCAAGGCGGACTTCAAGAACTTCGAGCTCCGCGCCGAGGTGATGACCCGCGCGGGGGCCAACTCCGGCATCTACTTCCACACCGCTTACCAGGAGAAGGGCTGGCCGGAGAAGGGCTTTGAAGTCCAGATCAACAACACGCACGTGGGCGAGGGCGACTACCGCGAGTACAAGCGCACCGGGTCGCTCTATGGCATACGCAACGTATACAAGGTGTTCTTCCGGGACGGCGAGTGGATGCGGGTCCACCTCACCGTGCGCGGCAAACAGGTGCAGGTGCGCGTCAACGACCTGCTGCTGGTGGACTGGGTCGAGCCGGACCCGCCCGTGCGCGAGCCTGGCGCCGCCGGCCTGGTGATTGACCGCGGGACGTTTGCCCTCCAGGGACATGACCCGCACTCGAAGGTCTTCTTCCGCAACCTGGCCGTGCGACCCCTGCCGGACGACGCGGGCAGCGAGATTGCGTCGCGGCCGGCGGACGACATCGACCGGCAGATCCTGGCGCTCAGCCGGCAGAACCTCCCCGTGGTGGACTACCACGTACACACCAGGGGCAGCTTCGGCATCGAGCAGGCCCTGGCCGAGTCGCGCCGCACGGGCATCGCCCACGGCGTCGCCATCAACTGCGGCATCGGGTTTCCGATCAGCAGCGACACCGGCGTGCGGGAGTGGCTCAGGAGCATGCAGGGCCAGCCCGTTTTCCTGGCGCTGCAAGGCGAAGGGCGCGAGTGGCCCACGCTGGTGTCCAAGGAGACCAGGGCGAAGTTCGACTACGTCTTCACCGACGCCATGACCTTCACCGACCACCGCGGCAAGCGCATCCGCCTGTGGATCATGAACGAAGTCGAGGTGAACGACCCGCAGGCTTTCATGGAGATGTACGTCGATCGCATTCTCGGGGTGCTCAACACCGAGCCGATCGACATCTACGTCAACCCGACGTTCCTGCCCGACGTCATCGCGGCGGACTACGACCGGCTGTGGACACCCGAGCGCATGGACAAGGTGCTCGAAGCCGCGCGCAAGAACGCCATCGCGCTGGAGATCAACAACCGCTACCGCATCCCCAGCGCGGGGTTCATCCAGCGGGCCAAGGCCGCCGGGGTGAAGCTGGCCTGCGGCACCAACAACGGCGACGCGCGGCTGGGCCGCATGGAGTACTGCCTGGAGATGATCAAGGCCTGCGGCCTGACCTGGCGGGACATGTACGTGCCGCGGGCGAAGTAGGGGATGCGCAGGCGGGTCGAGAAGCGACAGGGCATGGCGTCATGTTGCCACCATGAGGTGATGAATCATGACAGCCTTCTGTGCGCGCGCCGACCCCGTAGGGCGGGCTCTCAGCCCGCGCCGGGCTTCCAGCCCGGCTCGTTTCACTCGTTCACGTGGACGAGTTTGGCGGGAGGGAAGCCGTTGAAGCAGGTGGAAGAGGCGCTCGAGTAGGCGCCGATGTTATCGGCGTAGACCAGGTCGTCGATCTCCATCTCGGGGAGCTCCTCGGATTGCGAGATGGTGTCCAGCCCGTCGCAGGTCTGCCCGAAGACCGCGCAGATCTCGGGCTTGCCCCGCTTGAAGGCCTTTAAGTGATACGGGCAGTGGTCGAAGATGATGCCGGAGAAGGTGTGGTAGACGCTGTCGTCGATGTAGTAACAGGGCTTGGCGTCGCGCACCGCCTTGCCGATTACGCGCGCTACCGCGGTGGCGGCCGTGGCCACCAGGAAGCGGCCCGGCTCGGCCAGGATCTCGAGCTCCGGCGGGAACAGCCGCGCGATCTCGGCGTTGATCTTGCGCGCCAGTTCGCTGAAGGGCCGCACGTGGCGGTCGTAGGGCGCGGGGAAACCGCCGCCGATATCCAGGATCTTTACCGCGTGGCCGCGGGAGGCGGCTTCCCGCATAACCGCGGCGGCGATGTTGAGGGCCTGCACGAAGTTCTCGAAGTTGGTGCACTGGCTGCCGACGTGGAAACTCAGGCACTCCACCACCAGCCCGGCGCGGGCGGCCGCCTCGATCAGGTCCACCGCCTCGCCCGGCGCACAGCCGAACTTGGACGAAAGCTCGACCATCGACCCGGTGTTGGGCACGCGCAGGCGCAACGCGAGGCCGGCGCGCGGGGCGTACTTCTGGATCTTGCGCAGCTCGGCCAGGTTGTCGTAGGTGACCAGGGGCTTGTAGCGGTCCAGGGCTTCCAGCGTCTCTCGCGGCTTGATGGGGTTGGCGTAGACGATCTTGTCCCAGATGAAGTCCTGCTGCTCGCGGGGGGGCAGATTCCGGATGTTGTCGTAGACCAGCATGAACTCGGGCAGCGAGGCCACGTCGAAGCTGGCCCCGGCGCGGAACAGCGTGCGGATGATCTCGGGCGCGGGATTGGCCTTCACCGCGTAGTAGGCCTGCACCTTGGGCAGGTGCTTGCGGAAGCGCGCGTAGTTGCGGCGAATCACCTCGTGGTCGATCACCACCACGGGCGTGCCGTGCCGGCGGGCGATGGTTTGAAGCTCACGGGCGGTCATGGGGCTAATCCAGCGCCGGGTCGGAGCCGTCCAGCATTTTGACCCGGTTGTGGAGGAAATACTCTCGGGTGAGCGCCTTGAGCAGCGTGTCGCGCTGGTCGTAGAGCCGCTTGAGCGGGCGCGGCTTGTGTTTGGCCAGGGCGTAGTGGGTGAGGATGGGCAGGGCGATGGTGGTGTCGGTGTAGCACACCACGGCGTCGGGCAGGGCGTTGGGATCCACCTTGCCCCAGCTCACCGCCTCGCTGGGCGTGGCCCCGCTGAGGCCGCCGGTGTCGGGGCGCGCGTCGGTGACCTGAATGAAGTAGTCCTGGCCGTACTCCTTGATGCGCAGCACTTCCTGTATCTGCGGCTCGGTCTGGAGCATAAAGTTCTTGGGAGAGCCGCCGCCCCACAGCACCACGGCGCTCTGGCCCCCGGCGCGCTTGGCGGCCAGCACGACAGCGGTGGTCTCGTTTACGTCGATGGAGGGGTTGATGCGCAGCCTGTTGCCGCGCAGCTCGACGCCGGCCACGTTCATGCCGATGGTCGAGTCACCGGGCGAGGAGGTGTAGCAGGGCACGCCCGCACGGTAGG
>Ga0194125_10010830_pt1 | contig 12369 bp, 9 predicted proteins | sample TA2KigC250mmetaG_FD_148626 | JGI IMG/M metagenome (GOLD analysis project Ga0194125, IMG submission 148626) | Freshwater microbial communities from Lake Tanganyika, Tanzania - TA2015034 Kigoma Deep Cast 250m | ecosystem: Environmental > Aquatic > Freshwater > Lake | place: Tanzania: Lake... | reverse complement strand
TTCGGGTTTTCCGCCCGGGCCGGCCTTCTCCCCGCCGCCCGCCGGCCTGGGCCGGTGGATGACGGGCGCCTCGACGAATGTCTTGACGAGCTCGGCCGTCCCGCCGACCCCGAGCTGGTCGAAGAGAAATCCGAACTGCTTCTCGAGGTCCGCGCCGATCGCCGCCCGGGCGTCGTCCGGGAGGCCCCAGAAGTCCTTCTTGAAGGGGCCGACGGCCTTCTTGCGCGATTTATAGATGAACTGGGCTTCCGTGTCCTTGGCCTTGCGTTCGTCGGCGGCGTTGGTCTTGACCCAATCGACGACCCCGCCCCGCAGCTCTTCGGGGACGAGGGGATGGTCCATGATCAAATTCTGGAAGGCCGTGGCCAGGTGGACCTCGCATGTCCCCGCCTCGACGAACTTGTGGAAGGCCGTGTCGGGAAGGGTGCTGGCCCCGTGCTGGACGGCCCCGCCCATCCCATGGTCCTTCCGCGCCTTGTCGCTCAAGGCCCGGAGAACCTCGAAATCGATCGCGACATCGGCCAGCGTTCCGTCGGGTAGGACGACCCCGCCGTGGCTGGTCCCCGTCTGGATGCTGATCTTGCTGATCCCGACGAGGGCCCCGCGGCGGGCGTCGAATCCGCGCATGAAGACGTCGAGGTCCTCGGGGGTGCTGTTTTTCTGCCCGACCTCGCCGATTTCGCCGCCGATCGAGATCGTCACGCCCTTCGGCTCCCGCTCGCGGATGAAGCGGGCGAAGTCGGCGCAGAGCTCGTAGTTCAGCCGCTGCTGTTCGTCCAGGGTCGCCTTTGAGAGGTCGACGAGGGTCGAGGTGTCGATGTCGATGTTGCAGAACCCGGCGGCAAGGGCCTCCTCGACGAGATCGCGGACGGCTGTGACCTCGGCCTCGGGCGCGGCGGCGTACTTCTTGGCCGAAACCTGGAAGTGGTCGCCTTGGAGGAAGAGGGGGCCCCGGAACCCCTCGCGGATCGCCGCGGCCAGGACGGCCGCCGCGTACTCGGCCGGCCTCTGGTCCGTGTAGCCGATCTCGCTCCGGGCGATCTCGAAGATGAGCGCCCCGACGTCGCGGGCCCGGGCGGCCCGAAAAACGGCCCGGGCGGAATCGTAGGTCATCATCCGGAGGTTGATGGCCGGGACGGTATGGGGCTTCGCAACCTCTCCCCGTCCGCGGGCCAGATAGAAATCATGGATGGAGGCCGGCCGGATGCCGAGCTCTTGGGCGGTTTCCCAGATGAGCCAGCGGGCCGCGGCCTTGGCCTCGCCGTCGCCGAAGACGGCCTCGCGGACGATCCCGTCCATCCGTCCGGCCAAGGCTTTTTCGTCGAAAATCGAAAAGCCGCCTTCCCTCCCGGGAGCGACGCCGGGAAGGTTCTTAAGAATTTGGTCGATGGCGCTGTTGATCATGACGAGAGTCTCCTTTCCGCCGATGCGCGAAATGGGGGAAGCGTCCAGTATACCAGAAAAGACGGGCCCGGGAAGACGCGCCTCAGCGCCTTTTGTCCTTTTTCCCCCTGCCCAGGATGCCGCCGCTCAGAAACAGCCCGGCCCCCAGGACGAAGCCGAAATTGTACCAGCCGCCGTTGTTGTGGACCTCGTAGAGATTGACCTTCTTGGAGAAGAGCGAGACGATGAACGTGATCGGCGAAATCAGGCCGTGCCAGAGGCCTTTCCAGAATCCGGCGATCTTGTCGTCCTTGCCCGGCGTCTTGGCCGCGCTGTTGGGTCCGGGAGCGCAGGCCGCAACGGCCAGAAAGGCGACGGCGAGAACGAGCACCCAGGCGATTCGCGTTCGAAGGCTCATGAGTCCTCCATTTCGAGGTATTTATACGACAAGGCCGGGGGCGGGTTCAATCCGCCCCTTCCCGCTCGCCCGGCCGCCCCTCCTCTTCGTACGCCGGCCGGCCGTCGCCGATATTCCGGAAGCCGCTCCTCAGCGGCTGAGGAGAAACCGGTTCCAGAGGGCGTCGGGGATGAAGAGGGCGAGGAGCGTCCCTTCGCGCAAGCCGTAATACTCGACTTGATGGCTGTCGCCGAGCGCGGGCAGCAAGAGCGAGGCGTTTTCGTCCGAGGCGATGACCAGGGCGGCATCCCTCAGCGTCCCCGCGTCGGCCGGATTTTTCCAATAGCCGACGTTCTGGTAACCGCGAAGGGACCAAGGAAGAGGCCATTGCTCGTAAGGCCCGGCGACGACCTTGATGAGAAGAGACTTTTTGGCTGGATGGACGGCGGCCAAGTCCTCGACCCGCCGGACGAGCTTGAGAAAATCCGGGCTCGTCTGGGCGTACACGTATGGATTTCGAGGGTCGGCGGGATAGCGGATATTCGCCCGGTAATTCTGGAGGCCGAGATGGGCCAGGCCGGCGGCGAGAAGGACGAGGACCGCGGCTTTCAGAGCGGGCTTTCGGGCCGCCCTGATGAGGAAGGCGCCGCCGATTCCGGCCAGGAGAAGCCAGCCCGTGTAAAAGGCGAGGACGTTCCAGGGCGTCTTGTAGGGAAGAAGGAAAAACGTCCCGGTCGTAAGACCCGCGTAGACGGCGACATAGAGCCCCAGGCGGCGGCCGGCGATGCTTTCCGACCGGCGGGCGATGATCGCGGCGAGGCCGACGAGGGTGAGGACGAAGACCGCCCCTTCGCTCCAGACGAGCCCGCCGGATTTCGAGAAGACGAGAATCCCCAGATAATAGCCCAGGGGATGGGCATGAAGCGACGGGGCGGCGCCCTTGGCGAAATAGTCCTTGAAGGCCGTCACGGCGTCGACCGGTCCGTCGAGGTTTCGGCCCAAGGAGGAGTAAAGGACCGCGGCCGCGGCGAGGAAGGCCAAGAGGGCGAGGAAGACGTGTTCTCCGCTGATTTTAAGCCGGACCGCCGGCCCGAAGGCTGTTTTCCCTCGAAGGCGGCCGGCCAGGAAGATCGAGACGACCGCGGCCGGGATGATGATGACCGAGGTTTCCTTCGTGGCGAAAAGGAGGCCGGCCGACAGCCCGGCGGCCATGGCCGCCAAGGATGAGAGCCGCTCGGTATAGCGCCAGAGGCCGACGAGGAGGGCCAGGGCGAAAAAGGCGAAGAGCGCCTCGTGGATGTAGAACCGGCTGTAATAGGTCATGGCCGGCGAAAAGGCGGCCAGCAGGGCGGCCAAGGCGGCGGCGCCGGGGTGGAGGCTCGTCCCGAAGGAAAGGCACAGGGCGACGAGCCCAAGGCCGAAGACGGCCGGGACGAGGCGGAGCGTCGCTTCGTCGAGGTCGGCGAGCGTCGCCCGCCCGCGGGCGTAGGCCGAAGCGAGGGTCGCATAGTAGAGGCTCGGCCCATGGTGGTCGGATTTGTCGTAGGCGTATTCTCCTCTCTCGAGGAGAGCGCCGAACTTGACGGCCTGATTGGCCTCGTCATGATGCATCGGCCGGAGGCCGAGGCTCGGGAAGCGGAAAAGAGCGGCCGCGGCCAGGGCGGCGAGGACGAGTCCCCGATATGAGGTCTTCGTCATTTGGGGGGGGTGCCGTAGACCTCCACTTCGACGTAGTGGTTCATGTCGTTCGAGGTATTCCCGCCGGACCAGAGCCGGATGTAGCGCCCCTTGGCGCCCTTGGGGTCGATGAGGCGGCCCTCGTTGGTTTCGATGTATTCTTTGTCCCTTCCCAGGCCCAGGCCGAGGGTGTTGTCATGGTCGTTGTTGAAGATCGTCGTCACGCCCTTGAGAAAATCCTTGTCATCTGAGACCTGGACGGCGACATCGCGGTAGACTCGGGCCTGGCCGTGATAGTGCCAGACGAGGACGGCGTGGAGGGTCGAGGAGGCCCCGAGGTCGATCTGAACCCATTGGCCGCCGGGTCCAAGCTCGACAAAATACCCGTCCTCGCCCGATTTCTCGCCGTCGGTGAGGAACGAAAGCTCCCCGATGACGGGCTGCATGTCGCTCGACGTGACGGCTTTCTTGGCCGAGAGGATGATGGTCCCCATGGGGACGAAGAAGGGACCGCGGGGTTTTCCGGTGACGACCTCGAGGTTGGGCGTCTTGATGTTGCGGGGAGTGCCGATGAACATCGGCTTGGGAAGCTGGAGCTTGAGCTCTTCCTTCGACGGGTCTTGGGGCGAGCCGGAGGCGAAGACGGCCGCGGCGGCGACGAAGCTGAAGAGGGATATGATAGTCAAGGCGTGTTTATTCATAAGAATACTCCTCCTTACTTATCTTAGCCTGGGGGGAGGCTGGCTTTCAAGCCAATAGGCCGGGATTGAAGATCCGGACGCTGCCGTAGCCGGCGACGGCGCAGGCCCAAACTTCGGGATGGCGGCGGCAGAAGTCCTCGACCTCGGCCGCGTCCATGACCAGAAAGGCGGTCGAGTAGGCGTCGGCTAGGGCGGCGGACGGATGGGAAGCCCACGCGGCGAGATGGCCCTGAGCCGGAAGTCCGGTCCGGGGGTCGAGAATGTGCTGTCCCTTGACCTCCTTCCCCGAGCCGCTCAAGGCCCGGCCGGCGAGGAGGACTTGACCCGGCGTTTCTGGCCATCCGCCGCCCGCCCCCACCGGCCAGCCCTTTAAATACGGGGACACATAACTTAATTGTACACTTTTTAGGACAGATAAGGTATGTGTCCCCGTATTTTCTGTCTCCGAATTTTCCTCTAGAGGGGCGGAACCCATGGCCAAGGCCGTGCTCGTCCCCCCATGGAGGAGGACGTTTTCGAGGCCCCATTCCTTCAGGATTTCGAGGGCCCGGTCGAGGGCATATCCCTTTCCGATCCCGCCCAGGTCGAGGTCGAGCCCGAGAGAGCCCGAAGGATCCTCGGGCGGCCGGCGGATGAGGAAGCGCCCCCCGACGGCCGTCAATAAATAGGAATTTTTGGCTCGGGCGTTGACGTCGAAAGCCCCTCCTGTTTCTTTCCGGGCTTTTTCGGCCAGGGCCAAACACTCGTACGTTTCCGGGCCGATGGCCAGCTCCTCGCCCGGACGAAGGCGGTTGGCCCGGCCGATCTCGCTTCCCGGATCGAACCGGCTGAACAGCCGCTCCAGGCGGTCGACCTCGGAAAAGGCGGCCTGGGCCGCCTGGCCGGCATAGGCCTCATCCTCTCCGGCGGCGAAAACCTCGAACAGCGTCCCCATGGCTTGGCGGGAAAGGCGATGGACCGAAGCAGGGGGACGCATCAGCCGATTCCGGAAATCAAGTCATGAGTCCCCGGATGCGTTTGTCTCGCCGGATTTGAACGGGACGAGGACGAGGTCGGCGAACAGGACGGCCGAGAGAAGAACGGCCAGGGCGCCGTATCGATGGATCGAAATCATGGATCGCTGCGCCTCGAAGGTGAAAACGGGAAGCATCGACCCGAGGGCCGTCGCGATTTGGACGGAGCCGAAGAAGGCGAAAGCCCAGAAGGCCGCTTTTCCGAGGGTCCGGCGGGAGAGACTCTTGAAGACGGGGCAGGCGAACCCTTCGAACGAGGCCGTCCCGGCCCCGTTGAACCCGTAGTCGCGGGCCCTCCAGAACATCATCGCCGCCAGGTTGATGGCGAACAAGCCGCCGCTCCCGACGTGGACGAGGAGGGGCAGGCCGAAGATCCCCCTTGGCGAGAAGAAAGCGAAGGCGAAGCCGCCGGCCGCCTGCCAGATGAAGCTTGCCGAGAGGGCGATGAATATCCATCGGAGAGGGCCGGGATAGCGAGCCGCGGTCCAGGCCTTGAGGGCCGTCCACCCTCGGGCCAGGGCTTCTTTCGACCGAAGCTCCCGGCTCCGTCTCTTGAGCCAGGCCAAATAGGCCGGCCGGGAAAAGGCCGGCTCCTTCTCGCCCGGAGCCGGGGCCGTCGCCGCCCGGAAGCGGAGAGACGATTGACGGAGAAAGAGGCCGGCAACCGACAGGATCGTCAAGGCGATGAACACGGCCATGGCTTTCTATCTCCGCTTCTCGATCAACCCCGCCCCGCGGCCGACGGCGATCAGGAAAGCGGCCAGGAGGACGGACCCGACGGCCGCGAGGGCGATGCCGAGGACGATCTTGAAGAACGGGCGGACGGCGAACGACGCCCCGAAGAGAAGATGATAGGGCGCCCCGAGGCCCATGAAGGCCGAGGCCGGCTTCAGCATGGCCGCCCGGCTCCGGAGCGGACCCCGCCCGCGGATTTCGGCGAAGAAAAAGTCCGATGTCGCCGCATGGCAGTCCGTGCAGCCGTTGATCCCGAGCGACCGGCGGGCCGGGCGGACTTGGTGGGCCAGCGGCCAGGCGACCGGCTCGGCGGCTTCGGCGTTCTCGGCCTTGACCGCTCCTCGGCCGTCGAGGGCGAAAAGCTTCCCGGAGGCCAGATAGACGAAGTCTCCCGAGCCGCCGCGCCCGGCGGCCCCGGCCTCTCGGCCGAGAGCCTCGAGAACGAGCCGGACTTGCTCTTCGGTCAAGGTCTCCCCGGACCCGGCCAGGGCCGAGATCGTCCGCCTCTCGAAATCGGGGAGGAACGGCCGCCGCCCGCCGTCCCCGAGCCAGAAGAACCGTCCCTCCGCGACTCCGGCATCGTCGGGCGATTCGGTTTTTTCGACCTGCGACTCTACGATTTTGTACTGATATCCTCTCAGGACGAAGACCGGCTCGCCGGGCGCCGCCTCCGCCGTCCTTAAAGCTTCGAGCAATTTTTGGATGAAGATCTCGGGTTCGGCCGCGGCTTCCTCGTCGCCCGGGTCGAAGTCGGGAACGAGGGGCCGGATTTCCCCGTCGACCTTCAGGGCCCACCGGAAGTCGCCTTTCTTGCCGCCGGGGAATTCCGCGGGCTCGAGGCCTCCATCAAGGTTGACGGAGTAGGAATTACCGTCCATGACGAGGACCGGCACTCCGACGAGGTCAGCGGCGTAAAACAAGGCCGTCAGAATCCGGACGGCCGGCTTTTCGGGATAGAGAAGGTCTCCGGCCGCTTCGTGGACCTCCTCGGGCCGGAGGGGGGCGATTTCCTTGCCGTCGCGTTTTCCCCAATAGGCCGGCCAGAACAGACGATGGGGAGTGATCTTGCCGTTCGTGTCCTTCATGAAGACCGGTTCGACGACGGCCGGCATCTCTTGGACCCAATCGGCGATCCCGTAGATGCCCAGGCGGTTGGCCCGGGACGTGCGGACGCGTCCCGGCTCGCGGGCCGGAATCGGCCCCGAATGGCAGGCCGTGCACGAAAGCCGGTCGAGATGGACCTTGGGAAGGCCGAAGTGCTTCGGAAAGGGGGCCCCGAGCCGGCCGGGCAGGACCTTCTTGCCCGCCGCCGACCGGCCGCCGAGGTGGCATCCCCGGCAGGTGAATTCTTCCGAGAGGACGGCCGGATTGTCCTTGCCCTCGCCCTCGTAGCCGCGGATCATGGCGTGGGAGACGTCATGGCGATGGCAGGCGACGCAGGCCAGGCCGGCCGCGGTGTGGACGTCTTCCTCGAAGTCGAACTTCTTCGCCTCGGCCGGGCTTGAGGCGTGGCAGGCCAGGCAGCGGCCGTCTCCGGGCTGGCCGGCGATGTCGATAAAAGCCCGATGCTTGCCGTCGAACAGCGTCCGGTCGTAGCGGACCGAAGGGGCGACGGCCCATTCCGTGTCGTCCGGGTTGGGCCCGTCGAAGAGGTCCCAGGTCGGGGCGAGGCGGGAGGACATCCCGCCGACCTCGCCCAGGCCGGAGGCGGCCGTGGCCGCCCAGCGGAAATTCTCGCGGAGGATCTGCTTGGCCCATTCGCTGGGATTTTGGGTGGGACGGGCGTTGTGGCAGCCGAGGCAGTTGACCTCGAGAGTTCCCGAGACGCCCCATCGCGAGCCCGGGCCCATCTCCGCTTCGGCCGGCTCGGCGACGCCGCCGCCGGGGAAATGGCGGCCGAACCGGAGGGTGAAATCCCAGCCCGAAAGGCCGAGGTCGGCCGGCCGGAACGTCTTTTTCCACGGCCGCAGGGAGATCGGGATCTGGGTTCCCGTCCGTTCGTCGACGAAAATCCATGGCTCGCCGGGGCGGCCGGCCGGAGAGAAACGGCCGGCGTCGAAATGCCGGCCCTTGCGGACGATGTCGTAGTCGTGGCACGGAGCGCAGGTCGTCCGGGCCGAGAAGGGAAGGGGATTCCTCTCCGTCGGGACGATCGTCTCGCCGAACTCGTCCTTGAGAGGGATGTGGTGGACGGGCGTCACCCGGCTTCCGTCCCAGCGGGCGGGCTTGGCCGTTTGGGCGGCCGCCGCCAGGGGAACGGCCAGGCCGACAACTCCGATCAACCAAAGTAGGAAATTAGAGTCCGCCTTCCGGAGCATGGGCTCAGGCCTTGAAGTCCGACGGCTTGAATCGGACCGGCATCTTCGTCCGGACGGCCTCGTTGACCTTGAGGACGGCGACCGCGCTCTCGTAGGCCAGCTCGGCCGGGCAGCTGAGAGGGGTCCCCAGACGGACGGCGTCGAAGAAGTTTTCGAGGTGCGGCTGGTGGGCGGGCTTGGCCAAATCGACGGGGATCGGCCAGCGACCGGCCTCGGCCGTGACCCGGACGTCGACGAAGATGTTCCGGGTGTCGATTTTCTGGATGACCGGGGCCTCCGAGAGCAGGAGGCCCTCCTTGACCAGGGAATCCCACTCGGGGGCGTGGGCCTCGCGCATCGCCCAATTGCCCCGCTGGACGATCTCGGAAATCTGGATCGCTCCGTCCTCGCCCATGAAGACCTCGTAGAATCCCCCGTATTTCGTGGCCGTTTGGACCTGGTAGAAGGCCCGGGCCGCGCCCTCGGGCGTTTCGAACTCGAAGATGGCCATGACGTTGTCGAACCATTCGCGGTTCTTGTAGAAGTCGCTCCCGCCCGCGGCCATGACCGACGACGGGTTCGCCCCGAAAACCCAGGGGAAGAGGTCGATCTGGTGCGAGCCCAGGTCGACGACCGGGCCGCCGCCGAACTTCCGGAACCAGCGCCAGTTGCGGAACTGGATCATATTGTCGTAGCCGTAAGCCTGGAGCTTTTCGGGCGGGATGACGTAGGTCTTGGGCCAGCCGAGCAGGTCGGCCTTGGAGCGGTTCCACTGGGCGAAGGCCAGGCCCGTCCGGCCGAGGATCCGGCGGCCCCGGATCAAGGCGTCGATCGCGTGAAGATAGCGCGGGTTGGAGCGGCGCTGATGGCCGATCTGGAGGAGTTTTCCGGTCCGGCGGGCGGCTTCGACCATGGTCCGGGCCTTGTCGAGCGAGTTGGACATCTCCTTTTCGCAATAGACGTGCAGTCCGGCGGCCAGGCAGGCGTTCGTCTGTTCGGCGTGGAGCCAGTCGGGCGTGGCCACGAGGGCGGCGTCGAGGTCTTTCTCCTTGGCCAGCATCTCGCGGTAATCCTCGTAAGCGGCCGGGTTCTGGCCGTGCTTGCGGAGGTAGCCCTGGCCGTACTGCCGGCTGTAGGACCAGATGTCGCAGACGGCGGCGACCCGGATGCCGGGAATCCGAAGGCAGGACTCGAGGAGGATGCGGCCCTGCTCGCCGGAGCCGATCAGGCCGACCCGGAGCTCGTCGGCCGCCCCGGGTCCTGTCTCGGCCCCGGACAATCGGGGCGGGATTCGGCCGGCGTCCCGGGCCGCCCCGCGGCCGGTCAGGGCGGCGCCCAGTCCGGCGGCCGTCGAGGACTTGAGGAAATCGCGTCGTTTCATCATGGGTTACTTTTTCATGTCCTTGTCGAAGGCGATCGCCGACGGCGGGAAGTCGATCCCCCGGACGAACTCGAGGGCTTCCCGGGCCCCGAACTCGCGGTCCATCCCGTTGTCCTCCCATTCGACCGAGAGCGGCCCGCCGTAGCCGACGGCGTCGAGGGCCCGGATGATTTCCTCGAAATCGACGTCGCCGCGGCCCAGGGAGCGGAAATTCCAGCCTCTCCGCCGGTCGCCGAAGGGGAGGTGGGAGCCGAGAATCCCCGCCTTGCCGTCGAGGGTCACGGCCGCGTCCTTCATGTGGACGTGGTAGATCCGGTCGGCGAACTCGTGGATGAAAAGATGGGGCTCGAGGCCCTGCCAGACGAGATGGCTCGGGTCGAAATTGAAGCCGAGGGCCGGCCTCCGGCCGAACGTCCGGAGCAGGCGCTCGGCCGTGTAGAGGTCGAAGGCGATCTCGGTCGGATGGACCTCGAGGCCGAAGCGGACCCCGGCCCGGTCGAAGGCGTCGAAAATCGGCGTCCACAACTTGAGGATCTTTTGGAATCCGGCCTCGATCATCTCCTCGCTCGTCGGCGGGAAGGCATACCAGGCCTTCCAGATCGGCGAGCCCATGAATCCGTTGACGACGGAGCAGCCCATGGCCCGGGCGGCCCGGGCCGTGAGTTCCATTTCCTCGGCCGCCCATTGGCGCAGGCGGGCGGGCTTGCCCCGGACGTCGGGCGGGGCGAAGGCGTCCAGCCGCTCATCGTAGGCGTCGCCGACGCACTGGCCGGCCAGATGGGCCCCGAGGGCCCAGCAGCCGAGGCCGTGTTTTTTGAGGATTTGCCTTTTCCGCCGGACATAAGCCGGGTCGGCCGCGGCTTTCCGGACGTCCAGATGGTCTCCCCAGCAGGCGATCTCCAGGCCGTCGTAGCCCCAAGAGCGGGCTTTCCGGCAAATGGCCTCGAAGGGGAGGTCGGCCCACTGGCCGGTGAAAAGGGTCACGGGTCTGGCCATGATGTCATCCTCCGTTCAATCAAAGCGGACCCACCGGGCGCCTTGGCGGGAGCTTTCGACGCATTTTTCGATGAATCGGACTCCCCGGAGGCCGTCGCGGGCGTTCGGAAAGTCGAGGTCCTCCGGGGTCAAGGGCAAGCCGGCCTTTTTCTTGGCCAGGGCGGCCAGGAAGGCGGCGTAGAGGTTGGCGAAAGCCTCGAAATACCCTTCCGGATGGCCCGACGGAATGCGGGAGAGGGCTTGGGCCCGGGGAGAGAAGAGGTCGCGGCCGCGCGAGAGCCGGGCGGACGGCCGATCGAGGAACGAAACCCGGACATAATTGCACTCCTCCTGGGCCCATTCGACGGACCCCTTCGTCCCGTAGATTCGGACCCGCATGCCGTTGTCGTGACCGACGGCGATCTGGGAGCTCCAGAACAGGCCTTTCGCCCCGCCCCGGTAGTTGACCATGACCGAGGCGTTGTCGTCGAGGACGCGGTCCTCGCCGAAGATGTCGAGCCGGGCGCAAACCGATTCGATCTCCAGGCCGGTCAGGTAGGAGACCATGTTCTCGAGATGGCTGCCGATGTCGCCGAGGCAGTTCGAAATCCCGGCCCGCTGCGGATCCGTCCGCCAGGCGGCTTGCTTCTGTCCCGTCTTTTCGAGCGGAGTGGCCAGCCACTCCTGGGGGTATTCGGCGGCGATGAATCGGAGGGACCCGAGCTCACCCCGGAGGATCATCTCCCGCATGTGGAAAACGACCGGATAGCCGCGATACGCGTAGGTGACGGCCAAGAGCCGGTCCTTGGCCTCGGCCAGCCCGGCCAGCTCCGCGGCTTCCCGGCTCGACGTCGCCAGGGGCTTGTCGCAGACGACGTGAAAGCCCCGTTCCAGGGCCGCCTTGGCGATGGCGTGGTGGGAATCATTGGGCGTCGTGATGACGAGAAAGTCGACCGGCTCCGGACGCGCCGCCTCGGCTTCGATCATCTCCCGGAAATCGCGGTAAAGCCGGTCCTTGGGGATCCCGAGGATTTCGCCCGTTTCGAGGGTGTTGGGGTAAGACGGGGAGAAACAGCCGGCCTCAAGGGAGGCCAGACCGTCCATGGCGATGGCTTTGCGGTGGACGTCGCCGATGAACGCGCCCTTCCCGCCGCCGGCCATGGCGTAGCGAAGACGGCCGGCTCCGGCCGGCGCCGCATGCCCTTCGATCATCCGAGACCTCCTCCTTCTTTCCGGTCGGGCGCTATTTCGCCGCGCCCATCCTCTTCAGGACCTGGTCGGCTGCGGCCTGGGCTTCGGCCTTGACCTCCGGGTCGGCGCCGATCGACCGGGCGAGGGCCAGAGCCTCCGGGCCGGCGAACTCGGGCAGGGCGGCCAGGACGAGCCGCTTTTCGTCCGGCCGGCGGGCCGCTTCGGCGGCCAGCTTCAAGTCGGCCACGACCCGGTCGGGACGCCGGTGCTTTCCGAGAACGGTCATCCGGATGAACCCGCGAAGGGCCAGGAGCCGGTGACGTTCGTCGGCGGACGACTTCGCCAGATCCCAGACATCCTCGATCGGGACGGACGTCGGCCACCCGGCCAGGGCGCGCACGGCCGCGTCGACGACTCCCGCGTCGGCCTCTCTGAGGGCTTGGCGGACCGCGCGAAGGGAGCTTTCGTCGCCGATTTTGCCCAGGAGGCGGACGAGCCCCGCCCGCCTGGCCGGGTCGCGCTCGGCGGCCAACCTGGCCTTGACCAGGTTCGACCGGCCCTCCGGCTGGGCGATTTTCAAGGCCAGGGCGGCGGCCGCGTTCTCGACCTCTTCGTGTTC
>Ga0194125_10010826_pt1 | contig 12372 bp, 10 predicted proteins | sample TA2KigC250mmetaG_FD_148626 | JGI IMG/M metagenome (GOLD analysis project Ga0194125, IMG submission 148626) | Freshwater microbial communities from Lake Tanganyika, Tanzania - TA2015034 Kigoma Deep Cast 250m | ecosystem: Environmental > Aquatic > Freshwater > Lake | place: Tanzania: Lake... | reverse complement strand
GACGATGACGCCTTCGGCAAACCTTTTGCCACCGAAGTCGCTGATTTCGCTGGCGGCCAGAGCGGCCGGGAATATAGCCACTGCGGGATGGGCAGAGGACTCATTATGCAGGTCGTCCAGCTCCAGCGAGTGGGCCGATGTGCCATTAGCCAGGGCCGCATACTGGGGAGGGGCTCTCAGGTCAGTCCCGATAACCACCGCGCCTTGCGGACTCAACCCGATATCCTTGACGAGGCGGTACACCGTCTGGCTTGACTCAACGAGGGAACCCCGGCTGGCGATGCCGATGAAATCCAGAAAATGATATTTGACTCTATCAATTACCTCTGCAGAGAGGTTTTGATACTTCACGCCGTTACAAAACTCTACCAGCTCCCCGGTGATACCCATCTTTGGCCTGCCCCCATCACTTTTGAGCCGATTTCTTTTTCTCCGGCAGCTTTTTCAGTCCCAGCAACTCACGCGCTTCATCGGGTGTAGCTATCTTCCGCCCGAGGTCAGCGCCGATTCTGGCTACCCTGGTGACAAGTTCGGCGTTGCTCTTGGCCAGGACTCCCCGGCTGTAATATATATTATCCTCAAAGCCTACCCGGGCGTGGCCGCCAAGAAGAATCGACTGGATGACCGCCGGCAACTGGTCAGCACCGACGGCCAGGGTCATGAACATTGCATCCGGGGGAAGCTGGTCAACCAGGTGCATCATGGTCCTCGGCGTATAGGGGGTGGCATTCTGCGCCGTCCTCTGCATGCCCAGAGGAAAGTCAATCCAGTAAGGTTTGGGGAGCGGGAAATTTTCCACGAAATATTTGACTTCCACGGCCAAACTGCCCAGCCCGCCGTGCAGCTCAAACTCGGGTTTGATATCTTTTTCAATTAACGCCTTGAGCATCCTTTCGCCGAAAGAACGCGTCCAGGGCCGGATAACTTCTTTGCCAGCGCGCATGAAGACGCCAATGCCGACGTTGAAGGATACCATCTCCGGCCTGGCCTCAAGGACCCTGAATCCGTCCTCAATGCTGGCGCCCTCTTCCCGTCCCGGGGAAGTGCTGAATTCAAGAATAACATCGCAGTTCTTGCTTCTTATTAAGCGGGCGATTTCACTGAAGACTTTGGGGTCGGTGGTGGCCAGGCCCTCTTTATTGCGGGCGTGAATGTGGACCATAGCCGCGCCTTCATTCCAGGAACGATATGCTTCTTCGGCAAGTTCTTCAGGACTGGTCGGGATGTTGGGGTTTGCCTCCTTGGTCAGAAAACTGCCACAGAGGGCGGCACAGATAATAAGTTTATCGGTAGCTATCATATTTCCCTCCCTATGATATTTTACCAGAAGGTTAATCTCGACTATATAATGCCCATATCAGACCTTGTCTTTTTTCTCCTCTTCCTCGATTCTCATCAGAGCTGCCAGCCCGGTCCCGAAAGTCGGCGCGCCACCCGGTATTATAGTCGTTTCAATAGCTTCCAGGAGCTCCTGTTTGGTGGCGCCAAGTTCCAGCGCCCTCTTGGCGTGCAGATACACGGCGTTTTCTCGCCCCCTGAAGGCGAGAATAGCTATGGCGATGAGCTCCCGGGTCTTGGCAGGCAGGGCCTTGCCGTCGGTCAGCCCCCTTTCATAGAGCTCGTCATAAGATGCCATGAAATCGACGTCTTTATCAATCATGTAAGCCCATGTCGGCTGCAGGTAACCCCTTTCTTTCTTCATCTTCCGCATAAGCTTTTGCTTTTTCGCCTGTTTGTTCTCGTCGACCATTTTATATCTCCTGTTTCTTCGGTTCTTAAAGTTCGATTTCCTCCCCTTTAACGATAACCATTCCGGGTGCGACGACGAACTCGGTCAGGAACTCGTCTGGCCGAGCGCTCTGCCATTGTCCGGCGGCTCTCAGGACGGAGGCCAGGTCATCAAACCAGAACATTTCATAGCCATAAATATCAAATTCAGCAACCGTTCCGCCGGCGGGGGGATATTTGTGGGCAACCTTATTTATGGTATATTTTCTGGCCTCGGGAAGCATTTTATCTTTTGCCCATGTAGTATGCTTTTCTCGCCATACCCGGTATACCTTATCCGGGTCAACGCCGGACTTGAGGCTGAATATTGATGCCAGCTTGACCAAGTTTGCTACCTTTCCGCAATGGCCTGCCACCTCTTCTTCCCGGGAGATGAACCTTTTCGCGGGAGTAATGCGCCTGACATGGGGCTCATCCGGCTTGGCATTTTGAACTCGTCCCACAGCTCTTTGCGCCGACTCCATGTCATCAAACCAGAACTCGGCAAAACCCCAGATATATTCCACAGGAACGTCCCCAAATCTATGGACTACTCTATTTATATGGTACTTCCTCACTTCCGGGAGCGTTAGATTTTTGGCATATGTAGCATGTTCACCACGCCAGTACTCGTATGCTTCATCGGGGTCAATGCCTGGCTTGAGGCCAAATATGGCATTGAATTTATATTTCGGCACTGTTTGCCCTCCGCCGGCTTATGTTATACCCCATGTCTGGTTGCTGATAATATCAGTTCTAAATACCTTAATCTTAATGAATAGCGTGATTTTAATCAACCGAAGCGCTTGGGATTCCATGTAAACGATGTTACAATATTAGCACCATTTGATGATGCCGGAATAATCCAATAAGGGAGTGATGAAATGTCAGAACATGTACCGACATACGATGAGGCGCTGTCTGTTCTTAAAGAATTCGTCAAGAGCGACAGCTTGCTGAAACATTCTTATTCGGTTGAGGGGGTGATGCGCCACATGGCCCGCAAGACAGGTGCAGATGAGGAGAAATGGGCTATCATCGGGCTGGTGCATGACATAGATTATGAGATGTTTCCCGAGCAGCATTGTGCCAAGGCACAGCAAATACTGCGAGAAAAGGGCTGGCCGGAAGAATATGTGCGCGCAGTGGCCTCCCACGGCTGGGGCCTGTGCAATGATATCGAGCCCCGGACTGACCTGGAAAAAGTCCTTTATGCTGTTGAGGAGCTGACCGGTCTGGTGACGGCGGTAGCTATCATCCGGCCCTCAAAGAGTGTTGCAGACCTGGAGGCCAAATCGGTGATGAAAAAATGGAAGGACAGGTCTTTTGCTGCCGGCGTGAACAGGCCGGTCATTGAAAAGGGTGCCGGGATGCTGGGGGTGGAGATAAGAGACCTGGTAGACGATGTCATTCTGGGTATGCGGGACGTGGCCGATAAGATAGGACTGTGAGGGGATAAGTCTTTAGCAGTAAAGCCACCGCTAAACTGGCCTACACCTTATTCACGATATTCTGCGGGTGACCGGAAAAGAAAGCCGCGATATTGTCCACAGCGATTTTCAGGATGTTGGCCTGGGCCCTGGCCGTGTTGGCACCGACATGAGGAGTCAGCACAGCGTTCTCTATGCCTAGGAAGGGGTCGTTCTGGCTGATTGGCTCCTCATCAAAAACGTCCAGGCCGGCGGCTGCCAGCCTCCCCTCCCGGAGCAATTGTGCCAGGGCTGAGTTATCCACCAGCTCGGCGCGGGCGGTATTCACCAAGATGGCACCCCGTTTCATGCGTTGCAGCAGGTCTCTGGCGATCATCTTTTCCGTTTCCGGCGTATGCATCACGTGCAGGGTGACTATATCCGATTGCTGAAAAAGCTCCTCAAGAGCGACGAACTCCACGCCGTGCCGACGCGCCCGTTCCGGGGTGGGGTGTCTGGTCCAGCACAGGACACGCATGCCGAAGGCCTGCGCCAGGCGGGCAACTTCGGCACCGATGCCGCCCAATCCAAGCACGCCCAGTATCTTGCCGTCTAATTCGGCGGTGAAATCACCTTTCTCATATATACCCCGGTGCATCTGGCTGTTGAACTGGGCGATGCGTTTGGCACAGCTGAGCATGAGGGCCATGGCATGTGTCGCCACCTCACGGTCGGCATAATGAGGAGTATTGGCTACGGCTATCCCCAGGCTGCTGGCCACGGACAGGTCAACGAATTTTCGCGGGGCGGCGCCCAGGAAGGAGATAATTTTCAGCTTGGGACAGGATTTGAGCACTTCGGGGGGCAGGTCCCAGTTTAAGATGATGCCATCAGCGTCCTTGACCCGCTGCAGATAGCCTGCCGACGTTGGGGCACGGTCATTGAACCAGACAAAATGTCCCAGCGCTTTGAGCTTGGCTTCTGACTCGGGTGTCAGCAGCTCCAGTATCTCAGCCGTCCCGTCGGGACACACAATTTTCACCAGGTCTCGTCTCACCTTGCCGAAATGTCACCCGCTATTTGGGTTTAAGCCCGGCTATTATCGGCTTGATGGTATCAAGGGCTTTATCTGCCTCTTCAATGGTGATGACGCAGGGGGGACAGATGAACATCCGGTTGCCCCGCCAGCCAATGACTCGCGTGAAGATACCCGCCGCAAACAGGTCCTGCCATAGCTTGTCTTTCATCGCCTGGTCAATCGGCTCTTTGGTCTTCTTATCCTTGACCAGCTCCAGTGCCTGAAAAACACCCCGACCGTCAGCATAGCCGACGCAGGGCAGAGGCACGAATTCGGCTTCCAGGCGCTGTTTGATGTGCTTGCCGACTTTGGCCGCGTTTTCAGCAACCTTGTCTCTCACATAGATATCCAGGGCCGCGGAGGAGGCTGCCGCGGCGATGGGGTGCCCGCTGTAGGTGAAGCCGTGCGACATCATGCTGTCCTTCAGCACGTCGTAGACTTTGTCATTGAGCGCCACGGCAGCGAATGGCAGCGCCGAGTTGACAATCCCCTTGGCCATGGTCATCATGTCGCCTATGACACCCCAGTGCTCGCAGGCAAACATCTTGCCCGAACGGGCAAAGCCGGACATAACCTCATCAACGATGAGCAGGATATCGTACTTTTTGCAGAGCTCGGCCACCTGAGGCCACCAACCCGGCGGCGGCTCAATCACCCCCCCGGCCCCCATTATGGATTCCGCAATAAAGGCGGCGATGCTCTCCGGCCCTTCCGCCTGAATCACGGACTCCAGATAATCAATGCTTGCTTGACAGCAGTCGGGGACATCGCCGAACATGCAGCGGTAGCTGTACGGCGGGGGCACGTGGACAAAGCCCGGGGCCACCGGACCGAACGGGTTCTGGTTGGCGCCGCGCCCCAGCCCGGTCAGGTTTGTCGATATTCCGGCCGAGCCATGGTAAGAAGCATACAGGCTGATGATTTTATATTTGCCGGCTAAGCCTTTCCGGCTCCAGTAAAAGCGGGCCAGTTTCACCGCTGAATCTACCGCCTCGCCGCCGCCCGAGGTATAGTGAAAGTGGTTCAGGTCCCCCGGAGTCAGTTTGGCGAGCTTCTGGCTCACTTCCACGATATACGGATTGGTCATGCCGAAGAAAGTGGTCACGAAATCTATCTCGTTCATGGCTCTGGTCACGGCGTCGATGATTTCCTGTCGCCGATGTCCCAGGTTGACGCATATCAGCTGCGATGATAGGTCAATATATTTTTTCCCCTCGGTGTCCACCAGATAGATGCCGTGAGCTTTTTCCATGACTATGCCGATATTACGGCCAACATTGTACATGCCATGCACCACGTGCTCGGCGTCAGCCTTGAGCAGTTCCTGTGTCCTTTTACTAACCATTTCTGTTCTCCTTGTTTTAGATTGACTATATTGATGACTTATTTAAGTCATGGGCACTACCGTCCACAGGTCGCAGGCACCGGTATAACCGACGAGTTCGTTCTGCGTCTTTCTGCCGGAAGCGACCTCCAGCATCAATTCAAACAATTCCTGGCCAACACTCCTGACATCGGTGATGGTTCTCTCAATATCCACCAGATAGTCCAGTATATCAGAATATTGAGCGAAGTGGTCCTTCTTGGCGGTTATTTTGATGACCGGCACAAAGGGAAAGCCATAGGGGACGGCGCATTCAGTTGAATAGGTGATGATATTGCAGCCGGCGGCGGCCAGTCCGGTCAATGACGGCAGGTCATGGCCCGGGGTGTCAATGAAAAACAGCCCCTGGCATTTGGGCACCTCCCCATACCCCACCACCTCCATCAGGGGCTTTGTCCCGCCCTTGCGAACGTCGCCGACAGACTTTTCCTCAATAGAACTCAGCCCTTCCGTAATATTTTGCGGGTCGGGGTTAGAGCCAAAAAAGTCGTAGCCGCTGGCGGTGAGCCTTTTCTCATAATCACGGACTACCTTCAGCATCTTCCGCTTTACTTCGTCATTCACGGCCCTGACGGCGACAACCTGCTCGGCGCCGATAACCTCCGGCGTTTCACTGAAGCCGCCACTACCCCCGTTCTCAATAACAAAATCAAGCGCCGTACCCTGTGCCGCATTGGTGACTATGCCGGAGAGGGGAGTTGAGCCGCCACATTCAACGCCATGTCGCAGCAATGATACCGGCAAAGGCTCTCTCTTTATGCGGGAGGCGTCGCTGGCCATTTTCTGGGCGAGGCTCATGCCTCTGGACACAGCGGCGCGTACCCCGCCCGGCTGATGGATGGTACAGATATCAACCGGCTTGCCCGATTCGGCAATGCCCTGGGCAACGGTATCGGGGGCAATGCCGGGGTGTTCACAGCCAGCGCTCACCACGAGCACGCCCGCCAGGTTGGGATTCCTGCCCAGGTTGATGAGGGTGCGGGTTACCACTTCTTTGTCCGGGGAAACCAGAGAGCAGTTCTCTCTATGTGTGAAAGGAACGCAGCCGGCCACCTCTCTGGCAATCCAGTTGGCCGCATCCGATGTGCAGACGCCGTTGGAGATGATGCCTATGTAGTTACGCGTCCCGGCCAGGCCGCCTTTTCTGGGATAACCGGAAAACTCCATTTACTTTCCCTGCCTTTTCGCCTTCAGCCGAAGGCCGGTCATATTGTGAGTGTGGACATGCCGCCCCGGTTCAATACCCTGAGTGGCTTTCCCGATGACCACGCCGTCTTTTATTATCTTTTCCCCGGCATCTATGCGCCTGACGCTGAATTTATGCTGATAAGGAATGGGCTCGGTTATCTTGACCCGGGCCTCCAGGCCGTGTATCTTTACTTCTACCCCTGTTTTAAGGTCTGCCAGGGCGACGCCGATATTATCCTTGGGCTTTAATACTACGGCTTCTATCATCTGCTCTTTCCGTTGTTCTTTGCTGTATTCAAGTTATCTTTGGGCTCAACCACTTTAGCACGTCATGCCGGATTTAGCTAATCCACCCAGCCCCGTCTTTGACAGGCAGGCGTCGGTTGGTCTGCCCGTTTTCGGGTCCCAGCCCATAGCTTGGCGGTATTCCCTGGTCAGAGTATCAATGTCTATGGTTATCCCTTCCAGTGGCCCGCTGCTCTGCGGCGGTATGCCGGCCATTCTATCGGGCAGGCGGACATCGGCCGGCGTTATGCCCTCGCGGACGTTGAAGAGCTGCCTGAGCGTCTGGATTCTGGTGCCGGTGGCTATAGCTTCAGCCACGGTCATATCCCAGCCGGTGACGGCATTGATAAGCTCGATTAGCGGATAACAGCCGGAGAACACCACCGGCATCAGGCACACTCCAGCGCTGGCACCGACCTGCCAGTAGTTGACATTGGCCGCCGCGGCCGGGCCTTTGCCGGTATACTGGTATTTCTCAAATCCGGAAGACTGGAGCTCTTTATACGGGCCGGCGGCGGCGTTGACATCGCACCTGGTGTAGGGGGCGGCGGCGGTATGCCGTCCCGGCGTCGGGTCAGCCACAAATCCGGTACCGCGTCCCGGGAAAAAGGTGGCATTATGCAGGCCGGGCTCCTGTCCGCCCACATGCATGGCGAACTTTTCCGCCCCTCTACCGATTTTCCTGGCGGCCACCCTCACCCCGTCGGCGAGCACATCGCCAAAACCCTCGCGTCGTTCCATCTTTTCGGTCATGGCTATCATAGCTTTTGAGTTACCCCATGTCAAATCTATGCCGCCGGTGTCCGCCTTGGTGATGAGCCCGTGCTCATAGCACTCCATGGCAAAGGCGAGCACGCTGCCCGCCGATATGGTGTCCAGTCCGCTGCGGTTGCACATATCGTTCAGTTTGAAGATGGCATCAAGGTCATCGTTCAGGCACATGTTGCCGAAAGCGGCCACGGTCTCATATTCCGGTTTGTGTGTCTCAGCGACCGGGTATTTCCCGGAAGGCACGGTGGTAATGCCGCCGCAGCGGATGGGGCAGCTGAAGCAGCCGTATTTTTTCGTCTCGTAAACGATGACGTTATCACCACCTATTTTCTCAACGGTGGGGAAGGACTCAGCGCCGGTGAGCCGCCAGTTCTTCACTGGGCTCACCCCCGAGCCGACCACGGCTACCGTATTGCCGCAGGTGCCGTATTTGATTAATCCCTGGATGAAACCCACTTCTTTCATTTTCCGGGTGAATTCCTGGCTCAGCTTCTTTATGGTGGCGCTATCGGTGGCAGCGACCTTGCCTTTTCCCCTCACCACAATCGCCTTGAGTCGCTTGGAGCCCATGACGGCGCCGACGCCGGAGCGGCCCGCATACCGCCCTTTATCGTTGCAGACGCCGCTAATCAGCGAAAGTTTTTCCGAGGCGGGGCCAATGCAGGCAACGCGGACTCTGGGGTCGCCGATTTCTTTCGCCAGGGCTTCTTCGGTCTCAATAGCATCTTTGCCCCAGAGATGGGCGGCGTTCCTTATTTCAATGCCGGCGTTGGTGACCATCAGGTATGATGGCTTGGGCGCTATCCCCGAGATGAAAAGCGCATCCCAGCCGGCAAATTTAAGTTCGGGGCCAAAGAAACCGCCCGAGTTGGCGTCACCCCAGCCGCCGGTCAGCGGCGATTTGCATACCACCACATAGCGACCACCGGTCGGCACCGGTGTGCCGGTCAGGGGGCCGGTGACAAATCCGAGTATATTTTCCGGTCCCAGCGGGTCAATGCCACCTTTCTGGCGTTCAAACAGTATGCGGGCGCCCAGGCCATGCCCGCCGATGAAATCCCTGGCCAGTTTTTCGTCCAGTGCCTGTTCCTTGATTTCTCCCTTGGATAGATTGACAAAACCGATTTTGCCTGCATAACCTCCAGCCACTTGAAACCTCCTTCTAATAGATTTTCACTCCATATTATTATCAAATTTGATAAGCTAAGTCCAGACAGGGGGCGGGATGCCCTCTATATCGCTGACTACGTCAATTACAGCAGGTTTATCTGAGGCAAGGAACTCATGAAATGCCGCTTTTAACTCATCGGGCTTTCTCACCCGTATGCCGGCGCAGCCCATGGCTCTGGCTATCCTGGAAAAGTCAACATCGGTATACTGCCATATCCCATCGGAGTTGCCACCGCCGCTGGCGTAGGCCCTTTCTGCTCCCTTCTTCACCTGGTTCATGGAACGGTTATTATTCACTATGGTCAAGACATTTATACCACATCGGCGGGCGGTCTCCAGCTCCGCCAAATGATACCAGAACCCCCCATCCCCGGTAAAGCATATCACGGGCCGGTCAGGCGAAGCACATTTGGCTCCGAGCGCGGCGGGAAAGCCCCACCCCAGCGAGCCAGCGCACCGTATATAGCTCTGTCCGGGGTGTTTTAAATCTATCATGGTCCCCGACCAGATTGCCGAATGTCCGGTGTCTGAAATCAGGATGGCATCTTCAGGCAGGAAATCCGTAATCTCCCGGCACAGGCGCTCCGGCCTGATAGGTATGGCGTCGGAGTGGTACATTTTATTAATCTGGCCTTTCCATTCTTCCTTTAGCTGTTTTATGCGCTGCAGCCAGTCCGCCCTCTGCTTAAAAGGTTCCGTTGCCTCAATCAGGCGACGTAGCGTCACTTTAGCGTCCCCGGAAAGGCCCACCTTGGTCGGGTAACTTCGGCCCAGTTCTGAAGGCGCTATGTCTATCTGTATAACAGGGGTGCCGGGAAGGGGAACCTTCCAGTCATTGGTGACCTGGCTGCCGGTGCGGCTGCCGATGAATATTACCAGGTCGGCTTCCAGAACGGCCCGGTTGGCGCACTGGGCGGAATACGACCCGACGACGCCAATGGCAAGGGGATGGTCATCCGGTATGGTTCCCTTGCCGTTCAGCGAGGTTGCCACGGGGATGGAGAGCCTTTCTGCCAGCTCGACAAACTCAGCGCCGGCTTGAGAGGCTCTGGCTCCTCCGCCAGCCACCATAATCGGCCTTTTTGACTGACGGAGCACCGCCACTGCTTTGAGAACCAGTTCCTGCTCAGGCTCTGGCCTGAAGGCAGGGTAGTGGCTGAATTGCTCCTCGATTACAACCTCTAGGTCAGCCTTTTGCTCCATGATTACTTCACCCCTGATGCCCTGAAATTCAAGGTGAACCGGTCCCGGCGGCCCGGAAACCGCCTCCCGGAAAGCCTGGCGAAGGAGCAGGGGCAGTTGTTCCACGGTATCAACGGTGGCGTTGAACTTGGTGACGGCGTCAAACATGCCTTTATGTTCGATTTCCTGATAGGCGTGCCGGTATCGGTATAGAGACCTTCGTCGTCCGGTGATAGCAATTACCGGGGACAGACCAAGATAGGCGTCCTGGAGTCCTGCCGCCATATTGGCGGCGCCGACGGACTGCGCCAGGCAAATCCCTGGTCGGCGCGAGGTGCGGGCGTACCCGTCCGCCATGTAGGCCGCCGCCTTTTCACCGTGGGTCAATATCCGCTTTATACCCCGTTTTTCCATCTCCATCAGGCCTTCGTGGAGTATGGCCGGAACAAAGAAAACATGCGTCACGCCATAGCCTTTAAAAATATCGGCGATATATTGTGCCCCGCTCATCGTGGCCATGTGAGTTTCTCTCCTTTAAATTTGCCTAAAAGAGTGTCACCGTTATTGCGACCGCCTTTTTGACAATTGGTGCCGGGCGGTGAGCTGCCTTTCCCTGACCGCTGGATTGGCGTAGTCGGGAAGCAGTATCGGCGACACGCGGTCGGTGACGATGCCCGCTTTCTCCATCTCCCGCTGATAGTCTTTGACGTGCTGCAAAGACAGCCGGCCATCTTTGGCCTTCTCCCTGGCATATTCTGCCGCATTCTCCCCGGCAATGCGCCCGAAGACGAGGACATCTAAAAGGGAATTGCCCAGCAGGCGGTTCTCGCCATGCACGCCGCCGCTGACCTCCCCAGCGAGGAAAAGGCCCGGTATGGACGTCTCCCCTCTGGCATTATATTCCAGCCCGCCATTCTGGTAGTGGAGTGTCGGGTAAACCAGCATCGGCTCCCTGGCAATGTTAATGCCAAAGCGCTTATAGATGATGAACTTGCCCAGGAACTCTCTCTCCACCGTGCCCTCGCCCATCAATATGTCTATCATGGGGGAGTCCAGCCATACGCCGAGCTTACCCGTGGGCGTGGGCACGCCCTTTCCCCTCTCCAGACATTCCCGGATAAAGGCCGATGATTCCACGTCCCTGGGCTCGCGCTCATAGACGAACTGCTCACCATCAATGTTCACCACATTGGCCCCCGCCCCGCGGAACTTTTCCGTGATGAGGATGCCCTCAACCTGCTCCGGGTAGACCACGCCGGTGGGGTGGTACTGGACGGTATGCAGTAGCTTCAGCTTCACGCCGGCCCGGTAGCCCAGCACAATGCCGTCGGCGGTGGCCCCGTAGTGGTTGGTGGTCATGAACCCCTGGATATGCAGTCGGCCGCAGCCGCCGGTGGCCAGGATGGTGGCTTTAGCTTTAACCACAAGGTATTCTTCAGTCTCCAGGTTGTAGAGTACGGCGCCGGCGCAGTGCCCGTGTTCGTTCAATATAAGCTCGATGGCGGGGGAAAACTCCAGGACGGCGATGTTCTTTTGGTTGCGGGCCTCGTCACGGATGGTGCGCATAATCTCGGCGCCGGTGATATCGGCGCAGGAATGCATCCGCTTCCGGCTGGTGCCGCCACCGTGCAGGCTTTGCAGTCTCCCGTCGGGGAATTTAGAGAACATCACCCCCAGCCCTTCCAGCCACTGGATTACGTCCGGTGCTTCGCTCACCAGCTTTTGCACCAGCTCCGGCTCATTTTTGAAGTGCCCAGCCCCCACCGTGTCCAGGTAGTGCATACAGGCCGAGTCTTTCTCCGGCTTGGAGGCCGCCTGGATGCCGCCTTCCGCCATCATGGTATTGGCGTCGCCGTGGCGCAGCTTCGTCGCTATTATAATCTTCACCCCGTGCTGCTCGGCCAGTATCGCCGCCGCCGTGCCGGCACCACCACCACCGATTATCAGCACATCGGCATCAATATCCACGCGGGACAGGTCAATCTGGTCGGGGTTCAACCGACTCCGTGCCTCAAGCAGGTCGGCAAATTCGTGGGCAATTTTGTAGCCCTTGCTCGGCCCCACCTTCAGCTCCCGCCGCCCTTCGTCTTTATAATCGGGATGGTACTTCTTCAGTATCGCCTCGGCCTCATCCAGGG
>Ga0194125_10010820_pt1 | contig 12379 bp, 7 predicted proteins | sample TA2KigC250mmetaG_FD_148626 | JGI IMG/M metagenome (GOLD analysis project Ga0194125, IMG submission 148626) | Freshwater microbial communities from Lake Tanganyika, Tanzania - TA2015034 Kigoma Deep Cast 250m | ecosystem: Environmental > Aquatic > Freshwater > Lake | place: Tanzania: Lake... | reverse complement strand
ATCCATGCGGCCGTCAATGAAGTCGTCGCCGCCCCAGTTGCTCTCGCCGATGTAGTTGTTGGTCCGGGTGACGTTGGAGGGGAGCGAGTGGTCGGTCTTGACTCCGACCGGGACGCCGTTGATGTAGATGGTGGAGACGGCGGCGTTGGTGGGGCCTGGAGCGCAGGAGGCGGCGACGTGGATCCACTGGGCGTTGGGGAGGACGCCGGCGACTTCGTGGGACTCGGTGCCGCCGGCAGTGCTTTGGAACTCCCATCGCACGTTCGAGCTGGTGCCGTTGCGGGCCAGGAGGATGTTGTTCGCGCCCGCGCCGGTGCCGAAATCAATGACGCGGTTCCAGTTGGTGAACGACTCGTAGTTGACCCAGGCGGCGACGGTGATGCCTGTGGTGAAGTTTGCGAAGCCATCGGGGAGGTCAATGTAGTTGCTGGCGTCGCGCTCGAAGTCAATGGCGCCGCCCACGCGGCCCGCGACGGGCTGTGGGGCGGGGCTGCCCATCAGGGTGCCGTTGTAGCTCCCGGCCGAGTCGAGGCCGAGGTTGCCCGCGTTGTCGAACTTCCAGTAGGCAATGGCCCCCGCCGGAGGGGCGCCCGCCGGCACGTTGAGCGTGAGGTTGCCGCTGTTGACCAGGAGCTGGCCGCCGAGCGTCATGGCCGCCGAGGCGCCGATGGTCACGTTCCCCTCGGTCGCTAGCGTGGTGCCGCTGCTGCCCGCCAGGGTGTTCACGCTCACCGTTGTGTTCGCCACCCGCACGGTGCCCTGGGTGATGCCGAGGCTGCCAGGGGCGTTCACTGGGCCGGCGATGACCAGGGTGTTTCCGCCCTCGGAGGCGAGGCTGACTACCGTGCCCGCGCCGGGGGCGAGACTGGTAACGGCGATGTCGCCGCTGGCCACGCCGACGCCCGCCGCCCCCGCCCTGAGCGTGCCGCTGGCCGTAGAGATGATGGGGCTGGTGAACGTCTGGCTCGTGCCATCGGGGCTGCCGAGGGTCACGTTGCCGCCGCTCATGCGCACAGTCGCCCCCGCCGCGGTGTTGCTGCCGATGAGGGCCAGGGTGCCCGCCTGGGCGTCCAGCGTCGTGCTCCCCAGGCCGGCGCCGGCGCGGGTGAGGATGAGGTCCGACGTGCCCTGCTTCACGAACGTCGTGGCCAGGCCGTTGGCGTCGAGGCCGCCTGCGATGGTCCGCACCTGGGCGTTGATGCCCGAGGTGCCTGCGGCGCGCAGCGTGGTGTCGAAGAAGTCCAGCGTCCCCTGCCCCGTCGTGGTCAGGATGCTCGGCGCGTCGAAGGCCAACCGCCCGAGGGCCACGGTGCCCGTCGTCGCCGCGTTGACCGTCGAGTTGGCAAGGACGTTGACATTGGTCTCCTGCATGTAGGCGTTGGAGTTCGCCGGCACGGGCGAGATGGTGAACGTGCCGCCGTTGAGGGTGATCGTGGGGTCGCCGCCCAGGAGCCCGGCTCCCGCGACGCGCAGGGTGGCCCCGGGCTGCACTCGGAAGTTCGTGTCCTTCGCCACGACCGCCGCTGCCGCGGCGGCATTGATGGACAGAGTGCCAGGGCCATGGAGAGTCAGCGTCCCTGCCTCCCCGTTGTCGTCGAAGGCGGCGAGCGTCAGCCCCTTGAAATTCCGGAGCGCGGCGTCGCCGCTGGTCGTGAGGCGGTCGAGGGTGCTGGTCTGGCCAATCACGAGCGTGGCGTCGCGCCCCAGGGCCAGCGTGCTGCCCGCCGCGCCGGTCAGGGCGTTCATGATGGTCAGAGTCCTGCCGGCGCCCACGGCGACGGAGCCGTTGCCGCTGAGGCTGAGGCTGCCGGCCGCGGCGTCGCCGCTCGCCGTGACGGTCCACGGCGTGTTGACGACGGCGGCCACGTTCTCGTTCGGCGAGGCGGGCAGGCCGCCTCCGCTGGGCGACCAGGTGGCCGCCGCCCAGTCGCCATCGGCGCCCGCGTTCCACGTCAGCGTGCCGGCGATGGGCCAGGTGTAACTCGTCGGGATGCCTCACTTCATGCCCAGGTAGACGCCCACCTTGCTCCGCTCGTCGGCCGTCAGGTTGCGGTCGAAGATGAGGACCTCGGCGATGTCGCCCCGCATCCCCTCCGTCGGGCCGGCGACGCGGGAGCCGATGTTGAGCTGGGCCGTGCTGGTGTTCAGGACGGCGCGGTTGATGCCGCCCACATCGGCGCCGTTGACCCACCACTGATCGCGCCCGAGGCCCCCGCCGCCCCCATCGCCGTCCCACATGGCCGACGCCAGGGTGGGGGCCGAGGTGCTGACGAAGCTGGTGTCGAATGCCGACGCCCAGTAGTGGTTGGCCACGCGGTTGTTATGGTAGGAGCAGACCCCATAGGTCTGGTCGTTCGCGCTGGTGCCCATGTGGAACACGTGCTGGTAGCCCAACCCGTTGTTCACCCAGTTGGCCCACACGGCGAACACCGTCCTGTCCTGGTTGCCGCTCACGCCAATGTCGTTGGCGCGGCCCAGGAAGTCGTTGGTGCCGTCGAAGTAGAGGGTGGACGCGCCGTAGAGCGCGCCGGCCCTGTACTGCGGCCGGTTGGCCGCGGTGGCCTGGCTCACGGCGAACGAGCCGCCGCTCTTGTCGTTCCACCGAGCCACCGATTGGCCGCTGGCGGTCACGGGGACCGACCCCGCCGTGTCCTGCCACAGCGTCCCCGCGTCGCTGGCGTCGAGCCACAGCCTGCACCCCGCCACGTCCGTGGGAATGAGCCCCGCGAGCGACCTGCCCGGCACCGCGAGCAGTCCCCAGACCACGATGCACGCTGCCAGGAGCCCACACAGCCGTCCCGTCGGCGAGCGCCCCATTGCAAGCCCCCTACGTAGGAGATATCCTGGACACACACAACCGTGTTACAAGCACGCAACCGCCGTGCCCCTTGCGCCCCAAAGGAGGAGGCAATCCCGTATCCATCGCTCCAGGTCATTACCCTTGAAGTGGCAATAACTTACACGCTATGGCCAACACCTCACTTTTGGCCATGCTCCGACGCTCCGGCCCCTGGCATCGCCACCATGTTGACAATCTGCAACGCGGCCGGCCGCCGACTCCAGCCAGAGTCTCCATAACCGATTCGCGCATATGGCGTTACGCTATGGGCACCCGTGTTGACGATGTGAAACACCAGCTCCCGTCCCATGTGTGGCCCCGCGCCTCTAACCCTATGCTGCTGCTACAGTCAGCGGGCCTCGCCCCTGCGTTGTGGCCCCGCAACATGGCCGCCGCCAGAGGCTCACCTCCTATGGCGCACAGGTGAGCCTCTGGCACACAGGGGCAGTTGCCGCAGGCCCCCAACGAGCCACAACTCATTCAGGCGTCAGCGCTTACAGCAATAGCTGAGTCAATCCAGGCGGCCGACGCCAGAGGTTCAACCCGCGCGGCCCGCGGGTGGGGTCAGGGGAGGCGCCGGACGTCGCCATCGCGGACGACGCGGCCGGCGGCGTCGAAGTGCTGCATCAGGCCCATCGCGTAGCGGCGGGTGGTGCCGAGGAGTTGGCGGAACTCGCTGACCGTGGCTTGGCCGTGCTGGCGAAGGAATGCCTCGAACTGCCGCCAGGCGTCCTCGATGGCCTGGGGGTGGAAGCCGCACACCTCGCAGTCCACCAGCTCCCCGCTCTTGAGGAGGGCCTCGTAGACCGAGGCGATCTGAGGCGGGGGGAATGGGAGGGCGCCCTGGAGGTCCTGGGGCGTCGGAGGCATGAAGGGCCGGGCGAGGGCAGCGTCGAGGATGGCCGCGCGGATGGCGGCCTGGCGGCTGTCGAGCTGGACGCGGTGGCTTACAAGGGCGAAAGTGCCCTCGACGCGGCGCACCTTGCCCGCCACGGCCAGCTCGTCCAGGATTGCCGCCAACACGTCCTCGCTGAAGAGCCGCTCGGGGTCCACCCGCGAGCTCAGTGGGGTGAGGGCCAGTCCGGTGGCGAGGAGCGGCTTCTCCTTGTGGTGGGCGGCGAGGGCGGCGAGGACGCGCCCGGCGATGCTGTCGGCCTGCTCGCGGCCGTAGAGCCAGGCGTCGGCGCCCGTGGGAACCAGGCGGATAGCATCACCGAGTGCGGCCTCCACATCGGCCCTGCCCTCGCCGAGGAGGCGGCACAGGGCGCTCACGCGGAGCGGGGCGCTGGCCTTGTGGAGTTCGTTGACGACGGCGGCGGAGAGCCCCTTCTGGCCGATAGCTTCGAGGGCAATAGCGGCGTCCACCCGCTGCCGGCGGTGCTTGAGCGGGTGGGCGTCGAGCACCTGGCCGCCGCCCAGCGTGGCGTCGCCGCCGGCGGTCCGCAAGATGAAGCGGTCGCCGCGCCGAGCCACAATCTGAGCGGCCAGACGCACCTGCGCCCACCCTTGCTCGCCGGGCTCAAGCCGCAGGCGGTCGAGGAGCGCGATGCGGGCAGGGACCTCGCTGGTGCCGAGGTGGAAGCTGACCGACGCGCCGTGCTTGACGGCGTGGGCCTGATTGCGGTCGAGCACGACCAAGCCGTCCACCATCGAGGTGGGGACGAATGCGCCGCGGGCGCACACCACGTCGCCGCGGGCCAGCTCGTCGTGCTTGATGCCGGCGAGGTTGAGCGCTGCGCGCTGGCCGGCGAAGACCTGCTCGACGGGCGCCCCGTGCCACTGGAGGCCGCGGATGCGGGCCGCCACGCCGCGGGGCAGGATGTCCACCTCCTCCCCCACCCGCAACGTGCCACTGGCCACGGTGCCTGTGACCACGGTGCCGTGGCCGGCGATGGCGAAGGACCGGTCTATGGGCACGCGGGCGAGCGAGCCGATGCCGCGCTCGGGCACGCGCGCGGCCACCTCGGCGATGGCGGCCCTCAGCTCTCCGATGCCCGCGCCCGTGATGCTCGACACGGGCACGATGCGGGCGTTGGCCAGGAAGGTGCCGGCGACGGTCTCGCGGATTTCCTCTGCGACCAGCTCGACCATGTCCGGCTCGACCAGGTCAATCTTGTTCACGGCGACGAGGCCGTCGCGGACGCCGAGGAGGTTGAGGATGGCCAGGTGCTCGCGGGTCTGGGGCATCACCGAGTCGTCGGCGGCAACGACCAGGATGGCGAAGTCAATCCCCGTGGCGCCGGCCACCATCGTCCGCACGAAGCGCTCGTGGCCGGGCACGTCCACCATCCCTATCCGCGTGCCGTCGGGCAAGTCGAGGAAGGCATAGCCCAGCTCGATGGAGATGCCGCGCCGCTTCTCCTCGGGCAATCGGTCCATCTCGATGCCCGTCAGGGCCTTCACTAGGGCGCTCTTGCCGTGGTCAATGTGGCCGGCCGTGCCGGCCACGAGATGCTTCATAGGTTGCCTCCATTGCCAGCTTCAGTCCAGTCCAGCCACACCGCTCCGCAGACGGGGGGCTGGATCCTCGTCCCGAAGGGACGATAGTGGGTTGCCGGCGGCTTCAGCCGCCGGAACAGCGCGCACCCACAACGCAGTCCCGAAGGGACGGCAGAGCGCCGCGGCAAGGTGGTGGTCCGGCCCCCCCTTTCTGTCGTCCCTTCGGGACTTCACTGGTTCCGGCGCTCGAGTCCGGCGGCTGAAGCCGCCGGCAACCCACCGTGCTCCCTTCGGGAGCAAGAAACCGAAGCGCCCGCGCTCTTGCGCCCTTGCCGGAGGGGCGGCGCGCTAAGCGAACAACGATGGAGCGAAGTAACGGACCACCAGGTACAGACCCATCGCGGCCTCTGCCAGGGCAGGGTCCGTCTCGCATAGGTACGAGTAGCTGCGGAGAATGCGAAAAAAGAAGTGCTCCCCTTCGAGGGGCGGCAGCCGCAACTTGTCCTTGAGGGCGTCGTAGTCCAGGAGCCGGTACTTCGCCTTGGCCACGGCCACGACTGCGTCTTCCAGCTCGTTGGCGTCGAGCCAGAGCCGGTCGCAGCGGAGGCACCTGTCTATCTCGATGGCCCGTATCCCGCAGAAGGGGTACGTCTCCATCGCCAGATGGCACTGGGGACACCCGATGGAGGCCCGCGGGGCCGCGCGCGGGCGGAAGACCCTCGATTCGGCAGTCTGGCGCGGCACAGCGGCCCATCCGCGCTCGATGATGGACGCAACCGTCTTGCGGGGGATCAGCAGGCCGTGCCGCTCCGGACACGGGAACATCGCGGCATTCCCGATCACACCCTTGAGCAGGCCATTGGAGCACCGGGGGCACTTCATCGTGCTACGTGCTCCAGGCGGCACCCAATAGGATGCGCGGGCCAGCCCACAGGGCGGCAGGGGATAGCCACGGGCGTAAGCCCGTGGAAAGGACGATCGCCCCAACCCCAGCCCCCGCAGGGGGCGGCAGACACCACGGGGCGCGCGCGAGCCTGGGCTTCTGCCGCCCCCTGCGGGGGCTGGGCCGCGGGGAATGCCATGCCCCACGGGCTTACGCCCGTGGCTATCCCCTGCCGCCCGCCGGAGCGGGCTGGGCCGCCGCCTACGCTGTGAGTCAGCGTCATTCTCCCGTGCTCCCGGACCGCGCAAGCCGTGTGACACAGGCGACGATGTCGTCGGCGTCGCCGGGCAGGATCGTGCGGAGGTCGAGTCCGAAGCGGCCTTTGCGGAAGCGGCCGAAGATGGGCGGCTCGTTCAGCCGGAAGGCGCGGTCCAGCGCGTCGGCGGCCAGGCCGGGGGCCTCAAGCCACACGACCACGGTCGGCTGGGTCTCGCCTGGGAGGGAGCCGCCGCCGATGGAACTCTCGTCGGGCTCTACACTTGCGTTCCAACCAGGGGCGGCGCGCCGAGCGGCGTCGGCCAGGGCCTGGGCGTCGGCCTCCAGCTCGGCCAAGGGGCGGTGGATGAGGCGCATGGTCACGGTGTCGGGCGGCCCCTGGGGCTGGAGGTGGGCGCGGAGGGCGGCCTCGAGGCCGGCGAGAGTGAGCTTGCACACGCGGACGGCGCGCTTGAGGGGGTGGCGGCTGATGCGCTGGATGAGGTCGCGCCGTCCCACGATGCCGCCGCCCTGGGGGCCGCCGAGGAGCTTGTCGGCGCTGAACGTCACGATGTCGGCCCCGTCGGCGATGGCCTGGCGGACAACCGGCTCGCTGGCGAAGACGGGCTCGCCGGCGGGCAAGAGGAGGCCGGAGCCGGCGTCGAAGATGAGGAGGGTAGACGAACGGTGGGCGAGGTCGGCTAGTTCCTTGAGGGGTGCCTCGCTGGTAAAGCCGATGATGCGGAAGTTGCTGGGGTGGATTTTGAGGATGGCCGCGGTGTCGGGCGTGAGGGCGGCTTGGTAGTCGCCGGCGCGGGCGTGGTTGGTGGTGCCGACCTCGACGAGCTGTGCGCCGCTGCACGCGATGATTTCGGGGAGGCGGAATGAGCCGCCGATCTCGACCAGCTCGCCCCGGGAGCAGATGACCCGCTGGCCGGCGGCGAGCGCGGCCAGGGTGAGGACCACGGCCGCGGCATTGTTGTTCACCACCGTCGCCGCCTCGGCCCCCGTGATTCGGGCCAGCAGGGCGGCCACGTGGGCCTCGCGCTTCGAGCGCTCGCCCGTCGCAACGTCCACCTCGAGGTTGCAGTAGCCCGCAGCCACCTGCGACACGGCCTCGACGACGGCTGGGGCGAGTGGCGAACGCCCCAGGTTCGTGTGGATGATGACGCCCGTGGCGTTGACCACACGGCGGAGCGATTGCGGCTGCCTGGGCTGGAGGCGCTGGGCCACTCTGGCCGCCACGAGGGCCGCGGCATCGCCCTGGGGGCCGGGGTCGGCCCCCGGCTTGCCGCGCTCCTCGCGCAGGGCGGCCACGCACTCGCGCACGCACTCCACCACCACCTCGCGGCGCAGGCCGCCCAGGAGAGCTCGGACGGCTGGCTGGGCGAGCACCGACTCCACGCTGGGGATACCGAGCACGTTCATCGCGGTTGGCCCTCGGGCTTCCGGGAGCAGGTCACGCGCAGTATTGTAACCTCAAGCCTGCCGGGGTTCAAGGTCGAGCGAAAACGCGATAACCATCTTGACTTCCCGCGCGCCATCGCAGTATAATTGCTACCGGGAGAGTCTTACCTAAGAGAGGCGGCTGCCGGTTGCAGCCGGCAGCGGACAAGACCGACACAGGGTCAGGAGTTCGCACATGGCGGTGTCCAGACGGTCGTGGCTCGGGTGGGCGGTCGCAACGGCGTGTGCCTTCGGATGCTCCGGGCTCCAGGCCGGCGAGGGGCTCCCCGGGCTCGAGAGGCCCCGGCGCAGCTCCCGCGGCGAGCACAGGCCCCTCAAGTACTACGTCCTCCAGGTCATGGGCGTCAGCGGACAGGTGACTTTCGAGGTCTGTGGCGACATCGAGTTGCGCGCGCGGCAGAGGGACTACGAGGAGGAGTTCGAGAACGCGGCGAAGGAATGGATGAAGTCGAAGGCCGACGCCAAGCGGCGCAAAGAGGATTTCAAGGATGCCCCGCCCAAGGGCCCCAAACTCCTCAAGCGGATGGAGGGGAGCTACAAGAAAGAGGAAGATGCCCGGGCCGCTGCCGAGAAGTTCCAGAAGCAGTGGGATGAAGCCCTGGAGAAGAAGATGGCAAAGAAGGAAGGCACGGCATCGGAGGAGAAGAAGGAGTAGTCCTCCGACCCCGCGCTGCCCGAAGCGTATCCCGCGCCCGCGAGTCTCGCCGTGAGGCCCGCGGGCGTGTTGTTTGGCGCACGCGGCGGCCTACGGCTTGCGGGACGCGAGGTCGTAGCTGAGCATGGGCACCTGGTAGTAGCCCATGGCGGCCATCGCCACGTCGAGGCGGTAGAGGGGGTCCTGCATCAGGCAGGGGCGGCGGTCCGTGGCGGGGACGGTGGTGGTGTAGATGCGCATCTCGCCGGGGAGGGTTGTGATGATCTCCTCCCGCCAGTCGCCCAGCACATCGGCCGTGGCCACATAGGTCCCCTCGATCTTCGGCGCAAGCTCTCCGCCGCGGAACTTGCGGAGCCGCCCGCTGTGCAACAGCTCGCGTTGCGGGTCGGCGTCCCAGTAGACGGTTCGCGGGCCGAAGCCCTTGATCTCATCCTGCTCGATCACCTCGCCCTTGGCGGTGTGGAGGAGGCCCCAGGCGAACTGCTTCTTCTCATCGGTGTCGGCGCTGTAGCATTCGGCGCCGGGGTAGCGCGGGTCAATGTCGCTGCACAGGCCGCTGGCGTGGACGTGCCGGGTCTGGCGGTTGATGCCCCAGAGAATCTGCCCTGTCTTGGCATCCACCATGCACATCTTGTTCCTGGGGCCGCCTGGCTCGATGCCGAAGTAGATTTCGAGGCCGGGCCTCTCGGGATTGAGGTCGCCAATGTAGAGGTGGTCGGGGTGGCCGAGGCCGGTTGACCAGAGGGCGCTGCCATTGTCGTCGAGGACGAAGGAGCCGAGGACCATCTCGTCGCGGCCGTCGGCGTCAACATCCGCCGCGTGCATCCAGTGTGCGCCCTGGCCCCAGTAGGTGCGGCGCTCCTTCTCGTTCGACCAGCGCCACAGCTCGCGGAGCTTGCCATCGTGGAACTCGTAGGCCACGACCACGATGAGGTTGTAGGTGCCGCGCTCGACGATGAGGCAAGGCGTCCTCCCGTCGAGGTAGGCCACGCCGAGTTGGTTGCGGCTGGCGTAGTTGTAGCCGTTGGGCCGCTTCATGAATGGCTCGCGGGAGGGCCAGTCCACCTGCGCCCTCGGCTTGCCCGTCATCCCGTCGAGGACGGTGAGGCATTCGGGGCCTGACTGCACGCGGCCGTCGGCGTCGCGGGGGTCGCCTTCTCCAGTCTTCGCGGCCACTTCGGCCTTGCCATCGCCATCCAAGTCGTAGACGACGTAGGGCGAGTACCAAATGCCCGTCTCGATCGCCCACCCGAGGTCGTGGCGCCACAGGAACTTGCCGTCGGCGTCATAGGCCTCGAGCTTGTAGGGGGTCTCGGTCCGCTTCCAGTAGCCCGCATAGGGGTCAATGTTGGTGTTCGGCTGCTTGAGCACGAAGTCGTATCGCCCATCGCCATCGAGGTCGGCGATGCCCATCTTCTGGAACGTGTGGTTGCCGTCGAGGCGGAAGGAGACGTACTGGGGCTTGGCGACGGTCTTGGCCAGGTCGTCGGTCTTCCCCGCCTCGCGGAGGATGTAGGTGCACTCGGCGGCCTGGGGCGCCACGGCATCGGCGAAGTCGGTGGCCTTGACAATGGGCTGCTCGTTGAGCTTCCTCGGCGCCTCGTTGGGCGCGGAGCGATAGAGGTCGAAGGCAAGCGTGGGCGGGTCGGCATCAAGCAGCCGCCAACTGATGTGCGCCTTGCCATCCGGCGCCGTCACGGCCACCAGGCCGCGGCCGAGCTTCTCGCGGACGCGCTCCTTTGCATAGCCCTCGACCTTTGGCCTCTCGACGGGCTTTGGCCGCTCGGCGGGCTGGAGGCCCATGTCGTCCACAAAGGCCAGCGTGTCGCCCTGCCCGACGAAGCGGATGTAGACCTGATCGCAGTCCTGCGGCACCTCGGCGAGGGCCTCCAGCTTCACCCACTTGTCGTCGGCGCCCGCGCTGGCCGAGCCGATGCTCCAGTCGAGGGTCTTGCCCTTGCTGAGTGCGACGACGGCCAGCTCGATCGTGCCCTTCTTCACCTTGGCCCAGGCGGAGGCGAGGTAGCATTCGCCTGGCTTGGCGGGGAAGCGGCCCTCGCTGGAGAGCGCCCAGTCCCGCGGCCCGTCGTGGCGGATGCACATCGAGTGGCCGAGGCTGTGATGGTCGTCGGCCGTGCGAACGGCTGAGCCGGCCTTCGTGCGCGACCACCATTTCCAGCCCAGCGCCCCTTCTCCCGCGGCATCCTCGAAGCTGGGGTTAGGAACCTGAAGCTCCCCGCCCAGGCATGACGCCGCGAGGACCGCCAGCAGACTGCCGTACTTCATCCCTGTCTCCTCGGAGAGTGTCTATAAGGAATGCAGGAAGGCAGGAAAGGAAAGGCATTGGCAGGCGGACGAACCCGGAGCACTCAAGCTGGTCCGGCTTGCGTTTGCCCTCTCCTGTTCCTTTCCTGCATTCCTGCCTTCCTTATAGCTCTTTCTTCTCTGTCGCCGCGGCGAGCTGCGGGTGGCCCGGGGCGCACAGGGGGCCGCAGACGCACGCGTAGTTGTCGGGGTCTTGGCGAAGCTCGTCGCGGAACTCCGCCCACATGGCGGGCGTGTCGAGGCAGAGGGCGATGGGCACGTCGGGCCGCGCGCGGCGGATTTCGCCGATGAGGAAGCTGTATATCTCCGCTCTGGCCTCGTGCGGCAGCGGGCCGTAGCGCTTGCCCTTGAGGAAGGGCGCCGCACCTGCCATCGCCCCGACGAACTGCTCATCCAGCAGCGACAGGTCGAGGCAGGCCCGAGCCAGCTCGAAATCCATCCAGCCGAACATGCACAGCGAGATCACGTCGGGGCGCGTCCGCCGGAACATCAGTTCGATCAGATCGCGGTTCTCGTCGCGCCAGCCCTTGACGGGGATGATGGGGGAGAAGCGGAAGCGGACGTGGTAGCCTGCCTCCTGGCACTTGGCGGCGGCCTCGACGCGGCGGTCCCACGGCGCTGTCTCGGGCTCGATGAGGGTGCTCTGCGTGCGCGCGCTCACGCTCCACTGGATGATGGTCTGCCCGTTGTGCGGGTAGCCGAGCATGAAGTCCACGTTGTCGCTCTTGCCCGCGTAGAGGAGCAGGTAGTCCTTCTTCTGTCGGGCGAAGAACTCGACCATGAGGCGTGTGGCGTCGTATTCGGGCTCGAAGGCATTGATGTCGGTGCGGTTGTCCCACTTGTAGATGGTCTGGGGCGGGTTGAGTTCGCGGATGCGGCGGCCGGCGTAGGCAAGGAAGTCCTCGATGTCCACGGCAATGTTGATGACCGAGCCGAACCAGCAGTAGGCGCAGCGGAAAGGGCAGCCCCAGGCGGTGTGGAACTCCCAGGCGGGCTGGCAGATGCGGCCCTCGGCCTTGCGCCAGGCGGCGACGCCGTCGGCTCGGTACTCGAAGCCGAAGTAGCCGTGGAGGTTGGCCGTGTTGAGCTGGGGGAATCGCGCCAGACGCCTCTCGCGCTCTTCCTTGCTGTGGTGGTTCTTGAGGGTGTTGAGCACGATGGGCGGGTCGGCTGGGCACGCCACCTCGCCCCATCGCCTGCCCTTCCCCCATCCCTCGGCCTCGACGACCTCCGCCAGCCGCTCGTCCGTCACGCCTCGCTCAACGTGATCGCAGTCCATGGCCGCGAGCATCCTCTCGACGCGCCGCACGCACCGCTCGTCGCGCTCCGCGTCCTCGGTTACGTACACAGCGGGTGGCTTCAGACGGCGGAACACTCGCTCACTCCTTCACCTTCTGAAGAACCACCATAATGAATGCAGCCGCTTCGGGGTTCTTTGTGGGTAGCCCCCAGGGGTTGTGGTTGTCGGTCGGCGCGAGCAGCTGGCGATCCAGCGCCGGCACAGGTGTATTTCGGC
>Ga0194125_10010819_pt1 | contig 12379 bp, 16 predicted proteins | sample TA2KigC250mmetaG_FD_148626 | JGI IMG/M metagenome (GOLD analysis project Ga0194125, IMG submission 148626) | Freshwater microbial communities from Lake Tanganyika, Tanzania - TA2015034 Kigoma Deep Cast 250m | ecosystem: Environmental > Aquatic > Freshwater > Lake | place: Tanzania: Lake... | reverse complement strand
AATGGACGATACCATCGGGGGATCAAGAACTACCCCGAAGTGAGGTACTCCGGGAAGCGCGATGAAGATTGGTATACAGCCCTTGTAAAAGGTTTAAATCTGGAGGAGCTCCTTATCCTCCCCTAACGAGCCTCCGTTAGGACATATCTCCTGTCCTTACACACCGGGTATTGCCGCCGGGTATGCACAAGCTTTAATAATTCCCGTCCCGATGGAACGGCGGAGGAAGGGATCTTGAAAGGGCGGATGGCGGTACTGGTCACGATGATGATGACCTTGGCGGGAGCCACTCTGGTCATGTTGCCGGAAGGCGCGCTGGCGGACGTCAGCCATGCCGATGCAATAGCCCTGGTAGAAGGCAACACTTTCACCGTGCAGCTGAAATGGACCTACGAGACCTCCGAGGGCCTGGAGATCAGGCTCTATCACAACGACGGTCTTGAAAAAACCGCAAGCACCATGTGGGGCGACCCGGGGCGCAACGACGTCGGCTCGATATACACCACCCCGTTGAAGGCCGGGACCTACAAGGTCGTCCTCTGGTCGAATACCTACAGCAAGGAGGTCTACTCCAAGTCCTGGGAGGTGCCGAGGCTCAACATCTCGCTCTCGGTCGCCCCCGGCACCGGGCAGCTGGGCACCACATTCGTGGCGACGACGACGTTCTCCATCAACGCCGCGGCATTGGACATGGTCCGGTTCTCGGGCACCCTCGAGCTCCAAGCCGGCCCTTCGGTCTTCAGGACGGCCGTCGGCGGCACGCTCTATGCCGACCATTACTACACATACAACGGAAAGACCGAGTACACGATCGAGCCGGTCTTCGTGACGACGGGATTCACCTTCCCCGCCGCGGGGAGCTATGTCGTCACAGCCAGATACACCGATTCGGTGACCAACACGACTGCCCTTTCGGGCACGCTCGTAATGGAGGACCAATTCCAGTCGCAGATCGCCAAGCTGGGGGCGGAGCTCAACGACACGAGGACCGCCCTGTGCGAGACGGGCAGGGAGCTCGACGCCGCCAGGGCCGACCTCCAGGCCGCCAGGGACCAGCTCTCGTCGACCGGCAGCAAGCTCAATGAAACTGACAAGCGCCTCGCCGACACGAAGAAGGACCTGAACGCCAAGATCGACGCATCCAGCGGCCTGGCCTATGCCGGCATCGCGGCCGGCGTGGTAGGCGTGGTCTTCGGCCTCGTCGGGATGATGCTGGCCCGCAGGAAGAATGCGGCGCCGCCGGCGGCCCCGCCACCGCCGGCAACGCATTCCCCGCCGCCGGTGCAGGCACAGCCGGTTCAGCCCCCGCCGCCCGTCCAGGCGCCGGCTCCGGTGCCCTACCAGCCCGCCCCGCAACCTCTTCCGCCGCCGCCACCGGCTCCCGTGCCCTATCAGCAGGCGCCGCAACCTGTCCCGCCGCCGCAGGCGGCGGCTCCCGCGCCCTACCAGCCTGCCCCGCAATCTGTCCCGCCGCCGCAGGCGGCGGCTCTCGCGCCCTACCAGCCTGCCCCGCAATCTGTCCCGCCGCCGCAGGCGGCGGCTCTCGCGCCCTACCAGCCCGCCCCGCAACCTGTTCAGCCACCGCAGCCGGCATCGGCTCCCTTGCCGGCGCCCCAGCCGGCCCAGCCCGCGCCGGAGGCTCAGCCGGCTGCGCCGAATTGCGCAAGATGCGGGGCGCCGATGCCTGCGGGAATGAGGTTCTGCGGGAATTGCGGGGCGGCGAGATAGTTTATATGCAAAACCCGGCAAAGGGTGAATGAAACAGCGGTGGAGTCGAGGGTGGAGGGGGAAACGAGACGGGTTTGGGTGAGAGCAAGGTAATGATGGTCGGATTATTATTTATTAATAATTTCTGAACCGGGTAAATGTGGGAGCACTGGGATTTTGTCCACTCTACCGATAATCCCAAAGACCCCTAATTCGGCCGATTCAGGCTTCCCAGCACTTTCGACAGAACGGCCTGCGCGGCATGCTGCTTGTCAAGCCCGGTCCCTATGTAAATTTCGGTTGTTTTAGGGTCTGCGTGGCCTAAAAAGCACTGCGTCACGACCAGGTCCTTGGTTTTCTGGTACACCAACTTTGCGACCCCGCGCCGGTTGGCATGGTGGCCTCTGGGCACGACCCCGGCCCTTTTACAGAGCCGAATCAAGATGTTGTCCAAGGACGTGCCGGTCATCGCCTTGGGCCTCCGCCTCCAGGGCACCAAGAGCAGGTTCGGTGGTACGGGCCCTTGGAAACCCCTGGCCCGGCATCGTGCTATGACCTTCTCCCGGCGCTGGATGACGGCATCCAGTATCCCTGGAGTGTCCGGGTGGAGAGGTGATTCCATCGTCTTCGTGCCACCCCGTCCTTTGACCCTCAGGATGGCCACCCCATTGGTCCTGTCGAAGTCCTCGGGCCGCGACCGCTGAACCGTCACCTTCCGGGCTCCGTAGTCGGTCTCCAAGTGGATGAGCCACCTCTCGTACGGGTGCTTCGCCGCCCGCCGGATTGCCTCGAGTTCCGCCGCTGAGTACTGGTTCCTGTGCGGCGTTGGCGGGCGCAGGTCCAATTTCCCTGCAAGATCCTTCATCACCCGGTTGCCGCACCAATCCAGGAACGGCCTTAGCCGGGTCAGGACCATGTGCCTCTCGTGCAGGCTTACCCATGGCGCAAGCGTATACAGGGCCAAGATGTCCCTGTCGGAAAGCGCCCGCGGCCTAGTTGCGATCCCAAGGCCGGCCAGATACCTATCGGTCTTCGCTAGGTAACGCCGGACTTGACGTTTGTAGCTCTCGGTCTTCCCGTCGAAAGCGCTGGCGAGGTATCCGTTGGCTAAGGACCGCCAAGGCTTGCAGCCCAAGCGATTCCCCGCCTATGCCTACCTTCTTCGCCTCCGGTCAGTCTCCGTGGTCCCCGAGCCGGTGTTGCGCATTCGGGCTTCATGATGTCCCTCCTGCTTTTACTCTTGCTCGGGCTTATCTCTGTGTCCTATGCCCGCGAGTTGTCCCGACCTCGCGGGCTATAGCCCTATAGGGTTATGGGGCGATAAAAGTATCGAGGCCCCATTTCTCTCGCTTCCATTCACAGGCGAGGTTCTGTCGTTTTGTTGCCACTGCGGTTCCTGGGATGCTTCTCGATTTGGAGCGCCGCCCATCGATAGACCCTCCCGGACAGGTCGAGGGCATCGAGATATTCATCCCTCGTCACCACCTCCGAGACGCCCGGATAGCGGCTTTCGACGGCATAGTGGGTGAGAGCGGCGGCTTCCTTTACGGATGAGGGCACCCTAAGAGCCACTCCCGAGAGTCGGCGGCCGATCTCGTCCTAGGCTGCATAGATGACCTTTCCCTCCTCGAGAGCGGTCGGGAATATCGTTCCGATGCGGTCCCCGTACTTTTTCAAGTCCCCGGGCGTCGCAACGACCACATCGACGGCTGCCCCGACGCCGATGAGCCGCCGGTATATCTTCTGTGCGGTCCTCCTCCGGTGGGCCACCCTGGCGATTACAAGGATGTCTATATCGCTCTCCGGGCCGGCATCGCCCCTCGCGGCGGAGCCGAAGACGATGACCTTCTCGGGCCTGGTGACGGAGAGCACCCTCGCCAGTATCTTCTGGAGCACCTTCCCGTTTCTCCCCTTCGCATTCACGGTATCAACATTGGCTCCGGGCCTTATAACGGTTGCGAGGAGCGCCATGGGCGCCAAGTAGTTGTTCAAGGCCGCTATGAACGCTGACCCCGGCCCTTTCTACTGGCAGGATTCCCTAGATTATCCATTTTCTCGACAGGTACATCCTGGCTGATACCAGGAAGGCGCCCTCCGGCTTTCCCAGGAACTCGCCGTCCGGGTAAACGGACAGCTGGTATCTCTCGTTACTGTAGGTGTAGAAAGCGAATCCCCACCGGTCCGGCCCGAAATACCGCAGGCGGCAAAGGTGCGTCGGGGTCTTCCTGAGGCGCTCGATATGCTCTTCCCGCGTCCCGGGCCAGCTTCTCGGGGGCCAGTTCCTGGGGACCTCCGGCTCGGTGAAGGCGTCGATGTAGCAGAACTGGCCCTTGAAGCGGAAGCCCAGCCGGATGTACCTTCCCTTGAACTTCTCTTCGGCCACGCGCGTCACGCGCTCCGAGACGTCCTTCTTGACATCATCAGGGATGTTTCGCCCCCCGGAATCGGGTGAATAGACCCAGGTGGTGCGCCGCGGCATCAATGGCTCCTCCGAGGATATCTCATCGTCTTGGATCGCGCAGACCGATTCTTCCGGCCATACCCCATCGAGATCGTGTCCCGCCCACCAGCGGTCCCCAAGGATGAACCTCCCAGCCCTTCCTCATCGAACACCGGCGCCGGCTCGTCCCTTCTCGTGATGCAGGCGTTGGGACACGATTCGCATATAGCTAGAAGCGAATCCCATGCGTCCAGCACCGCGTTGAAAAGCTCCTTCGCCGTGCCGCCGTCCAGGGTCGGGAGGTATGTTCCAATCTTCTCTTCGGAGTAACTGATGGTCTTGCTCCGCCCTTCCAGCCAGTCGATTATCTGGACCTTGGCGTCCCTTGCCAACCGGACCGAGAATTCGGCCAGGGCTTTCTCGTCTATCTCAAAGCCTTTCAGTCGCTCGCCCAGCTGGTCGCTTATTTGATCGTATATTGCGAGCGAGATCTCGTAGCAGAACCAGTTCATCCTTGTCTTCTCAGCTTCGGCGGGAAAGAATGATTCACGCCTTATGACCGCCAGCGCCGGCCTCCAACCAAGTACCGTGTGCACTGTCGAGGCGTGGAGCTTACCCAACGGCCTCACCTCGATGTGCCGGGCAATCGCGCATCCCATTCTTCCTCCCGCAGGAGGCGCACCTTTCCATACACTTATCCCCCGCGCTCCAACAACTCGCGGCCTGTCACCGCCAGTCGATGCCGGCCCCATATATCTTCCGTCGCGCTTGAGCCTTCCGCTCAGTAGTGATTCCGGGCTCCCGCCGGACCTGACCGTATTGGTCCATTCGCTTCTCGATTCCCGGCCGTGCCTTGGCCATCTCCTTCACCAGCTCGTCGTAATCCTCTTTCCCGACGGCCCCCTCCCGTGCCAGGAAACCGTAGAACTCCAGCACACTGGCGTAGACCTCGTCGAGAATCGCCCGATCGACATCCGAGGTCTCGACCACGAACGCGTCGATGAGGTCCTTGAAGCCGACGGATACCGTGATCATGTCGGAAAGCTCGAAGGCCCCCTCGTCCGCCTCGCGCTCGGCCAGCTCTGCAAAGCGCTCCAGGGAGAACATCAGGTCGAACTTACCGGCCGGGGTGAGATCCTTCCTCCGGGCAAGGTCCATCCTGAACGCCATCAGGAGGCCCTTGTTGTGCTCCTTTGCCAGCCGCTCCAGGCCGTCGTCATCCTCAGCCGCCTCCAGCCTCTCGACCGTCCGCCGGTCGGGCTTCTTTAATAGGAAGGATTTCCAATCCCTCGGGCCGCCCTTCCGCCTCATAGCCTTCAGGCACTGCATGTTCCCCCGGGCGTGCGGGTCCTTCGGATCTATCCCGAGAGCCTTCTCCAGCAGGTCACCGGCCGCTTCCAAGTTCCCGCGCTGCATCTCCGTATAGGCGAGGTTCGAGAGGTAGACCGCCTTCCCCGGCTCCGCCTCGACCGCCAGCCGGATCTCTCGGGCGGCGCCGTCAAGGTCCCCTATGTACGAGAGGCAGTACCCGATTCCATCGTGGGCCTTTGCCGGGTCGACGCCGACGTCGAGCATCGCCCGGTACAGCTCCATGGACTCCTCGAACCGGAACCTGTTCTCGAGGTTCGTGCAGCAATTGTCGAGCGTCTCCGCGATCTCGTCCTTGTCGCCGTGCTCCAGCAGACCACGTACGCCCCCCATGAGCGTACGCCGGCCCTCTTCCCCGTCGCCCTCCTCCCTGCCGATACATAGAAAGTGGATGCCGAGTTCCAGCCTGGCGGGATAGAACTCCGGGCAGGAAGCGAGTATGCGCCTGAGCTCTTGCGCCCGTTCCTTCGGGCCCGGCGCTCCTGAAAATCCCGGAATCATGCCCGAGGCGACGAGCGCGGAATAGTCCCATTCGGCGGCCTTCCAGGCATCTGGCTGTTCCGCCCCGAAGCCGGCGCCACGAGGAACCCGCTCACCTCCGGCAGGGTCCCCCACATCGCCTACGGCATCTTCGGGCCGGGATTTCCCCGCCGCCTTCAGTATCTCGCAGTCTCCCGGGCACTTGATCGCCTTCTGCCTCTGCGTGCCGCAACACACGGAGCATAGCTTCCCGCCCAGCCCCGGGCAGTCCCTCGGAGCCTTCTTCCGCCCGCAAAGCGTGCACTTCTCCATGGCGGTTCACTCCTTGATGTCGTTAAAGGGGAAGAGGTTTGCCATCGGCCGGCCCCCTGTCGGGACGTACTCTTCCCGCCCGCCTTTGCCGCCTCCCACTGTTCTTCGCAGGACAGGCTTTCCATCGAGGAGACCCTCCACCATGTCGTCAAGCAGGCCGATCGTGCACAGCCACAGGAACACGAACGGGCAGCCCGCTTCGGCCAGGACATTCACCGTCCCCCGGTCCCTGCCCCCGGAAACCTTCAGGAAATAGGCCTCGATGGCCCTCCCGGTGGCGTCGAAAAGTCTCTCCGGAGCCATGGACCCAATAGCCCTCCGTCCGGGGCCTCCATACGCCGGGTCCGTGCGCTCCCGGCTCGAATGCTCCTCGCGGGAACGCACGGCGGCCCGCGTTGTGCCCACGAGACCAACACCGGCCAGGGATGCCTCAAGCTCCTGCTGGAGCATCCCTAGGAAGTGGCTGCCGAAATAAGGGAGCTCGGACAATACCGGGGCGAGTTCGGGGGTGTCCTCAAGATAGCCCTCGTCAAGGCTGCATGTGCCGGGTTCCCGGAACCTGACCAATCCGGTGGTCTCCAGCCCCCTCAATATCCCGGCCCCCCGCGCCATCCCCGTGACCGCCGCGGCCAGGTACCTGCTCAGGAAGAGGGGTCTCCGGGAGGGCTCGATGGCCTCCACCCGCGCCCGGTCCAAACGGTGGAAGACGCTCAGGGCGGTGTCGAGGGACTCGAGCGTTTCGTAGAAGTCCGAGGGCCGGACCTTCGGGTTAAAAGCGAACGAATCGGCGAGAAGGTACGTGCCAAGGAGGTTGGCGGTGAACTCCCAGTCCCGCCGCCGGTGGCGCTTGCTGCGGCCCCGTCCTCCTAATTTTCCCATCCTATGCGGCAATTCAGCGCCTCCGGCAGCCTTTGGCCGTTGTCCCTCGGGATCTCTTGCCGGCTACGGCTTGCGCCTTGAGCTCGGCCATCCACCATTCGAGCTCCGCCACGGTGTCCATGAAATCGGACTGTTCCCCGGGAGAGAGTGTTGGATCGCTCTTTACTATGCCCTTCCAGGACTTGATCTCGCTGTCCAGGACGCCTGCCCTCCATTCGAGTTCGTCGACCGCCGGCAGGGGGCCAGCGCGCCCGAGGTCGGCGTTCCATTCCTCCAATGCCTCGATGTACTTGAGGAAGAAGTCGCGCTCGGCCGGGTCCATGTCCGGGTTCAGGCCCGGTTCGAACACGCTCCTGTTGCTGGCGATGATGTCGGCGAGCAGTGCCCGCTTCGCGGCCGGCCCGGGCACCTCTGCCCTGCCCTTCCGCCCACGACGGGGCGGACCCTTGCCGGTCATTTCGGTCCCGGGCCTCCGGCCAAGGGCATCCGCTTCCCGCTTTATGTGCCTTTGCGGGGCGGGTGCGAAGCGGGACGGGCCAGCCTGATGGCTGAGCATCCATCACAAAGGTCCGGCGTATCCTATGAACTCCAGGTCTCGCATGTCAACGCTCCGGCCTGCAACTGCGACATTCACCCCTATCGCGCCGGCCTTGAGCAGCTCCTCGGAACACCAGTGAGCGGATCCCCTCGTGGTCATGACATCATCGACGAGCAGTATCTTCCTGCCCACGATCTCTGCGGAACTTGCGACCCGCACCTTGTCCCTCATGTTGTCGAATTTCTGGGCCTCCGGCAAACCCTGGTCGGATTCGTAAGACGGGTCGAGTTCGAGCACGGAGGCGACCGCTGTCCGGGTTTCCTTCGCCAGCGCGAGCGCGAGCCTGCCCGCGGGGGAGATCTTTTTTCCGGGGCTTGCCGGAACGTGCACGATGATGTCCCATGAGATATCGGCATATCGGGTCCGCAGGACATGGGCGATGGCTTCTGAAAGGACGTCACAGCCCCCGCCTCCAGTCTTAATCGCCTTTATCAACCGGCCGATGGACCCCTTCTCGGGGTAGTCGGTTATGTAGAGCCCCGCCGCCGCGGCCTTCCTGAACTTGTAGGGTGAATCGGGGACCTCGAACGGATTCCCGCGCGTTATCTCGCGGAACCTCTTGTTGCATCTCCAGCACCTGCCCCAGACGCCAAAGGATTCGCTCAGCGGCATCGAGCAGTATTCGCAGAACGGGACAGGCAGCAGACGGAACTCCGTCCCGTCCCGCGATTTGAACAGCTCGGATGACGGCATAGGCCCGCCTCACCGGTGGGGCCCCTTTTCGCGGGCGAGCGCAACCGCCGCGTCAACATCCCGGCAGGGCCTCGCCCCGAGGCTGATGAGGTCCCTGAAGCCCGCCGTGGCTCCGGCCTCCGCAACCGGCGGCTCCATTACGTACAGCGGGCGCCCCTGCGAGAGAGCGTCCGAGGCCTGCCGCCTCGTCCCTCCCCCGCCGGAGGTCTCCACGATGAAATGCGCGAAGGACAGGCCGCTTATTATCCGGTTGCGGCGCAGGAACGAGGCCTTGCCCGGGTCCCTGCTCAGCGCGTGCTCGGTAATGACCGCGCCCCGCCTGGCTATCATGCGGGCGAGTTCCCGGTTCTCCGGGGGATAGACGCGGTCCAGCGGGAGGGCCGACACCGCCACGGTCCGACCCCCGGGCGCGGAGAGCGCCCCGCGGTGGGCGGCGGTGTCGATTCCCCGCGCCAGCCCGCTGGTCACTATCCATCCCTCGGCGGCGAGGGCCGCGCCGAGCCTTTCGGCCGTCCGCAGCCCCCATTCAGAGGGCTTCCGCGTCCCCGACACGGCCACGCACCCGTCGAACACGGACACGGTTCCCACCGTGTACAGGACGAGCGGCGGGTCCGGGATCGAGGCCAGGCGCCCGGGATAGTCGGGGCTCGCCAGCGTGAAGGCGTTTATTCCGCAGGCCGCCATCTCGTTGAGCGTCCGGAGCGCCCGCTCCAGGCCCCGGTCGGGCCCGGTCTCGCCGGTCAGGCGGGCCTGGACGCCCCCTTTCCCGTTCACGAGCCGGCTGACCATGGAAGGGTCCCGCCGCACCCTCTCGATGTCGCCGGGCTTCCAGCGGCCCTTCTCGTTGGCCACGGCCCAGAGGGCCAGTTCCCGGTCCACTTCCACGCACTCCACGCAATTAAAACCGTCTTGTGGATATTTATACCTAACCACCGGGTGGGTAAACGTCCTGGGCGCCCGGCCGTTTCAGCCGCGGCCGGGCCGGGGCATGCAGCACCTCTTGTATTTCTTCCCGGAACCGCATGGGCAGGGGGCGTTTTTCGCTGGAACCTTCCTGTCGGGGTGGGCATCGGCAGCGCCCAGCCCCGCACCGGGCTCTTCCTTTTCTTCCTCCCCCGGCCTGACCCTGTCCGCTTCCTTTCCATCGGGTTCTTCCTCACGCGCACCTTCCTCGTGCGGCACCTCATCCACCGTTTCCCCGTCGTCCTCCGCCCCTTCCCACCGGCGGTCGATCTCCCTGAGCTCGAGTGCGTTCTTCCTGGAGAAGTGGTCCAGCGGGTTTCTAGTGACGCGGGCCAGATCCTCCTCCCGCTCGTCACCGGAGGCCCCCTCCGCCAGCTCCCTCATCTCCTCGCGATTCATGTAAAGCTCGTCGAGGCGGCCGTCCTTGTAAGCGGCCATGACCTCCCCCACGAAGGACCCGTCCAGGAGCACCAGCGCCCTGGCGGCCATGAGCGCGACGAACGGGTCCTCCGCATTGCCGAGAATGCCCCTGAGATGGGCGATGACCTCCTCCTTCTGGTCCGGCGCCGTCGCGGCGAGAGCGAACATGGCGTCGATTCCCGCGACCCGGGCGGAATCCCTCTGGGTCTCGTCCCCGGTGAGCTCTTTGAGGGACGGGAGCGCCCCCGGGCCGAAGGAATGGAGGACCGCCGGGACCTCCTCCGTCAGGCAATCGCCCAGCTCCTCGTTGCGGAAGCGGACGATGTCGAGCAGCAGCCGCAGGGCCTCCTCCCCCTTGACGAGCCCCAGGATGTGGACCGCATGGCACGGGGCCCAGTGGCTCGTGTCCGGGCCGCCCTCCCAGTTCCTCCCGTCCTGGAGGAGCTTCTTCAGGTGGAACAGGGCGTCCTTCCGGCCGGCCAGTTCATTGGCGAGCCTGCGGTTGACGTCGGTGTCCAGTTCCACCATGAGCTCCACAAGCTGCTGCGTGCTCATTTCCGGGAGAAGGCGGCGGGTCCGTTCCCAGTCGATGTCGGTCCCTTCCTCGATGAGGTCCGCCAGCTCCTCCGGGTCCTCCCCTGGCTCCTTTTTCACGGCATCATCCTCCGGGCCGATCTGCCCTTCCCCGCCCTCCGGGCCAGGAACGTCGAGCTGTCACCGCCATGGAAGACGATTTCGCCCTCCAGGGGTGCCCGTATCATCTCCCGCCCCGCCCCCTCGCCTTCACCCTCCTCGCCCTGAACTTCACCCAGTCCCCGCTGGCGTCCAGGATCTCGCCTCTCAGGACCCCCTTCGCGCCCGCCTTCGCCCAACCGTCCCCGCAGGCGTACCCGTCCTCGTCGTCCTTCTCCCATTCGAACTCGAACCTCTCTTCGCCGCCGTCCTTCACGAACTTCCCCCTGATGTCCCCCCACACGAGCCCGATCTGGAAGCGCCCGTCCCCTCGCTTTCCGATCCGGATGAACGAATCGAGGAACAGCTCGGCGAAGTCCTCGTTCGAGTACTCCGTGCCGGTGATGCGCCAGTCCCCCGGAAGGCTGGAATCGTCGGTGCGGCGGGCCTTCATGCGTCCCCCGTCATTCGCCGGTCATGTCGGTCCCGGGCCTCCCGCTAGGGGCATCCGCTTCCCGCTTTATGTGCCTTTGCGGGGCGGGTGCGAAGGGGGCTGGCATCCCACCTCCGAATCGCGGTCCTTCAGGCGCCCTTTGCGGTTTTGCGCGTTGACAGGGCCTTGCGGATGGCTCTCCTTACCCGGCGGGCCAGCTTGACGGCCTCCTCCGCCCGTTCCGGTCCGGGCGCCTCCAGCGGTCCCGGATAGCGGCTTAGTGCAGCATACGCCGTCAGCAGTTCCTGCTCCCGCTCGTCGAGGGGGATGTCCGTACCGGCCGGCAGGAGCGACACAAGGTCTCCGATGTCATGGGTCCAGGGGAAGGAGACTCCCATATGGACCAGGAGGGCCTTAATGTACTTCTCGACGCACTGCTGGGCATGGTAGCAAACGATCCCGAAAGGACACCTCCTGCCCATGGTCAGCAGGTACTCGGCCGCCCTGAAATCAAGCTCGGCCTTCTCCACCCAGTCCGAGACCCATTCCTCTGACTCACCCGGCCGCCCGCTCATAGAGGACCTTCCCCTCCCTCAGCGCCGCCTGGATGACGCTGCCGGCGGCGTCGGCGTACTTCTCCATGTCCCGGGGCGTCACGACCACGATGTCCTTGGGGAGCCCCATCCCCCGGACGCACATCCGGACCCTCGTGGTGGCCTCGAACCGGGAGCCCTCGACATCCATTACCACGAGGAGGTCGGCGTCGCTGTCGGGCCTGGCGCTCCCCCGCGCCCGCGAGCCGAAGAGGATGATGCGCTGCGGGTCGAACCGCTCCACGATCCGGCGGACCATCTCCTTCAGCTTCCCCTCGGCGTCCCGGACGACGAAAATGTTCCTCTCCTCCTAGCCATATAATGAATCTGTCCATATTATAGGCTTTCCCATGCGCCGCGCCGGGAGCCTTTTCGAGGATTGGGGACGCACTCGGGGCCGGGCCCTGCCGGCCCCCGTCACGGCAGCACGGGCCCGGCGAAGAGCGCTCCCTGCCCCTGCAGCAGCGGAAAGAAATACAAGAGATGCGGTGACCGGACATGGTGATCCGCGTCGCCGAAGATCACTGGGAGCTTCCCGTCCTTCCCATGAGGCGGAGGACCCGCGGCTCGAGAATCGACGCCAGCTCCTTCATGGAGGCCTCGTCGATGCCTTCTCCCGCCCGGGAATCCAGGTACCTCGTCTCGAGGGCCGCCCCGAGGCGACGCTTGTAGGCGACGAGCTCTCGCTCGGCCCGTTCCCGGTAGGAATCCAGCCTGGGCTTCGAGATGGCGTGGTTGTATCTGAGGCTCAGGAAGAGGCAGAATGTCGCCCAGAACTCCCACATCAGGGCCTCCATCACCTTGACCTCCTCGAACCGGAG
>Ga0194125_10010813_pt1 | contig 12383 bp, 8 predicted proteins | sample TA2KigC250mmetaG_FD_148626 | JGI IMG/M metagenome (GOLD analysis project Ga0194125, IMG submission 148626) | Freshwater microbial communities from Lake Tanganyika, Tanzania - TA2015034 Kigoma Deep Cast 250m | ecosystem: Environmental > Aquatic > Freshwater > Lake | place: Tanzania: Lake... | reverse complement strand
CCGCCCCGTGAGAAAGGCGTCGCTTGACAACGAGAGCAAGGAGATGGGGATCATGAAGAAAACGCTCATTCTGATCTTTTACGTGGCTCTGGCCGTCGCGGCGGCCGCGGCCCTGACGTCGGCCTCTATCCGCAACGCCGACCCTGTCCCGGAGAACGTCAGGTCCCTCTTGGGACAGAGATGCGCCGCGTGCCACCAGGGCCGGAGCCCATCGGGCAGCCTGAACCTTGAGCCGGCCAACATCCAGGCCGTGATCGACGCGCCGAGCCGTCAGGCGCCCCCGCTGAAGATCCTCGATACGGCCGACCCCGAGGCCAGCTACCTGCTTAGGAAGGTCCGCCGGGAAAAAAGCATCAAGGGACGTCCTATGCCGCCCAGCAAGGCCCTGACCGCCGAGGAAATCGAGGCTTTAGCTGCTTGGATCCTGGGATTCAAGCAGGGCCCGGCTATTTGAGTTGGAAGTTGACGGTCACGGTGAAGACGGCCGTGACCGGCTTGCCGTCGATGACGAACGGTTCGTAAACCCACTGCCGGACGGCGTCGATGGCCGCCTGGTCGAGCAACGGGATCGAGCGCAGGACCATGACGTCCTGGACCTTGCCGTCCGGACCCGTCTTGACGCTCAGGATGACGACCCCTTGGACCTCGGATAGCCGCGCGATCTCCGGATAGACCGGGGACACTTCCTTGACGAGCTTGGGCGGCTTGATGTCCTTCTCGACCTTGACCGCGCCCGCGGCGAATTTCTCGAAGGCCTTGTCGGGGCTCTTCTCGTCGAGCTTGAAGCGGACGGTCACCGTGAACAGGACCGCGTGGGGCTTGCCGTCGATGATCATCGGCTCGTATTTCCACTGCTTGATGGCGTCAAGTGCCGCCTGGTCGAGCGCCGGGATCGAACGGAGGATCCGGGCGTCGACGACGTTGCCCTCCTTGTCGGCCTTGGCTTCGAGGATGACGACGCCTTCGATGCCGGCCTTGCTGGCCTCCTTGGGGTAGACGGGCTGGACCGTCTTAAGGAGCTTGGGGGGCTTGATGTCGCCCACGGCCCGGACGGCGTCTCCTTCGAAGGCCTTGAGGTCCTGGGCCTTGACCGTGCCGCCGACGATACCCCCGGCGACGCCGCCCTCGACGCCGCCCTCGACCCCTCCTGACACTCCGCCGGCGACCCCCCCGACCTTTGTTTTCTTGTCCTTGTCGAGATCGAAGCGCAGGGTGACCGTGAAGACCACCGGCTTGGGCACGCCGTTGATGATCATGGGCTCATAAACCCACTGCTTGACGGCGTCGACGGCGGCCTGATTGAGACCGGGAACGCCTCGGAGGACCTTGGCCTCCGCGACCCGGCCGTAGGTGTCGGTGGTCGCCTCGATGATGACCGTGCCCTCTAGCCCTTTCTCCTTCGCGTCCGCGGGATAGACGGGGTCGACCTGTCTGACGAGCTTGGGCGGCTTGACCGAGGGCTTGCCGGACACCGCGCCCACGACGCCGCCGACAACACCGCCGGTCGTGGACTTACCGGCCGCCGTTTCGCCGCTCCAGCGGACACCCCTCAAGAAGATGAAGTACGGCTTGAGCTGAGTGTCCTCGAAGCCGAAAACGGCCGCGCTCGTGTGGGGCAGGGAGAACTCGGTGTCCAGCAGGCTGGCCTTCTTGTCCCCGCTCTGCTCGATGACCTCGATCCGGTACTGGTTGGGAACGGCCAGGCGGCCCGGCGTGACGATGACCAGGTACTCATGGCCGTTGAGGCGGAACATGTGGAAGGCCCGCTCCGTCTTCCCCTTTTCCCAGGCCAAGCGGGTCTCGGTCAGCAGGCGGGCGTCCTTGAGGTTGTAGACCTTCTTTAGCTGCCGCTCAGCGACGGTGTCCTCTTCTTCCTCGAAGTTGACGACGTTCTGGAATTTCAGATAGGACGAGGTGACCGGCTTGGCGGGCGCAGGCACGCCTTCGCGGACCCCTTCGAGGATCCTCATCTTGAGCTCGAAGGCCGCGGCGGATATCTTGGATGCCTGCGGCTGGGCGGGGACGAAGACCGCCATGGCCAGCCATCCGAAGAGGATGAACCATGCCGAAACGTGAAAACTTTGTCGGTTTCTCATTGTCCTTCTCCTTTGCCCTCAAGGGGCTCTGTGGGCCCAGACGAAGACGGTGTCCGAGCCCAGGGGTTGATAGACGAACGTCTGAGCGGGGGCCCCGCCGACCTTGACATAACCGAGACGGAAGCCTTCCTCGGCGGGGGCGAGCGGCCCTCCGGGGCCGGCCTTTTCGATCCGGTCGAGCAGCCAGAACCCGGTGACGGCGACGACGAGGGCCATAGCCGCGGCCGTCGCCCATCGCCAAGCCGCGCCGTTCCAGGCCGCGGGCTTCTCGGGCGAGGCTTGGGGCAGGCCGGTCTCGGCGGATAACCTTCGCCAGAGCTCGTCGACCGGCCCGACGTCATCGGCCCGGACAAAGAGGCCCCGGGCCACCTCCGGGCTCACGAGCCGCGCCCGGCAGCGCTCGCACCCCTCCATGTGGATCCGGATGAGGAGGTCCCGGAAAACCCTCAAGGGGATCGCTCGATAGAGGAACTCAACCGTTCTGCAGGATGCCATGGTCGTTCTCCAAAAGGGCTTTGATCTTGCGGCGGGCGTTAAAAAGATATACCCGGGCCGTCGACGCCGAGCATTCGAGGACCCCGGAGATGTCGCGGGCCGTGTAGCCCTCGTTGGCCCACAGGCAGAGGGCGGTCCGCTCCTTGGCCGTGAGCTTCCCGAGAAGCGCCGAAGGCAGGGGCTCGGGATCGCCGGGATTCGGATCGCCTCCGTTGAGGGCCGGCGCCTGTTCGAAGACGGCCCGGGTGGCGAAAGCTTTGAAACGCCGCTTCTTGCGGATCATGTCCACCGACCTCCTGTACGCGATGGCCAGGAGCCACGTCTTGAAGCTCCGGGAGGGATCGTAGCGCTCGATGTTCCGGAAGACCTGGAGGAAGGTCTCCTGCCAGACGTCCTCGGCGTCCTGCCTGTTGCCGAGGATGTTGACGGCCGTGGCCATGACCAAACCTCCGAAGGCGTCGACCATCCGCCGGCAGGAGTCCGGCGCTCCCTTCAGACAACCGGCGATGATCTCTTGTTCATCCATGCGGCGCTCGTTCCCGCCTTCCATCAGAGCCTACGCCCCGGCAGGTCATTGCGTTTATATGAGAGGCTGGACTATTTCTTGACGGACCTGAGAAGCTCTTCGGCCTTTTCCTTGAGGGCGGGATGGGCGGCGGCCTTTTCGGCGGATCGCCGGGCGGCGTCCTTGTCGCCGGCGTTGAAGTGGGCCGCGGCGGCGCTGTAGGCGGAGGTCGCCGACGCCAGGCGGACGCGCTCGAGCTGGGAGGAGCGCCGGGCGAGCAGGCGGGATCCGCGCTCGGCGGGCAGGGCCGAGCCGCGGATGTCCTCGATCATGGCCGCCAGGGCGGCGGCTTCGGCGTCATAGGCCTCCCCCGCTTTGGCGAAGAACTCGGCCGCCCGGGGCCAATCGGCCTTCCGGGTGTAGAGCGCCCCCAGGCCGGAAAGGGATTCCGTATTGGCCGCGCTATAGACGAGCGACTCCATGAAATCCTTCTCCGCCCGTTCGAGCTCTCCCGCCACGAGGGCCAGCGACCCGGCCAGGCCGAAGACGTGGGAATTCGTCGGCAGGCGCTTTTTCGCCTCGTCGACGCGCTCGAGGGCCTCCGGCTCGCGCCCGAGCTCGCGGAGGTTCCAGGCCTGCCAGTAATAGGCCTCCCCGATCAGCCAGAAGCCGAGCTCGAGGATGCGGTCGAGGGTCTTCATTGACTCGTCGAACCGTCCCAGATAGGCCTGGGAGATGGCTTTCCCCAGCAGGGCGTCACGGTATTCGGACGAGATCTCCAGGGCCCGCTCGTAGAACGGCAGGCTCCTGTCGAACTCCTCGGTTGCGAAGGCGATGCCGGCCAAAAGGACGGGCGGCTGGGGCGATTCGGGGATAGCTTTCAAAGCCACGAGAAGGTGCTCTTCGGCCTCCAGGAGCTTCCTTTCCGCGAGGGCCGCCTGGCCCAGGTGGAAATGGGCTTCGGCGAACTCCGGCTCGGCGGCCAGGATGCCGTTCAGCATCGCCTGGTCCTCCCGCCCGCAGATGGCGGCCTGGTATTTGAGAAGGATGGAATCCGGGAAGGCCTTGATGATATCCGCGGGTTCCCGCCAGGCCCCGGGAAGCGGCCCGTGGGAACAGTCCATAGCGGCCAGGACAGCGGCCGAGAGCTCGTCGGCGCCGGCCCGCTCCCGGAGCCGGGCCTCGGCCGCGCTCCGCTTTTCGACGGCCTCCCTGTCCCAGCCCTTGGTCGAGATGTCGCGCTGGACGCCGCGGGAACTCGCCGGGATGGCGGCGATGATCAGAGCCGCGTCCCGGTAGGCGGCCAGAAAGGTGTTCTCGTCGATGACGGCCAGGGCCTCGTCGAGAGTAGCCGGGCTGTCCAGGCCGACCTGCTTTTCCCGGAGCGCAAGCAGGAGCCCGGTCTGGACGTAAGGCGCGGCGACCTTGGCCCGCAGGGGCCGCTTTCCGTAGAGCGTCCGGTACAGGCCGATGGCCTTTTTGAACGCCGCGTAATGCCCTTCGCCGGCCAGAGACGCGGCCCGGGCCAGGGCGACATCGTCCTCGGCGACCCGGACCTCGACGACCTTTTTCGGGGCCTGCCCGCAGGCCGCAAGAAGCACGGTTGCCAGGAACACCGCTGTCAGTCTCATGGTCCTCACCTGCCGCGTGCCTTTCTTCGCCCTTATCTTACCACTATTGTGGAGTGGGGACACGTACCGGAGGTACATGTCCCCATGTCTGCGCCTTCGAGGACGACCGCTTAGAGAGGGGCCGAGGAGATCGTCCGAAGGAGCCTAAAGCGGTGATTCAGACGGAGAGAGGGCCGGACGAGGGCATCCTCGAAGAGGACGGCTCGCGATGTCTGAGCCTGCTATCCTGAGGGCTGGTCTGGATCCCGCGAGTTTCGCGAGCCGCTGAGCCCGGCCCTCTCGCAGGCGCCCGGAATCACCGCAGCGACTGAGGACGATCTCCGAGGCCTTTTTGACTTTAGGGAGCGTCTTTGCTACATTCCCCCCTTCGCGACATGACCAAGCCGCTGACGACGAAACGCGCCTCCGCCCGCCGGAGGCCCCTGGTCGAACCGCAGAGCATGGGCGAGCGCTACCGGACGCTCGTCGAACACCTCCCGGTCGGCGTCTACCGGACGACCCCCGACGGGGCCTTCGTCGAAGCCAACCCGGCCCTGGCCCGGATGCTGGGCTGCAAGAATCCGCCCTCCCTTCTGCGCGGCAACGTCAAGGATTTCTACGTCAAGCGTCAGGACCGGTCCTCCCACCTCAAAAAGCTGGCCGTGAACCCGACCTACTTCACGGAATTCGAGCTCCGCCGCGCCGACGGCCGGAAGTTCTGGGTCCGCGACCACTGCCGGGCCATCAAAGGCCCCGATGGCGCGGTCCTCCACCTCGACGGCATCCTCGTGGATATCACCGAGAGGAAGACCGCGGAGCGACGGCTCGAGCGGGTCCTTCGCGAGCTTCGGCTGACCAACGAGAAGCTCGAGAGCCTGACCCAGAGCGACGAGCTGACCGGGCTCCAAAACCGCCGGGGATTTTTCACTCTCGGCCTCCAGCAGATGAAGATCGCCAAGCGCCTCAAGAAACAGATCTACCTCGTTTTCCTGGACATCGACCACCTCAAGCACGTCAACGACACCCACGGCCACCCCGTCGGCGACCAGCTCCTTCAGAACGTCGCGGCCATCCTCAAAGGGACCCTGAGGGAATCCGACGTCATCGCCCGCATCGGAGGCGACGAGTTCGCCGTCCTGGCCATGCGGTCCAAGGGGTCGGGAGAGCGGGCCCTGGTCTCAAGGATCGAGGCCGGCGTCCGGGCCTTCCGCATGAGCAAGCTCAGGCGGTTCCGCCTGTCCGTGAGCATGGGTGTTGTCCGCATCGACCCCCGGAAATACTCCCTGCTCGACGATTTCCTGGCCCACGCCGACTTCCTGATGTACCAGCAGAAACGGCAGAAGGAATAAGGAGAGTCATCCCATGAAAAGCTCGAAAGCGCTCTTTCTCGTCCTGGCCGGGCTCATTCTGGCCTCATTCCCGGCGACGGCCGCCCAGGACACGCCGGCGGCCCAGACCGCTCCGGCCGCCCCGCGCCCCATCGGCCTGCAGGACATCCTGGCCTGGAAGGCGATCGGCGCGGCCGAGCTCTCGCCCGAAGGGAGCTGGTTCCTGTACCGGTTGACCCCCCTCGCGGGAGAAAGCGAGATGGTCCTGCGGCAGACGAAAGGGGACAAAGAGCACCGGTTCCCGATCGGCGAGGCCCCCCGGTTCGGAGGTTCCCTCAGGACCGGCTTTTCGTCGGACGCCAAGTGGGCCGCGTTCCTTTCCTATCCCGGCTCGAAAGAGATGGCGGCACTGCGCAAGGAGAGGAAGCGGGTTATGACCGCCGCCGTCCTGGTCAACCTGGCCACGGGAGAGAAGACGGAATTCGAAAAGGTCCGCGGCCTGGCTTTCTCGGGAGAGAACCCGGGTTTCGCGGCCTTCCACCGCTACGCTCCGGAAAGCCAGGAAAAGGAGAAGGACAAATGGACGGGCTCCGACCTCGTCCTCCGCGAGCTGGCCACGGGCAAAGAGATCAATATCGGCAACGTCGCCGAATTCGCTTTCGACAAGGACGGGAGGAAGCTGGCCGTCCTCATCGACGCCCAGGGACAGGCCGCCAACGGACTGCTCGTCCGGGACCTGGCCTCCGGCGCCGTCGTTCCGCTCGACACCGACAAGGCCGCCTACAAGTCCTTGGCCTGGACGGAAAAGGGCGAAGCCCTGGCCGTTCTCAAGGGCAAGGAGGACAAGGCCTACGAGGACAAGCTCTGGAGCGTCGTCGCTTTCTCCGGCTTCCGTGACGCCGGGGGGCCGCGGAAGACCGTCTACGATCCGGCCGGCGACAAATCCTTTCCCGAGGGCATGACAGTCAGCCCCAACCGGGTCCCCGCCTGGACCGAGAATTTTGACGCCGTCCTGTTCGGGATCCACGAGGTCAAGAAAAAGAAGGACGCCGAGAAGAAGGAAGGGGCCGAGAAGGAGGCCGGCGAGGAAGGGCCTCCGGCCCGTTCACCGAGAGCCGACGAGGTCGCCGACGAGGACGTCCCCGACCTCGTCATCTGGCACGGCAAAGACAGCCGCCTCCAGTCCCAGCAGCAGGTCCAGGAGCAGCGGGACAAGAACTTCAGCTATCTTTCGATCTACAGGGTCAAGGAAAAGAAGTTCATCCGGCTGGCCGACGACGCGCTCCTCCAGGTCGCGCCGGCGCCCAAGCACCGTTTCGCGGTCGGGCAGGACAACCGGGCCTACGAGCTCGATTCGAACCTCGACGGCCGGCGCTATCAGGACATCTATGTCATCGACATGACGACGGGCGCCCGGACCCTGGCCCTCGAGAAGAACCGCTACTTCTTCGGTCCCCTCTTCGACGGGACCCGCTTCCTCTATTACCGGGACAAGCACTTCCACACCTATGACATGGCGACGGGCAGGACCGTCAACATCACCAAGGATGTCCCGGCCTCGTTCGTCAACGAGGACGACGACACCAACGTCGTCGACCCGCCCGACTACCCGGTCGGGTCGGCCAAGGACGGCGCGAACGCGCTGCTCTCGGACGGCTGGGACATCTGGAGCGTGCCCGCCGGCGGCGGCGGCAAGGGGGTCAACCTGACCGCCAACGGCTTCAAGGACAAGCTCCGCTACCGCCGGCTGCGGATCGACCCCGAAGAGAAGGCCGTCGATCTCGGACAACCCCAGTACGTCGCCGTCTACGGCGAATGGACCAAGAAGGCCGGCATCGCCCGCGTCGAGAAGGGCAAAGCGGCCCCGACGATGCTGCTCTGGGACGACGCCGGGTTCGGCCAGCTGGCCAAAGCGACAAAGGCCGATGTCTACCTCTACACCCGCGACACGTTCAAGGACTATCCGGATTATTACGTCGCCGACGCCCTGCTCAAGAACGGCCGGCGCATCACCGAGGCCAACCCCCAGCAGAAGGATTTCCTGTGGTCGAGCGGTCAGATGCTTCTCGACTACACGAGCGCCAAGGGCGACAAGCTCCAGGCGGCGCTCTTCCTTCCCGCCAACTACGAAAAGGGCAAGAGCTACCCGACGCTCGTCTACTATTACGAGAAGATGTCCCAGCAGCTCAACCGTTACGCCCAGCCCTCGGCCAACGGCTTCAACAAGTCCGTGTACACGAGCAACGGCTACGCCGTGCTGATGCCCGACATCACCTACAAGATCAACGACCCGGGGATGTCGGCGGCCTGGTGCGTGCTGCCGGCCATCGACGCGGCCGTGGCCGCCGGTGTCGTCGACCGCTCCAAGGTCGGGCTCCAGGGCCATTCCTGGGGCGGCTACCAGACCTCGTTCCTCATCACCCAGGCCGATTTCGCCGCGGCTGTCGCCGGCGCCCCGCTGACCAACATGATCAGCATGTACAGCTCCATCTATTTCAACACGGGGTCGGCCAACCAGCCGATCTTCGAGAGCAGCCAAGGGCGGTTCACGGGCGGCTACTGGGACAACCTCGAGGCCTACCAGCGCAACTCTCCGGTCTACTACGCCGAGAAGGTCAACACCCCGTTCATCATCCTCCACAACGACAAGGACGGGGCCGTCGACTGGAACCAGGGCATCGAGTACTACAACACCCTCCGTCGGCTGAAGAAGCCGGTCATCATGCTCCAGTACGTCGGGGAGAACCACGGCCTCCAGAAGCCCGCCAACCAGAGGGACTACACGGTGCGGATGAAGGAGTTCTTCGACCACCACCTCATGGGCAAGCCGGCGCCCGCCTGGTACCTGGAGGGCGTTTCCCACCTCGACCACAAGGACCACCTCAAGGAGCGGGCCAAGGACCTCAAGCCGGCCGAGAAGCCCGAAAAGAAAGGGCCTGAGAAGAAATAACCTCATCGCGACGCCGGGGCCCGGCCCGGGCCCGGGAAGAGGTTTGCAAGAACCCGCCGGAGATCCAAAGGGGTTCGCACGGAGGTGAAGGCGCCGACCGGAGGGCTGGAAGGCTGGCTGGCGAGGCGCCAAGGTTTCAAAGGAAAAGGAAGCGGGGCTAAGGAGGATCCCTCTCCAGCCAGCGTTTTCATTATAGAGAATGCTTTCTCCCAAAGTCAATTGATAAAATCAATTTTTTCCAAGCGCTTGAATTTCGGGGCTTTCAATGTATACTATTTATATAGGATTTATATAAGATTGGAGGTTCCATGCGCATCAGCGTTAAGATAGCGATACTGGCTGTGGCCACGCTTCTCAGCCTGGCCTGGTGGAAGGGCCTGAACGCCCTCCTTGACAGGGGGGTAGAGATGCCCGACAATGCCGCGATCGGAGAGAAAGACATGCCCCAGAAGATCAAGAAGACCGATAAGCAGTGGAAAGCGGAGCTCCCCGCCGAGCAGTACAAGATCCTGAGAAAGAGCGATACGGAACGTGCCTTCACCGGGAAATACAATGACTTCTGGGAGGCGGGAACTTACGTCTGCGCCGGCTGCCGGACTCCGCTGTTCGCGTCGGACACGAAGTACGAGCACGGGACGGGCTGGCCGAGCTTCACCTCGCCCGTCGACGACGGGAACATCGAATACAAGGACGACTATTCGCTCTTGATGAAGCGGGTCGAGGTCCGCTGCGCGGCCTGCGGCGGCCACCTGGGCCACGTCTTCGACGACGGGCCGGCCCCGACCTTCCTTCACTTCTGCATCAACTCGGCGGCCATGGATTTCGTCCCCGGGGAGACCGGGAAAATGGGCGCCGCGACCGCCGGTGGCGCCGCGACCGAAACGGCGACCTTCGCCGCCGGCTGTTTCTGGGGCGTGGAACACAAGCTGAGCCAGATCCCCGGCGTCGTGTCCACCGTCGTCGGCTACACCGGGGGCAAGACCGTCAAGCCGACCTACGAAGATGTCTGCACCGGGAGGACCGGGCACGCCGAAGCCGTTCAAGTGACCTTTGATCCGTCGCGCGTCAGCTACGAGCAGCTCGTTCGGCGATTCTTCGAGCTCCACGACCCGACCCAGGTCGACCGCCAGGGACCCGACCGGGGCACGCAGTACCGCTCGGCGATCTTCACCCACAGCGAAGAGCAGGCCGGAACGGCCCGCCGCGTGATGCAGGAGCTGGGGTCCTCGGGCAAGTTCAAGAAGCCGCTGGCCACCGAGCTCGGCAAGGCTTCAGCCTTCTACGACGCCGAGGAATACCATCAAAAGTACTACTTGAAGAAAGGCTTCGTCTGCGGCTGAGGCTACCAGAAGATGGCGTACAGGGCGAGCGTCGCCACGACCACGAAGACCCCCAGGAAGACGACCGAGCGGCTCGGCCTCATGTCGTAGCCCTCTCGCACGGGCAGGGCGCGCGGCTCCGCCAGGGGCTTGAGCGCGGTCATGACGGCCAGCACGATCAGGATGGCCGCGAACGTGACGGCCATCCGGTTGAGGAAAGCGACCTGGGGGAAGATGAGCTGGAGGGCCCCGTAGATCGGAACGGTCAGCACCAGCCCCGTGACGCCCGTCATGGGCGGGGCCTTTTTCACCAGCAGGCCGAAGATGAACACGGCCAGGATGCCGGGTGACACGTAGCCCTGGAATTCCTGGATGTAGGTGAAGATGCCCTTGAAGCTCGGCCGGCCGAGCTGGGGCGCGATCAGACAGCCGATGGTCACGAAGACCAGGGTCGACAGGCGGCCCATCCTGATGAGGGCCTTGTCCCCGGCATCCCTTCGAAAAAGCCTCTTGTAGAGGTCCATGGTGAAGATCGTCGAAGCCGAGTTCAGCATGGCCGCCAGCGAGCTGATGACCGCCCCGCTGATGGCGGCGAAGATGAAGGCCCGGGCCCCGGGCCCGATGAGGTTGCGGATGAGCATCGGATAGGCGGCGTCCGTCCCGCTCACCCCGGTCATGAGGTGGCCGTAGAGCTGGCGGGACATGAGCCCGGGCAGGATGATGATGAACGGGATGAGGAGCTTCAGCAGGGCGGCGAAGATGATGCCCTTCTGCCCCTCGCGCAGGCTCCGCGCGGCCAGCGTCTTCTGGGTGATGTATTGGTTGAGGCCCCAGTAGTAGAAGTTCGGGATCCACAGCCCGATGACCAGGGCCGTCCAGGGCAGGACCGGATGGTCGGCGGGCAGGATCATGTGAAGCTTGTCGGCGTTGGCCTCGAAGAAGGTCTTGACGCCGATGGCCTTGAAGCCGACGTATACGGTCAGCGCCCCCCCGGCGATGAGCGCGGCTCCCTGGAAAAGATCGGCCCAAGCGGCGGCCTTGAGCCCGCCCCAGAGGGTGTAGGCGGCGGCGATGGCCCCGATGACCAGGACCCCGTAGAGGAGATGCGCGGGGTTGTTGACGTCCCCGAAGATCGTTTGCAGCGTCAGGCCTCCCGAGTAGATCACGGCGGCGATGGTCACGCCCACATAGATGGCCATCATGTAGAAGGCCATGATGGACCGGGCCGCCGGGCTGTAACGGTACTCGAGGTACTCGGGGATCGTGAACAGGCCCGCCCGGAGGAACTTGGGCAGGAAGAGGAAGGCCACGATGACCAGAGTGATGGCGGCCATCCATTCGTAGCTGGCGATGGCCATCCCGGCCAGCCCCGCGCCCTGGCCGGCCATGCCCACGAAATGCTCGGAGGAGATATTGGCGGCGATGAGCGACAGGCCGATCAGGGGCCAGACCAGGCTGCGGCTGGCCAGGAAGTAATCTTCCCCCGTCTTCTCCCTGCGGCTCTTGTACATGCTGACGCCGAGGACGACGGCGTAAAAAGCCAGGAACACGACCACATCGAGAGCGCCGAGCTTCATCGAGGCCTCCTCGGGCCGGCCGCCCGGCCGTCCCTGAATTCAAGCGCATTCATCCTATTGATTCGGCCACAGCCCTGTCAAGTTCAGAAGACGTCCCAGAGGCCCCCCCGGGGTAGCCCCAAGGCGGTGTCCCCTTTTTATGACATCCCGACCTCCGAAGCTGCCGGAGCTCGATCGCTCCCCAGGGAGGATGGTTTGGCACGAATCTTGAAGCTATACAAAGCGACCATGAAAAAGGTGATCCCAGGGAGAATAACAGGGGCCTTCCCCAGGCGGAAGGCTGCTCCTGCGGGCGGGACCTGTAAAATCCGAGGCCGCGCTGTAAAATTTTTTCTTGACATCGGCCGGCAGGAAATGTATTCTCGGCGCTTCTTGCTCGACGGTCCCACCCTTTGGGGGTGTAACTTTTTCGCCCTCGGCCCCGTTTGAAAGACTGGAGTCAAGGGTTCGATCATGAAAAAAAGGCTTTACTTTTCGAAAGAAAAGCTTATTATTTTAGTATT
>Ga0194125_10010809_pt1 | contig 12384 bp, 3 predicted proteins | sample TA2KigC250mmetaG_FD_148626 | JGI IMG/M metagenome (GOLD analysis project Ga0194125, IMG submission 148626) | Freshwater microbial communities from Lake Tanganyika, Tanzania - TA2015034 Kigoma Deep Cast 250m | ecosystem: Environmental > Aquatic > Freshwater > Lake | place: Tanzania: Lake... | reverse complement strand
AGGCATCCACCGTCGCGCCCAGGAAGAAGCCCGGCACGATAACATGCCGCGCGGCGTTGCTGGCCAACAGGGTGGGATAGGTGGGGTCGGGCGCATCGCCGAAGTCCAGCGGCTCAGCGATCGTCACCGCGTAGTCCTCCACTTCGCCATCGGGCGCCAGGCCAGTGTAGGAAAGGCCAGCCTGCGTGCTGAAGCGGAAGCGTGCAAAGGACGCCCCCGGCGAGGCAGCGACCGGCACAGCGAACGTCAGACCATTCGGCCCCGGCAGCAGCGGGAGGTCGGTGAAGATCTGCTCGCCCGCGTCCGCCCAGTCGCCATCGCGATTGAAGTCCAGCCAGGCATTCAAGAGGCCGCCGGGCGCGGAAGCGATCACCGTGATGCTGGCCGTCGTCCCAGGCATGACGGCCGTGTTGAAGGTAACGCCATCTTCATCCGGCAGGTTGCTGATGTCATCGCCGGTGGCTGTCGGGTTGGGCTGACCGTCAGGCTCAGCGTCAACCAACTGCCCCAGATTGAAGCCGGGCAAGATAATATGCCGCGCGCCATTGTTGATCAGGAGGGTCGGATAGGTGGGATCGGGCGCGTCGCCGAAGTCCAGGTCAACGTTCTTGACGTCGTCCTGGTCGTCCACAGGCGGCGCCGGGTTGTTGTTCATATCCGAACCGGACGCCATGGCATAGTTGATCGTCGTGGTCGGATTGGTCGAAGCTGTCGCGGTGAAGACCAGGCCCATGCCGATGGCCTGTCCTGGCCCGAACGTCCCGGTCACGATGTCCGTATAGGTCAGCACGCCTGTCGACTGCACGCTTGGCAGCAGGGGCGTGCTGGTCTTGAACGCCAGATAGAGCGGGTTGTACTGGTCGCGCAACGTGACCGTGTAGAAATCGGTGTTGCCGGTGTTGGTCACGACGACCGAGAAAGTCACAGGGTTGCCCACGTACTGCACACCGCTGGGCGGGTCGGTCTGAGTCTTGGTAAGCGCCAACTTGGGGCAGGCCAATGGCATGTTGAGGCCCTGCATGATCCAGTCGAGGCGCGCCGCGGGGGTCGTCTCCAGCGATTCCACCTGCAGGATCACGTATTTGGCGTAGGCCGGGATCGTGATCGTGCTGGTATAGACGTAGGTGTCCCAGTAGAGGCCGTTGGCGTTGTTGAACAGGTTGACCCCCGCCACGCTGTAGTCGCCGGGTGGGAGGTCATAGAGCGGCGGGGGAGAGGCCGGCGGGTTCTCGCCGGGCAGCCCGGTTTTGTAGAGCAGCCGCGTGCCGGACCCACCTGGCTGCACCAGCCCGCCGAGCATCGTCACGAGCTGCGCCTGGCGGGGAAGTGCGGCCGGCTCGAATGGGAAGACCACCGGCGTGGAGCCGCCGTTGCCCGCGGGCAAGTTGTGGCCTTCCATCAGATCCATGCCAGAAGCGATGATGGTGGTGCGCGGCTCCGTCACCAGGGGCTCTTTGTAGACCGCGATCAACCCGGCGCCGTTGTTGTAGAGGGAGAAGTTGACGTTCGCGATCGTGTGCGTGACGGTGGACGGCGACCCCGCGATCAGATTCGCACCCGGCCAGAGCCCCAGGGTCGGCCCGACGTTCGCGACATAGGCGAACGCGTAGGTGCTGAGCGCCCAGGCCGTTGGACCGCCCAGCTTCACGTAGTACGCGGTGGGGGTCTCCATGGAGACGCCGTTGAAGGTCGCGCCTGGGTTGCCGGGGTCAGTGTCGCTGTTGGCGGCGCCGCTCCAATAGACGAACGCGGCGTCCGGTGCGGTCGGAACCCGCAGCGGCAGATTGCCGCTGGTCACGCCGTCCAACCCGACCCCGGTAGCTGCAAACTGCTGGCCGAAGGGATCAGCGCAGGTCCCGCCCGTATAGATGATCGTCAGCGGCGCTTCGGAATTCCCTGCGTGCACGACTGGCGTGCTCATCGCCGCTGGCGAAAGCGTCGCCGACAGCGCCAGGAAAAGCGCCATGAGAACGCGGCCCAATGTCGCCAGCGGAGTCGGTCGCTGGGGCCGCGACCGACTCGCCTTCGGATAGGTACATGGACTTCGGCCATTGGTAGTATACATCGCAGTATTCCTCCACTTGGGTCAACGCGCGGGTTGCGAGTTGGTAACGCGGTAGCGCCGAGCGCGAACAGCCGCCCGCCAACACAACAAAATAACATCCAATTTTGTAGACGTGTCTGCTGCCCAAAGGTAACGGAGAAGACAGCAGGTCCAGGGTATCTGTTCTGAAAATGGGCGGGTTCGTAGTAGCGACTTTAGTCGCCGTGGCCCGCGCCGAACGACTGAAGTCGTGACCACGAACGTTTTCATCCGCCGTCCCACAGGAAGGCTGCGCACTGGCGGCGATCACGACATGGGAAACCGGGCAGCCTGAAGCCTTACTGGTCTCCCCCTGGAATCAACGGCAAGAAGGCACGCACGGGCCACACCGGCGCCACCGGGCCCAGCCAGATCACGACATCGTCTCTGCCGACCACCTGCAACCAATAGTAAACTCGCGCGCCAGGAGTTACCTGTCCATCAGAAAAGCTGTATTGGGCGCCCTGGCCGGGCGGCGCCTTGGGCAGAATCGCGGCCGGATTGATGCGCTTGCCGTAGGCGCCAGAGAAGGTGGACCGGTAGAGGTTGAACTCGACCAGGCCCGCCTCGGCGCGCGTGGCCCACAGCAACAGACCGCCATTCGTCGCCCATTGCGCCCGGAAATACTCGATCTCCAACCCTGTCGGCGCCACATAGCCGAAGTTCAGCCCCATGCCCGACCCGCCGCCGCTCAGGTCGGAGGTGATGGTCTGGCTGGTGGAAAGCAGATACGCTGAGGTGCTCCACGGCACGGTCACAGTGTAGACGCCTGGCGCCACAACCACGGACCAGAGGCCCTGGCTATCGCTCAGCGGAGAGGCCACGATGCCCGACGCATCGCGCACGGTGATGGTCAGATTGGGCACCGGCGGCTCGCCGACATCATAGGCGCCGTTGGCGTTGACATCGTTGTAGATGCGTCCGCCCAACGTAGCCGTGCCCGGTCGCACCAGGCCAGCGTGGCTCGCCCGGTTATTGGTCCCGTCCACCAGCCGCTCAGGGGTCGTCGTCGTGATGGTCACGATGTTGGTCAGTGTCACGCCGCTGCTGGCGCCAGGGCTGACCGCAGCCGCGACCGTGATGACGCCGCTTGCGCCGGGAGCCAGGTTCGGCGTCTGCCAGGCGAGGGCTGGGCCAGGCAGGGCCGCCACACCTGGATCGCTCGCACTCCACGTCGCGCTGACGATCTCTGCCGGCAACGCGTCGGTGATCACCACGCCTGTCGCCGTCACCGCGCCCAAGTTGCCATAGGCGATCGTGTAGGTAATGTGCTGGCCCGGTTGCCACGGCGGCGCAGGGGTCGCGCTCTTCTGGACCCACACGTCGGGCGCCGGCAGATCCATGGACATTGCCGGATCGCCGAACAGGATGTAGGTATCCAGCAGATCCTTGAATGGGCTCGTGCCGTTGTAGAGGACCTGCTTGGCGTAATCGGTCGCGGGGCCAAGCTCGGTAATGCCCAACTCGAACACCGCTTCGTAGAAGTGCGTGTAGAGGGTCTCGTGGCCGGTGGCGATTCCCTTGCCGGTAGGCGACCAACTGGCGACCGCGCCGCCGTTCGGAATCCGCACGATGCTTTCGCCCAGACTCTGCGCGGCGCCGCCAGGGCTGATGAAGTTACCCTCCAGACAGGTCATCGGCAGCATCACCGGGTACTTCCCTGTGTTGGTCAATTGACCCAGGGCGGTCAGGTTGAAGAACTGCGAGCCGGACCACGCCTGTCGCGATGCGTGGCCGTGGTAGTTGACCAGAAGCGCGCCGCTGTTGATGGCGTTGACGATGGCGGCTCTAGTATCAGCGACGGTGCTATATTTCGGATCGAGCTTGAAGTAGATCTTCTCCCGGTTATACTCGACCGGCAAGAGACTGGGGTCATCCGCGACCATGTTCGAGCTGACCGGGAAATTGCCGGCGTAGTCGGCTGCATCGGCCACGAAGACGACATGGCGGTTCCAATCATCGTGCGCCGGCGTCGTTTCATAGGCAATGATCTTGTTGACCATCGCCCAGGCGTCCGCCAGGCTGTTCGCAGGTAGGCGGCCCAGGCTCATGAACGGCAACGGGTTCACCACGCCTGGCGGAGGATCATATGCCACGTAGCGGTTGTCAGATGCGGTGACGCCGTCGAAGGGATCGGTGGCCAGCAAATAGGGCGGAACGAAGGAAGGCCAGTTGAACCCCAGGTAGTTGCGCGGGTCATAGGTGCCGTCGCCCAGCAGCGCCACGTAACGCGGGGCCGGCCGGGGCCAGTTCTCGTACGCGTAGCGGATGAAGGTGCGAATGCTCTCCTGGTCTGCGAGTCCGCCGTTGAACTCATCGTAGATATCCTGCACATCCACCACCGCCGCGCGGAAACCGCGCACGGTCCGCCGATGCTGGGCCAACGCCTCGGCAGCCGGCAGAAAGTCTTGATGGCTGATGATGATCCAGTCCGCACCGAGGGCCTCGTTGCGCAGATCAGAGGGTGTGTCGGCTGTGATGCTCACGGCCGACAGGTGCTGGCTGGGGCTGGCCGCGATGTATTTGGCCGCCGCGCTCAGCAGATGGCCAAAGGTCAGATCGGCGGCCGGCGCGCTCTGCCTTTCAGACGCAACCGCGGCGCTGCCGGCCAACACCAGCCCGGTCAAACGCACCGGACGCGTGGGGTCAGTCACGTCGAAGACCGCCGTCCCGACATCTCCGACGCCCAGCAGCGTGACCTGTGCGGGCGCAGTCGCGTCCACGCCGAAGCGGAACTGCCCCGCGGGCGCGTCATAGGTGCGCTCATAGGTCAGGGCAAACCAATTGATGAAAAATCTGTCCTGCGTGGAAGAGCCATCCACCGGCGCGGTCACTGTCAACGTGTTGCTGCCGGCGATCATGACGCCCTGCGGAAAGGTCAGGCTGCCCAGGAATTCGTCCTGGAAGTTGAAGGAGGCCTGGCCCACCAAGCTGCCGTTCATCCACAGCACGCCCAGGTGTCCGCGATAGGTGTAACCGCGCAGCCGCGGGGTCAGCGCGGCGGTGTAGGCGCCGCCGGTCGCCACATTGGGCGCGATCAGGGGATAGATGAGAGTGGCTGGCGTGCAAACGCCGAACCGGTCGCAAGTCGGCTGGTAGAGCTGCCAGTACCAGTGATCGCCTGGGCCGGTGATGGGCACATCGCTCTGGAATAGCTTGTTTTGCTCGAAGTGGAGGGTTTCGCGAAAGGTCGTGACGGCTGGCAGTCCGCCGTCGGGCGCGCCAGAGCGAGAGGTCATCGGCTGACCGGGCGCTGCGCCGTAGGTCAGCCAATAGATGTTGGTATGGGTGAAGTAGGTGTCAGCCCCGCGGCCGTAGAAAAGCAGGTAGTCGCCGCTGTCGAAGACGCTGTTGGCGTTCGCATCCACGAGGTCGCGGCCGATCTCGACGCCCTGCTCGTAGAGCTGCAGCGTCGCGGGATCGAGGACGCCCACCGGGAGTCCTGCGGCCGCCAGCGCATCGTAGGTCAGCGCGTACATGCCGGTCTGAATGACCCCGACCTTGTAGAAATTGGCATCCACGCCGGGCGTCGCCTGGCTGCCGGCGCGCGCCATGGGCGCGGCGCCCGCCATCAGGCCGATGAGCAGGACGACTCCCAACAACAGGCCGATTATTGCTCGCGACAGTGATAAAGAGATTCTCATGCTTGACCTCAACTGGACGTGACGTAGCGGGCGCTCCAGTCTCCCACTATACTGACTCCCTCGGCTCCATGTTGCAGCGCGCTGGAGAGCTGGCATCCTGGCTGCATTCACTGATACGTGACGGTCAGCCTGGGCGCCTGGGTCACGGTGCACGGGTTCCAGCCCAGCTCGCTGCAGAAGGCGGAGACGACGTAACCCCCAGCCGCCGCCTGCAGCAACACCAGCCCATGGTTGCTGGCCGGCTCCTGCACCCACGCCCGCACCATGTCGGTGACATCTACGCTGATCCAGACCCCCGCCGCACCCGCCAGCAGCGCCGCGCCATCCGCGCTCGCCAGGTAGTCGCTGCCGCTGCCCATGCCGGCCACGTGCCAGTTCACCCCGCTCTGGCGTTGCAGTCGGGTCGCCTGGCTGTCCACCCACGCCTGGAGCACCCGCTGGGCAGCCAGCGTCAGACTGTTGCCGTTGCTGTTGGCGCGCCAATAGACCGCCAGGCTCGCCTCGCTCACGCTCGCGGTGGTCGGGATGCTGGACAGCTCGAAACGCAACAGCGACTTGACCGCCCCATCCGCGCCCACGTAGAGATAGCTGGACTGATTGTAGCCGCCCGAGTAGTCGAAGTACGTCCCCTGGGTACCGGTGTAGCCGTTCACCCCTTGCTGTAACACGCGTTGGGTCGCGGCCGCGCCGGTGGGCGTCCCCGCTGGGGAGGCTGTCGCACTGGCGCTCGGCGTCCGTGTCCAGGTCGGGGGCGCCGCCGGCGTGCTGGTGGGCGTCCGCGTTGGAGCGGCCGTGCCACTCGCCGTCGCCGTCGGCGTGCGCGTCCCCGCTGGGGAGGCTGTCGCACTGGCGCTCGGCGTCCCCGTCGGGGAGGCTGTCCCTGCCGGGGAGGCTGTCGCACTCGCACTGGGCGTCGGTGAGGGCGATGCCGTCGCGGTGGCGGTGCGGGTGGCGGTGCGCGAGGGCGGCGGCGTGGCGGTTGCCGTCCCCGTCGGGGAGGCTGTCGCGCTCGGGGTGGCCGTCACGAAGCTCACCGTCGTGCTGACGCTGAACCCGCACGGCTCGGTCGCCCAGACGTTGGCGACGCCAGCGACGCCGCTGAACAGACTGCTCTGCGCCACGCCGTTGACGGCGGCGCTGCTGGCCGGGTTGAGCGTGCCCAGACTCGCGCCCCAGGCGATGAGCGTGCCGTCGGGTGCGTTGTAGCCGCCGCCCCGCAGCGTGGCCGTGAGCGCGGCCGCGCCTGGCGCCAGCGCCGTGGCCGGCTGCGCGCTGAGCGCCAGGACGATGGTCGGCGTGTACACCGCCGGGCCATAGAGCTGGCCGGCTCCTGGCGTGTTCGTCCCCCACCAGTTGCCGGTCAGGTCGGGCGCGTAGGTGGTCTCGTTGTAGAACTGCGGCCCTTCGTTGCCGCACAACACATTGCCATGAAATGCCGGTGTACCGAACACACCCCCTAACGGCTCTCCGCCGAAATTGATCCCGCCGCCGGCCAGGCCCGTGTTGTTGCGGATCACGTTGCCCGTCACCACCGGCGAGGTCGAAGCGCCGATGTTCAGCCCGCCGCCGCCCAGCGGCTGCGTCGCCGAAGCGTGATTGCCCTCGATGACGTTGCCACTGATGGTGGACGCGCCGGTCCCATAGATCAACAGCCCCCCACCGCCCGTGGCCGTGTTGCCGCGGATCGTGTTGCCGCTCACGGTCGCCGCCGAGACATCTACCATCAATCCACCGCCCCACTCGGCCGTGTTGTGCTCGATGGTGTTGCCCTGGATCAGCGCGGCCCCCAACATCGTGTGGATGGCCCCGCCGAAGACCGTGGCCGTGTTGTCCCGGATGGTGTTATTGCGGATCGTGGGCGACGAACCCTCGGTGTAGATGGCGCCCCCGCGACCGGCCGTGTTGCCCCGGATTGCGTTCTGCTCGATCAGCGGCGCGGCGCCGTTGATGATGCGGATGCCGCCGCCCTTCTCGGCCACCCCGCCGGTAATCGTGAAGCCGGCCAGCGCCGTGCTCGCGCCGCTGGCCGCGCCGTCCGCGGTGACCACCGGGCCGCCGCCCCCGCCGTCCAGCGTCGTCACGCCCGCGCCCGCGCCCTGCACCCGGACCCCGGGCCGCAAGGTGATGCGCTCGGCGTACGTCCCGGCCGCAACCGAAACGGTCCCGCCCGTTGCCACACGATTCGCCAGCGCGTAGCCGATGCTCCGGCACGCGCCACTGCCGGCCGTCGCGCCGCAGGTTGGGCTGTCAGCGCCCAGGCTGGCGTCCACGTAGACGGTCGCCAAAGGGACAGCCGTCGGCGTGGCGGTGCGCGTCAACGTGGGGGTCGAGGTCGCCGTGCGCGTCCCCGTTGGGGAGGCTATCGCACTGGGCGTATTGGTCGGCGGCGGTGGCGCCTGGGTCGGCGTATTGGTGGGTGGAACCGGCGTCCAGGTCGGCGTGCGCGTGGGAGTGGGTGTTGGCGTGCGTGAGGGCGTCGGCGTTCCCGTTGCGCTTGACGTGGCTGTCGGGGTACGGGTCGTGGTTGCGGTTGGGGTCTGAGTGGCCGTGGATGTGCGCGTTGGCGTGAAGGTCACGGTGGCCGTGCGGGTGGCTGTAGGCGTGGGCGTGTTGGCGACGACAAAGATCGTGAACGTATCACTGTCGGTCTTGATGCCATCGCTGACCTGTACTTCCACGTCGCACGAACCCGACCAGGACGGCGCAGGGCTGACATCAAGGTTGCCCCAGGCATCCACACTGGGCCCGCACCCCTGATCAGTGACGGAGATGATCTGCCAATTCAGCTCCCAGTCGTAGCTCTCGGCGTCCCAAGAGTAATCCCATAGATTGATCGCGTTGTCCCAGGACGTCCCTTGGTTAAGTTGCAGGTCGGGCAGGCTGCCGATATCCGGTGGGGTGTCGTAGTCAATCGTATTCTGGTAGATCGCTCGCACGGCGTGATGCTTGTTGTGGCCGCTGGCTTTCCAACTCTCCCAGAACTTGGAGAAAGTGTCTTCGAGGGGCGTTTGCAACACAATGTCGGCGATAGCGTCAAAGCCAAAAGCAGCGCTGTCAAAGACGGGTTCATTGGCGCTGTCCCACATATCATACAGCGCGCCCGCGACGCGACCCTCTACAGCATCCCCCCAAGGAAACTGCGACGGGTTATCGTTCCGGTTACGCGTTTCAAGGTTTTCAAATGATCCACCGCCTGCTCCACAAGGCCCAATTCCGAAGTCATAACAGGAATCGCCATTCACCGGTAGGGACAAAAAATCGGCCCAGCCCTCTGACCAGGCACATTTGGCAGCCTCCGGGCCAAACAAACTGTGATCATAGCAACCTATATCCCACCACAACCACCATCCGGTGGCGTTGTACATGTAGTGATGACCAGCCTCATGAACCACTATATCGGCAGAGAATCTGTTGCTATGTGCTATGAAGATGTACGGCCCTCCTATGCCGCCATTGAAATAAGAAGAACAGACAGGCCACCCGGGATAACAATCGCTGGCCTGCTGCCATTTGGCCGTCACGGACCCGGGGTCAGCCTGAGGATTGGTATTGTTGCGAACATACTCCCACGCGCGCCGTAAGTCTTGGAATATCCACATCGCCTCTCGGCCAATACCGCCAACACTATAGTTGAAAAAGTCGGCATTCCCATCGGGTACATTCGTCCGGCGTTCACTTGTCCATTGATAGCTCCAGCCACTAATGTCGGTCACGCGGCGTCGAGCAGATGAAGTATCGCTGACATCGGTTTCCCAAATGACGTAAAGATCCAAGCGACGATTGTTGGGGTCAGGATCAGTGTCATCATCATCCCAGTTCGTTCTCGCTGGAAACTGGAAAAAGCCATTGACATCTGTAGTCATCGTGACCAGTAGGTCATCGGTTCCCCCTGGGTCGTGATCATAGAGATACACCCTCGTGAAACGCGCCGGGGCAACGCCGCCATTGCGGTCAGTGTAGAAAAACGAACCTTGTGCGGCGACTGATCCTGGCACATATTTCCGAATCAGAATATCATCTACCCAGGGGCCTTCGTACTGTATCGTATTGTCGCTCACAAAAAGCCAGCCGACCCAAACACTCGAATCCCCCAGGTAACTGTTCAGGCTATAACGCTTTTCTTCCCAACCCCCTGTCCCATCCCATTGGTTGCCCGTAAAGTTGCCGCCATCGCTGGATATGCCAAAGAAGACGTAGTCATAGCTCACCTCGATCTGCCGCCGCAGCCAGAAAACGATCTCCGCTGTTCTGGCGTCGCTCAAGTCGAACGGGCCATAAATCATCCAACTGCTCATATTGGGCGGATAGGTAGAACTGGCGGGATCCAAACCGTCAACGCCGCCATTCGCCGGCCAGGCAGCCCATCCACCAGTATGAGAGCGAAAGTCGTCGTCGTCCCACAGGTATTCTTTGCCGTCGTTGGGATTAGCATCCAACAATGTCCAACCCGCATTGGGAAATACTCCCTCGAACGTTTCGCTCTTGACCTCTTGCCAACTGCTGACTTGCAGGGGGACAGCACTTGATGTCTCTGCCGGTTTCTTCACATCCACATCGGGCGTGCTGGGCCTGATGACTCCTGAAGGAATGCGGAATGATGTTGGCCGGCCAGGCCTCCCAGAGAGCATTTGGAGCCGCGGCCCCACAGGCGCGTAATAGGCGCGCACCGTGACTGCTTTCAGCAGTCCCGTCTGACCTGGAACGACATCGCGCACGAGCAGATGCCACGCGCCTTGCGCTGGCGCTCCATCGAAGGCATCCAAAGCCTCAGTTCCGCCGAGCCTGGTGCCTTTGACGACGTTCCCCCGATCCCATAGGGTCTGGCTGATGCTGGCGTCGGCGCGCGTCAATCGAATCTCCAACTGATTCGGGTCGGGATGATCCAACAGGTATTTGACATGCACTTCAGTGATGGTGCTCTGATCTGGCGCGTGTGGATCTGTCAGGCAGACCTGCAGCCAGCTACCATCGTCGGGGATTTCCTGCTCGTGGAATGTAGTAGAGCAGGAGTTCGGGGAAGCGAAGATGCCCGGAGCGGCGATCAGGCCAAGTTGACCTGCGCGATCATAGCGTTGCCCCATAGCCCAAACCGAACGCCACGTGCCGATGCCCAAAACGATGACCAGGAGCGCGCCAAGGATGAGATCACGTGAACGTTTCATGCTTGCCTCCTTGTGGCCGAATCGTGCTTCGCTCGCGCTGTATGCCATGAGTATGAGCGGGCTACCGGCACGGAGATCAGCCGTCGCGCGGTCATGGCGCAGCATCTCGCGTTAACTTGGTTGACACACCGGCAAGTCGCCCCGCGTAACCCGCGCCCAGCACCGACGGCTTCATCCCCTGGTTCGCCCGTTTATGCTTCCCAACAGCTATCGGGATTCTCTATGTCATCGTACCCCAGGTCAACATCGTCACATCCTCTTTCCTTACGGGCCCGTGGGACGTATAGGTGTGGCAAGAGGCGACGGCTCGCGTGTGGGTGTAGGAATGAATGTAGGGGACGGGCCAGGCGTGAATGTGACCGCTGGGATTGGCTGGCCTGGAGTCCATCCTGGTATCGGTACTGGTGTTCCCGACAAGTAGACCTTCCCGCCCGCGCGGGTGATATGGATACTTACGTAATCTGCGACATATGGCAAGTTCGGAGTGTAGGCCCCGGCTACCAAGTCGAAAACCCCCTCGTTGGGGGGCAAGCGTACCTTGCGTGTGAAGACATGCGGATGGTTTGCTTTGGCATCAACAGCCCAATTCACGCCCTTTTCCTTCCAGTCCTGTCCATCTTCAACAAGGGCTGGGGGATAAGAAAACAGAGAGACCTGCAATTCAGGTATGTCTCTTTCAGCCGTCACTGTAATGGTTACCGTAACGGATTCGTTCATGCGAATCGGCTCGATGGCTCTCACCGTGATACAAAGACCTTTACTGCAACTCCCGCCGCCAGGAGCGGATGGCCCCATGCAAGCTGTCAGGCTCACCAGTAGCAGAACACACCCGAAAACGCGTTTCATCTTTGTCTCCTTTCATTGAGTATCCACACATCAAAGTCATTTCAAGACTGTAAACGTACCAAGAGCGGGCGAGTCTGCAAAGTCCCGTCAGTGATTTCTGGGATGCTTACCAGAAGGTCTTCAACACCGACACGCACCAGTCAACCACTACTGTTGCTTCAGCTTGTTCATTTGAGACCCTCTCTGGCGCCCGCGGCGCCACCCATGGCGCAGGGAGCGAACGACATCGTTGCGGGGGGGCTGACTCACCTATGGCGGATCCTATCACAAGCTCCCCCTGCTGTCAATGGGTTTGCGAATATCCGAATATCCTTTTGCTGTCGCAGCCATGTGCCAGGCGCAAGTCCACTCACCGGCGGCGCCGGCCGCCAGGGGCGGGGCGATCAGCACAGCTGATGGCGGAGGCCGGTCACTGCCAGGAGTTGCGCAGTAGAAACCAATCGGCCACGGAGTTTCACTGAGTCCAGCGCCTGCGCAACCCTGATCCGTGCTATTCTGTGGAATCCGTAGCTATACTCAAGCTGACGGCGTGAGTACTGTCACTGATACGTGACGGTCAGCCTGGGCGCCTGGGTCACGGTGCACGGGTTCCAGCCCAGCTCGCTGCAGAAGGCGGAGACGACGTAACCCCCAGCCGCCGCCTGCAGCA
>Ga0194125_10010808_pt1 | contig 12385 bp, 7 predicted proteins | sample TA2KigC250mmetaG_FD_148626 | JGI IMG/M metagenome (GOLD analysis project Ga0194125, IMG submission 148626) | Freshwater microbial communities from Lake Tanganyika, Tanzania - TA2015034 Kigoma Deep Cast 250m | ecosystem: Environmental > Aquatic > Freshwater > Lake | place: Tanzania: Lake... | reverse complement strand
TGGACGAACCCGCCCGCTTCTCCATCCTGCAGGACAACCGCGATTACAACTTCTATTTCTCGACCCGCCGGCCGTTCGAGGCCCTCGAGGTCGAGTTCGGCTCCCTGGACGGGGACTATGACCTCGTCTTCGCCTTGTTCGACCAGCCGGCCTTCGAGGCCTCGACTCGGGCCGAAGTCCAGACCCGAACGGTCAAGCCGATGCTCTTCTACCGGTGGAAGGGCGCCTGGCTGGCCCGGGTTTCGATCCGCTTGGAAAGACGATCGGCCGTCGAGACGGCCGTCAAGCCTTATCTGTTCGCCCTCCGCCCCGTGCGTTGAACATCCCGAACCGGACCCAGCCCTTCTTGTGGAGCTTGAACTTGACGAGGGTCTTGAGGATGGATAGGCCGTAGACGATGCTCCGGCCGAGGCCGATCCTCGAGGCCTCGGGGAAATAGCGCGTTTCGATCGGGATCTCCCGGATCCGCATCCCGTGGAGGAGGCCCTGGGCGATGATCTCCGAGTCGAAAACGAAATCGTTCGAGTCGGCCATGAAGTTGACGGTCTCGAGGTAACGGCGGGAGTAAGCCCGGAGCCCCGAATGGTATTCCGTCAGATACATGTAGAACGTCGCGTTCTCCAAGGCCGTGAGGAAGATATTGGCCAGATATTTCCATTTCGGCATGCCCCCCTCGAGCGGCCGGCCGCCGAGCATCCGGGATCCGAAGACGGCGTCGCATTCGCCGCGGAGGAGGGGGAGGACGAGCTGGGGGATGACCCGCGGGTCATACTGATGGTCCGGGTGGACCATGATCATGATGCCGCCGCCGAGCTTGAGGGCCTCGGTGTAGCAGGTCTTCTGGTTTCCGCCGTAGCCGACGTTTTTCTTGTGGGCAAAGACCCTGATCCCGAGGCGGCGGGCCAGGGCGACGGTGCCGTCCCGGCTGCCGTCGTCGACGAGGAGGATGTCGTCGACCCAGGCCCGGTCGATGTCGCGAAGCGTCCGTTCGAGCGTCTTTTCGGCGTTGTAGGCCGGCATGACGACGATGATTTTTTGGGTCCGGGCGGGGGTGTGCATGCATTCCGTCCGGCGGGAATCTTACCATAAATAAATACGGGGACACATCACTTATCTGTCCACTTTTGAGGACAGATAAGTGATGTGTCCCCGCATTCTATGTCCCCGCATTCTCGAACGGTTCATCTGGACAGACAAAGCCGCGAAAGATAAGATGGGGACGATGACCCGGAGAGATATCGGACCGACGTTCCGGCTCATACTGGCTGCGGCCGGCCTGGCCGCCGCCGCCTCGACGGCCGTCCGGTCCTCCTCCCAAACGATCCTCGACCACGGATTCCGGATGTCCGGCCCGGCCCTCGCCGTCTTCCTCGGGTCGTGGATCCTGTTCGCCGCCCTGTTCATCGCCGGGGCGCCGGTTCTGGCCGGAACGGGGATCGGAAGCGGCGGGGCGGACCTCCGGCGCGGCCGAAAAGAACTCGCCCGGATCTTGACGCCGTTTCTCGTCCTTCTCCTGGCCCCGGGCCTTTCGGCGGACTACCTGACCCGGAGCGACCTCAGGGCGCGCCTGGCGATCCTCGTCGGTCTCGCCTTCGCCGCCTCCGGATACCTCTGGAGCGCCGGCCGGCGTCCTCTCCGGCGGGACGGGCCCGGCTTCTTCCAAGGCCTCCTCGACCGGTTCATCGCCCTCCCCCGCCGCCGCAAACTCGCCCTCCTTTTCCTCGTCTCGTTCCTGGTCTACGCCCTTTGCGCCGCCCTTCTCGTCCGGGAAGGCATCACCTTCTCGGGCGACGAGCCGAATTATCTCCTGACCTCGCACAGCCTTCTTTTCGACCGGGACATCAACGTCTTCAACAACCACGCCGGCCGGGACTACTTCCGCTTCTATGCCCGCAAAGACAATCCCCGGCTGAGGATGCCGATCTACGCCCGCGAGGGCAAGCGGGGGCAAGGCCACATTTATCCCATCAACCTGCCGGGAATCTCGGCCTTGATCGTCCCGTTCTACGGGTTGAGCCAGCTCGTCGGCGAAGGGTTTCCCCGAACCTTCCTTCTCAAGATCAGCCTGTCCGTCTGGGCGGTCCTCCTCGGGCTTCAGATCTATCTCCTGGCCAGGGAGCTCTGGGGGAGGGAGAGACTGGCCTTGGGCCTCTGGGCGCTCCACGCCTTCAGCCCGCCGGTCCTCTTTTATGCCGTCCACCTATACCCCGAGATTCCGATCGCCCTGTTTTCGGTCTTCATCTACCGGATGGTTCGCAAAAAGCGGATTCTCCGGGGGGGGCATCTCGTCCTTTTCGGCCTCCTCCTCGGGGCGTTTTTCTGGTTTGGCCTCAAGTACAACCTCATCTTCTGGCCGCTCCTGGCCGTGGCCGCCTATCATCTCTGGACGAAGCACCGGATGCGGGCCCGGATTCTGCTCCTGGCCGTCCCGGCGCTCGTCGGGATGGCGACGTTCTACTACGCCGTCTGGGACATGTACGGGACGCTCTCTCCCTTCGCCGTCTACGAGGGGACGATCACCGCCGCCGAGGCCCGAACCGTGGCCGGCGCCTTTCTCGACCTTCCCCTGGCCTCCCGGATCGAGACGTTTCTCGATTATTTTCTCGATCAGCGCGACGGGCTGTTTTTCTACGCTCCGTTCTACGCCTTCGCCCTGCTCGGCCTCGTCGAGATGGCCCGCCGGGCGCGCAAGGAGCTCATCGGGATGCTCCTCATGGCCGGGCCCTTCGTCCTTAATTACGCCTTCTTCACCCACCGCCAAGGCTACTGCCCCCAGGCCAGGGTCCTGGCCCCCCTGTCATGGATCGGAGCGGTGGCCGTTGGATATTTCCTCGCCCACAACGGGAGGCGGTTTTTCCGATGGCTGTTCGGCGCGGCTACCGCGGCCGGGGCGGCGGTCTCGCTCGTCCTTCTTCGCCATCCCGCGTTTCTCTACCAGCCGACGACCCACGATTACACCCAGCGGGCGGGGGACCTGTTCGTCCACCTCAGCAACATCCGCTTCTTCCTGCCCTCGCTCCTCCCCTCGTTCATCAAGGTCAATAACGCGGGGCATTGGCCAAATTATGTTTGGACGGCGGCCGTGGCCCTCTTCGTCGCCGTCTACGTCCTGGCGAAAAACCGGGACCGGGGCCCGTTGAGGCCCGCTTTCCACGCCGCCGCGGCGGCGGTCCTCCTCGCCGCCGGGATGTTCCTCTGGGTCCTCTTTCCCCGGACGGCGCTCTTTCCCTCCTGGACCGTCCGTTATTCGGGAGGGGGGTCGCTCGGTTTCTACTTGATGCCCATGGGGAGGGGCGTCGTGGCCAAGAACGAAGGCGAGATGTATCTCCACTTCGCGAAATCCTACCGGTTCCTCTTCAGCTCCAGGACGCCCCTCGAGGCCGTCAAGCTCAGGTACGGATCGGCCAAGGGCGAGCACGAGATCCGGGTCGGTTTCTTCGACCTCCCGCTTTTCGAGGCGAAAACGAGCCGGGAGACGGCCGAGAAAGTCTTCACGCCCTCGGCGTCGTATCGATGGCGCGGCCTCCACGTCTACGACCTGACCGTGGACTTGAGGAAATTTTCTGACGAAAACCTTCTCGAGGACCCCTATCTCGTCCAGGTCATTCCCCTCCGGAAATAAAATGGGGACAAATGAGTTCTATGTCCCCCTATTTCTTATTTCGGTTCTCTTCCGTTCGGTGTGGCTGAATTTCGAGAAGCCGGGGTAACGGATCGAGCGGACATGTCCGGTTTAGCCCTCATGACCCTGACGGCGAGGGAAGCCGGATCGGAAGAATCCGGCCGGCGAAGCTGTTTGCGCGTCCCGGCGAACGTCCGTAAAATCAAAGCCGGGACGCGAGTTCTTCGCCGCCGAGCCGTCGGGCCTCGAGAGGGCGTGAAGAACCGGACCTGGGAGCGAGGCCGTTATCCCGGCTTCGTGAACCCACACAGAAGGGAAGAAAACCCTTATTTTTTATCGCGGGGAGCGGGGGTAGGCGTCGAGGTCCAGGGTCGAAGGAATTCTCTTCCGGCTCTTGACGACCGTCCAAGCCAATGCTCCGACCATGGCCGCGTTGTCGGTGCAGAGCTTGGGTGAAGGGACGGCAAAATCCAGGCCCTTCGCCTCGGCGGTTTTTTCGAACTCCGCCCGCAGACGCTTATTCCGGGCCACGCCGCCGCAGAGAATCGCGGATTTCGGCCGGACTTTCTCGGCGGCTTTCCGAAAATTGGCCATGAGGGCCCGGACGACGGCGTTCTCGAAACTCGCCAGGAAGTCCGCCAGGCCGGGTCCGTCCGCGGAGATATTTTCGGCCCGGATGACTCGAAGGGCGGCCGTCTTGAGGCCGCTGAAGCTGAAATCGAAGCTTCGGTCGGACATCCGCGGCAGGCCGAAGGCAAACCGCGCCGGGTCTCCGGCCGCGCCGTGCTTCTGGATCACGGGTCCCCCCGGATAGCCGAGCTCCAGGAATTTGGCGATTTTATCCAGGCATTCCCCGGCGGCGTCGTCGCGCGTTTTCCCGAGGAGACGGTAGGCGAGCTTTTTCCTCAAGACGAAGAGCGACGTATGCCCTCCCGAGACGACGAGGGCGAGGGCCGGAAATTCCAATCCCGGCTTCTCAAGCCGGGCGCTTTCGATATGGGCCTGGACGTGGTCGATCCCCAAGACCGGCTTGCGGTGATAATGGGCCAGTCCCTTGGCGAAGCACAGGCCGACGAGGAGAGACCCGATGAGCCCCGGTCCCTGGGTCACGGCGAAATAGTCCATTTTCTCGAGAGGGACGCCCGAGGCCGCGGCCAGGCTCTCCCGGACGACCGGAACGATCGCCCTGAGGTGCTGGCGCGAGGCGAGTTCGGGGACGACCCCGCCGAAAGGAGCGTGGATCTCGTCCTGGGAAAGGACGACGTTGCTTAGGATCGAGAGGTCGTCCCGGACGACGGCCGCCGACGTCTCGTCGCACGAGGTCTCGATCGCGAGGATGTTCATGACCGCCCCCGGAGCGCGTCGAGGGATCGTTCAAACGGCGGGCGGACGATGCCTTCTTCGGTGACGATGGCCGTGATGAAGCGGGCCGGGGTGACGTCGAAGGCGGGATTCCGGACCGCGGCCGCCGGCGGGACGATGAGCCGGCCGTTGACCTCGCGGACCTCGGCCGCGGGCCGCTCCTCTATCGGAATCCCCGACCCGTCGGACAGGGAAAAATCGAAGGTCGAGATCGGGGCGGCGACGTAGAACGGGATCGCGTTCTCGCGGCAGAGGACGGCCACGGTATACGTTCCGATCTTGTTGGCCGTGTCCCCGTTCCGGGCGATCCGGTCCGCGCCGACCACGGCCAGGCTGACCTCGCCCCTTTGCATCAGCCAGCCGGCCATGTTGTCCGCGATGACCCGGTAGGGGACGCCGATTTTCTCCAACTCCCAGGCCGTCAGCCGGGCGCCCTGGAGGAACGGCCGCGTCTCGTCGACCAAGACGCGGACCTTCTTCCCCGCTTCCCAGGCCGACCGGATGACCCCCACGGCCGTCCCGTATCCCGCCGTGGCCAAGCCGCCGGCGTTGCAGTGGGTCAGAACCGAATCGCCGTCCTTGACGAGGTCCGCGCCGTTCGTCCCGATCCGCCGGCAAATGGCCTCATCCTCCCTTTCGATCTCCAGGGCCTCCTCGACGAGCCTCGCCTTCAGGTCGGCCAGGGGAAGAGGCCGGCTCTCCCGGAAGACGCGGTCCATCCGCTCGAGGGCCCAGAAGAGGTTGCGGGCGGTCGGCCGGGTGCGCTCCAGGCGCTTGACGATTTTCGAGAATTCGGTCGTCAGGTCGGCGCTCGGCTTGAGGGCCGAGACGCCCAGGGCGACGCCCATGGCCGCGGCGACGCCGATCGCCGGCGCTCCCCGGATGACCATCGTCTCGATGGCCCGGGCGACCTCCTCGACCGTCCCGCATTCGACGTACACTTCCTCGAGCGGCAGCCGCCGCTGATCGATCATGACGACCTTGCCGTCCGCCCATTCAATCGTCGGTTTCATTATTCCTAGAATTCGACGAGGCCGGCGAGCTTCAGAATCTGAAGATAGTTCATGATCCCCTGGACCGTCGACCGGCGCGGGGACTGGGCGTCGAGCATGGCCTTGAGCTCGAGGACGTTGTGCTTCCCGTTGCAGAGGCGTTGGAGCTCATTGGGGTCCGAGACTTCTCCGGCAAAGGGATATTTCGCCCGCTCCTCGGCCGGGACGGCGCTGAGCAGAGCCCGGTAGCCCTGATAGCCGCCTTCCTTGACCTTAGCCGTGGCCTTGGGGACGATGCTCATGGCCTTTTTTTCGAGGTCGGACGGGACGAGGACGACGGGCCTCCGGCCGAGCTTCTCGGCCACGGCCTCCATGTGGGCCTCGAGGGCCTCCCGGTGGGCCGCCCCCTGGGCGTCGACGGTCCTCTTCATCCGGGCGAGGTAGGCCCCGACCGCGGCCTGGTCTGAGGCGAGCTGGAGGACGGAATCGAGCGTCTCTTTTTCGTTGATCACGGCCGCCTCGATAACCGCCCGGGCATGCCGCAAGGCGTCGGCTAGGCCGTCTTTTTCCGCCCCGTTCAGGGCCTCGAGCCCGACGACAAGCTGATGGCCGAGCCGGCGGGCGGCGTTCGAGGCGATTTCCCCGCCGAGCCTGACGGCCATCCGATCGTCGGCCGAGGCGATCGTGTAAGCCCCGGCCGCGCCGATGGCCGCCGCCCGCTTCAACTGCGTCGCGTCGGCCTTGTCGGCCGTGTCCCCGGTCGTATGGTACCAGCGGTCGGGCCAGGCGATCATCATGATCCCCGGCACCCCGACGCCCCAGTCGTTGAAGACCTCGTGGTCCGAGGCGCCGTAGTGGGTCTCGATCGAGTACCAGAACGGCTCGTCGGCGCCGAAGGGGGCGACGATCCGGACGGGGACTTTCATCGCCCCGCTCCGGTTCTGAATTCTTTCCCGATTCCCTTCCCCGACGTACCGGTAGACGTTCTCCATGACGTCGTTGATGTAATGGGGGTTGGCGTAGGTCGTCCGCATCAGGCAGAAGAAGGCCTGGTTCTTGGACAGCCACTCCCCGACCATGTCCATGTTGATGTTGCACAAGGTCCGGGCCATGATGTCCTTGTTTTCTCCGACCCATCTCCCGATGCCGGAAAACTCCGGCCCCCAGACGAAGCGGATCGTCCGCTTGGGCTTGGGAAGCCGGCCGTCGTCGGTGAGGACCTTGAGGGTCCGGGCGACTTCGAGGATCGCCGCGCTGCCCGAGGTGTTGTCGTTGGCCCCCTGCTTGGAGATGCCCTCGAAGCTGTGGGCCGAGAAGATGATCTCTCCGGCGGCCGGGTCCGTGCCCGGAATCGAAACCGTGACGACCTCCATGTTGTACTTGACCTGGTTGGCGACGACCTTGGCCCGGACGGTGATTTTCTCATTCCGCATGAGCCGCTGCTTGAGGATGTCGCCCTCCCGGACCGGGAGCTGGAAGCCGAATTTCGGAAACGGCGGAGGCGTCGCCGGGGCGGCCGGTTTTTGAGCCGGCTCGGGCATGACCTCGCCGCGCTGGCCGGGGACACCCCCCCGTTGACCGGCTCCGCCCGAAGGCATCCGGCCCCTCCCGCCGAGGCTCGTCCAGCCCATCTGGAGCGGGTCGAAATACGGCCGGCTCATGGAGATGGCGACGATCCCGAGGGCCTCCTTCTGGACGCAGGCCAGGTTGTAAACCTGCCCCATCGAGCCCTCGGTGACGACGATCTTCCCGTCGACCTGGACCGCCTCGATTTCGGCCGGCGTCCCCCGGCCGACCCAAACGAGGTCGGCCGTGACGTCGGTCGTCGCGCTCCCGGAGGCCAGCATGGCGATCCCGTCCTCGATGGCCGCGATCTTGCGGAGGCCGGGCTTGACCTCCCAGAGCGAACCCTGGACGGCGTCCCATGTCTCGCCGGCCGGATACTTGATCAGCTCGGCATTCGTGAACCCCCAACGCCTCAAGCGGACGAGCATCGCCTCCGATTCCCAGAGCGTTCCGGCCCATTCCTCGGGGTGGCGGTCGCGCATGTAGGCGGCGATGTCCTGGATCGTGGACAGGGCGGCCTCGCCCGACGATTCGCCGACGATGAGGTCCATATGCTCCCGGGGAAGTAGGGTCCAGTACAGCCAGGGCGTGTGCTGGGCCGAGGCCCCGCCGACAAGGGCCATCAAAGTCAGGCCGATGAGAGCTCGTTTCATATCCATCCTCCTTGCGAAGAAAGGGGCATTCATTCTATATCTCGGGAAAAGGTTGGGTGATCGAGACCGCCTCGAGGCCCCCGAGATGGCGGGCCCCGTCCTCGGTGACGACCAGGCAGTCCTCGGTCCGGCAGCCGAACTCGCCGTAGATGTAGATTCCCGGCTCGTTCGAAAAGGTCATCCCCGGCTCGAGATTGAGGGCGTTCCCCTTGACGAGATAGGGATATTCGTGCCCCTCGAGGCCGATGCCGTGGCCGAGCCGGTGGGCGAAATATTTATACCCCGGTCCGAAGCCCGCGTCTTCGATGACCTTGCGGGCCGCCGCGTCGACGGCTTGGCAGGCGACGCCGGGGCGAGCCGCCTTCAAGGCCGCCTCCTGGGATTTGCGGACAATGTCCCAGACCCTGGCCATCTTGTCCGTCGGCCGGCCGAAGACGACCGTCCGGGTGACGTCCGACCGGTAGCCTTCGACGCCGCATCCGCCGTCGACCATGACGATCATCCCTTCCTCGAGCGTCCGCGGCGTGCGGGAGCCGTGGGGGAAAGCCGTGTTCGGCCCGAACTGAGGGCCGCCCCCGCCGCTCACGCCCATCCGGCCGTGGGCGGAGGCGATGGACGAGGCAAGTTCGCGGGGCGTCATTCCCGCCCGGAGCCCGCGGAATGCCTCCCGGTAGGCCAGCTTGGTGATCCTGTTGGCCAGGTCCATGAAGGCGATTTCCTTGGCCGTTTTCGTCCCCCGGCAGCCTTCGGTGACGCCCGCCCCGTCGACAAGTTCGAGGCCGGGGGCGTCCGTCCGCAGGCCGTAGAACTGGAAGGCGCTGACGTTCGGGGCGAGGCCCAGGCGGCCGCCGGCCGCGCCCCAGTCCTTCATGATGCCGCCCACGAGGCCATAGGGGCTTTCATGCTCTTCCCAGATCCGGACGTCCTGGCCGGCGGGGACCGATTCCAAGGCCCGCTCGCGTTCGAAGGCCGGGCAAACCCAAACCGGAGCGCCCTTGGCGTTGAGGACGGCCCCGAACGTCCGCTCGCTCGCCCCCCAGGAGACGGAGGTGAAATAGACGAGGTTGGCCCCGCCCGGCAGAAACAAGCCGTCGAGGCCGCGGCGGGCCATCAACCGGCGGGCTTTCTCCTGCCGGGCCTCATAATCCTCCGGCTTGAGGGGCTCCACCCCGGCCAGCATGTTCTCGATCTCCGCTCCGGGCTGGGGGGTCGTCTGGCCGAGGGCCTCTCGAACAAACCCGGACAAGGCGACCGAGGCTCCTCCGGCTTTCAGGAAATCCCGACGCGAAACCATGGGCTCCTCCTTTTCCGGAGTTCCGGGACCGATGGCGGAACGTATACCACCCCTCCCCCGGGCTGTCAATCCGGCCCGAGGCGATCCGCAGTCATCCTCGGCCCCGTTCGTCCCTCGGCCCGGCCGCGTCTTCCTCCCCGGTCAACGCATCGCGCCCAGGAATTTCTGGAAGGCCGATTTCTTCATCATCGCCCGCATGTCCTGGAATTGCCGGAGGAGCTGGTTGACCTCCTGCACCGGGCGCCCGCTGCCGCGGGCGATCCGCAGGCGCCGGCTGCCGTTGATTATCTTCGGGTTCAGCCTTTCGGCCGGGGTCATGGCGTTGATGATGGCTTCGAAGTGGAGAAGCTTCCGGTCGTCGACCTGGATTCCGGCGAGCTTTTTGAAGGGCCCCGTCCCCGGGAGATGGCCGAGAAGGCCGGACAGCGAGCCCATCCTCTTGATCTGCCGGAGCTGGGAGCGGAAGTCCTCGAAGGTGAACTCCTGCCTCCGGATCTTGCGGGCGATCTCCTCGGCCTCCTTGAGGTCGGCCTCGGCTTCGGCCTTCTCGATGAGGCCGAGGATGTCGCCCATCCCCATGATCCGGGAGGCCATCCGGTCGGGATGGAAGACTTCGAGCTTCTCGTACGTCTCGCCGACCCCGATGAATTTGACCGGCACGCCGGTCACGCTGACGACGGACAGGGCCGCCCCGCCGCGGGCGTCCCCGTCGAGCTTGGTCAGGATGATCGAGGTCAGGCCGATTCTCTCCTGGAAGGCCCGGGCGCTCTTGACCGCGTCCTGGCCGGTCATGGCGTCGCCGACGTATATCGTCTCCACGGGACGGAGGGCGCTCTTGAGAAAGGCGAGCTCGGCCATGAGGTCTTCGTCGATGTGAAGGCGGCCGGCCGTGTCGACGAGGAGAAGGTCGCAGCCCCGGTTGCGGGCGGAGGCCAGGAGGTCGTCCAAGGCCCGGCTCGGGTCGGCCATGGCCGAAGCGGACATCTCGTAGAAGGGCAGGCCCAGGGCGGCGGCGATCGTCCGGAGCTGGTCCTGGGCGGCCGGCCGCTTCACGTCGAAGGAGGCGAGCAGGGGGTGCCGTCCCTTCCCCGCGGCCCACTTGGCCAGCTTGCCGCAGGTCGTCGTCTTGCCCCCGCCTTGGAGGCCGACGAGGAGAAAGACCGACGGCCGGCCGCCGAATTCGAGGGGCTTGTCCGTCGTCCCCAGGACGGCCGTGAGCTCGTCGCGGACGATCTTGATGACCTGTTGGGCCGGAGTCAGGCTGTCGAGGACGGACTGGTCCAGGGCCTTGGCCCTGATCCGGGCCTCGAAGTCCTTGACGACTTTGTAGTTGACGTCGGCCTCGAGGAGGGCGAGACGGATCTGCTTGAGGGCCTCGGCCATGTTCTTCTCGGTGATCCGGCCCTCGCCCCGGAGGAACTTCATGACCTTCTGCAGGCGTTCGGATAGCTGGTCGAACATCGCTTCTCCCGGTCCCCGATTATACCTTATCTGAATTTTGAATTTCCGGATGTCCCGGCGATGGCCCGATTCCGTTCATCAAAACGGGGAGAAGGCGCCTCGCGCTTCCTGGAAACGCGGCCGCGATTTTGCTAAACTGCAGCCATGTCCCAACGGAAAATCATCCCCCTGATGCTGATGACGGCCTTCTCGTCCGGCCTGGCCCTCGAACCTCCGACCCGGGCCGAAATCGAGCAATACCTGAAGGACGGCTCCTTCGCCTGGAGGCTCAAGAACGCCCTGGCCCTGGGCAACCATCTCGTCGAACCGGCCCTCGTCGAAAACCTCCGGCTTCGCCTCGAGGCCCTCCGGACCGGCGGAGACCGCCGGCCCCGGCGGGAGGCCGGCGCCGCCGAGCTGCCGTCCGGTCGGAAGGGCGGCCTTCCGACCAAGGGGAACGTCAAGGTCTTCGCCCTCCTCATCGATTTTCCGGACTATCCCGCGACCCAGACCCGGGAGATCATCGACGCGCGCCTTTTCGGCGACGGAGACATCGATTACCCCCGGGAGAGCCTGCGGAACTACTACCGGCGGGCCTCCTACGACATGCTTGAAATCGGGGGAACGACCTTGGGCTGGTACCGCCCGGCCTTCACCCGGGCGAGCCTGCCGATGACGACGGCCTCCCGGGAGAGCCTCATCCGGGAAGCCCTCGAGGCCTACGACCGGGCCGGGCATGATTTTTCGGTCTACGACAACGACAAGAACGGGGTCATCGATTATTTCCTGGTCATCTGGACCGGCCCGGACAACGGCTGGAGCAACTTCTGGTGGGGGTACCAGACATCCTGGTCGACCTCGAGCACCTTCCAGCTCGACGGCAAAAAGCTGGCCTCGGCGAAATATTCCTGGCAGTGGGAGTCGCGCCCCTACGGGACCTCGCCTTTCCGGGCCTACGTCACCATCCACGAGACCGGACACGCCCTCGGCCTGCCCGATTACTACGACTACGACGACGCCGTGGGGCCGAGGGGCGGCCTTGGAGGCCTGGACATGATGGACGCCGGCCGCGGCGACCACAATGCCTTCAGCAAGATGCTTCTGGACTGGATCACCCCCCAGATCTTCAATTACGGAACCCGCGGGCAAATCCTGGCCGCCTCGGCCGTCAGCCCGGAAGCCTTGATCCTCATGCCCGAGTTCCGGACGACCCGGCCTTTCGACGAATTCTTCATCGTCCAGAACCGCCACCGCCTTCTCAACGACTCGACCCTCCCCGGCGACGGGATTCTCATCTGGCACGTCGACGCCCGGCTCAACGCCGCCGGGACGAATTTCCTCTACAACAACTCCTACAGCGACTACAAGCTCATCCGCCTCATGGAGGCCGACGGCCTGGAGGAAATCGAGAGGGGCTGGGCGGCCGACGCCGAAGACTATTACCTCCCCGGCCGGG
>Ga0194125_10010801_pt1 | contig 12390 bp, 8 predicted proteins | sample TA2KigC250mmetaG_FD_148626 | JGI IMG/M metagenome (GOLD analysis project Ga0194125, IMG submission 148626) | Freshwater microbial communities from Lake Tanganyika, Tanzania - TA2015034 Kigoma Deep Cast 250m | ecosystem: Environmental > Aquatic > Freshwater > Lake | place: Tanzania: Lake... | reverse complement strand
GCTGTAGTATGAATTTAAATACCCATTTCCATCTATTACGGTTTGTTTATGAAGTGTATCAGCCTCCCAATGTTGCATGAGGTAGGTCGTATCATTTTCAACGCTCTCGATAGATTTTTGCCTACCATCCGAATAAAAATACTCCCACTTGCCTTCGGGGCTACCCAATTCGTAATTCCCTGAAATCAATAACTTACCGCTTTCATCGTACTCTTTAAAAATGCTATCAGGAACGTTAAATGTAAAGTAAACTAATGTTTTTATTTTACCATTAGGGTGGTATGTCAATTGTTTTCCGTGAATTCTATTTCGGTAATACGTGCGGTCCTCCTCCAATTTGCCTTCAAATGAGTAAAAAGACCATTTTCCATGTTTTTCAGTTTTATTTAAAATGAATTTATCCTCACTAACATAATAAGAGCCTGTTGCTTGAAGTTTTTTATTTCCTGAATCCCAATAAATCCGAACCTTTTGGCCTAAATTTTCTTTTTCTACCTTTTGGGAAAAGCAATTTAAAATGATTCCTAATGAAAAAAAAATAATAAAAATTAATGACTTCATGGGTTGAGGGGTGAATCGAAAAATGCAGCAATTTTTAAATTATATTTTCCAAGTACTGAAAAATTAGAAATCCGCCAATAATTGCAAATACAACCCCGACAATCTGATTTATCCTTTTCAGAAGTTTATTTGTTACAAGTGGTCTTAGACTTTTGGCTAGAACAATTTTAATAAGGTCGAAAATAATAAATGTAATTAAAATGAGCCCTAGAAAAGAAAAAACCTCAAATATTGAATTTGTATCGATCAAGGTTTGAGCCAGTGACATCACGCTTAGCCAATAAAAAACTAAAAGAGGATTGGCCAAATTTAAAATAAATCCTTTGAGGCATAAGATTAAGTGGTGTTTGTTATGACGCATAGCCTCATCCTGTTTTTTCGAAACAATTTCTACCTTTTTGAAGAAATTTATAAATCCAAATCCAATAAAAATTAAACCGGTAATAAATCGAGAAAATAATTTGTGTTCTCCATAATTTAAAGAACTTAATTCCCAAAAAAATATCGAGGCAAAGACTATGTAAAGTATATCACTTAGTAGGACTCCAAAATTAAAAGAAATGGCAGCACGAATACCTTTCGTAATACTCGTCTCTAGTAGAGAAAAAAATATGGGCCCTGGAATAACACTCAATAAAAATCCTATCCCAATTGCCTGAACATAAAGTTGCATTCATCAAAAATATGTAGAATTTTATTGTTTTAAACACGAATTTTATCTTGATTCCATTAATCGAATGTTAATAATTAATGTAAACTCTCTACATTTGTACATTAAAACTTTAGATTTCTATGAAAACAAATACCGCAAATGATAGATTAGATGAAATTATCTCCAAAGTTGAAAAGAGTGGATTCAAAGCCGCAAATTTAATCAGTGATTTAAAATCATTACGCGAATTGGCTTTACAGGAAAAAGATCCTCTCGTGGTAAAAGTTTTAAGATTGACCTATGAATTTATAGAAGAAAATAAGACCTTCGATATTCAGGCTCAATATGAAGAGGATGAAGAGGGGAACGAGTATCCAATAGAAATTGAAGCCAAGGACAACTTTTTATACCTATTAAAGCTTCTCAAAAGTGCCGAACAAAAAGTAAATCGAGAAGAGATCAAGGATTACAGGAACGCCCTGAAATCAGAACTCTATTGAGCTGAATTTTAAATTTACTTGATTTATTTTTTAACTGCAGAATTTACAATACAATGACGAACTGGCATGTGAGATGTTCGTTTTACTGTCAATCATCTCTTCGTAAATACTTTTTACAAATTCTTTCGCTTCCGTTGTAATTTCCTCAATGTCTTGACCATTATCACTGGTAAGAGGCAAATGCAACGAAGGTTCTAACAGAGAGCTTATTTTTATTTCATCGGGATAAAAACCATATTTTTCATTGAACATGAGCGCATAAAGGGATAACTGAATAGCATGTTTTGTTTTTTGAAAATTCATGCGGTGATCACTTTTATTTGTATTCAGGTAAACATCGTCAGGGTAAACTTTACCTGTCTTGTAATCTATCACGCGATAATTTTCACCAATTTTATCTATTCTATCAATAAATCCTCCAATTTTTATTGTTTTCATTTCCCCTCCTATTTCTACTTGAAAAGATGCTTTAAATCCTGCTTCTAATCTTTCGATGAAAAGGGGTTGATTTAATTTTTTAATAAATTCTTTTTCAGTCTTTAAGAACTTCAGTGTCATTTCATCAGCAACTCTGTAGCTAAGTGCATTCTTGCCCTTCTTAAAGAGATTTTCGTCTTGATCAAAGTAGCTAAGAAACTCTTGATGAAGTATTCCATTGTATTTTGTTATCATTTCATCCATAGCGTCTTCAGTCAATGTTGGGGGCTCATTCAATTTAATTTCACCATTTTTATCATATTTTGCGTAGGGCCAATACAACTTTTCTAAGGTGTTGTGAATCAGAGTGCCAAAAGTATTGGTTTCAATATCCTCCTCCACATTTTTTTCCTCTCCAAATTGTAGGATATACCTGTAGTAGAAGTCCATAGGGCAAGTTAAATACCTATTAATTCCTGAGGCGGAAATGGTTGAGGAGAAATATTCTTCTATTTTACGAAGAATAAAAGGAGTTTTTGCAATAATCCCGTCTTCTGATGTGGTGATGTTTTGAATTGGAATTGCATAAAGCTCGTGTTGCATATTTATATTTTTATTGGTTGCAGACAATTCCAATTCCAGCTGGAGTAGATACCTACTTTTTTCATGACTAGCCAATTGATCCGTGGTACTTGAAAAAGTTGCAGTTACGTATTGAGCATGATGCAATAATCTGTAAAAGTGATGTGCAAAAACGCCCTGTTTTTCTTTGATAGACGGTAAACCCAGCAAGCCTCTCAAATCCATTGGGATTAATGACTTAATGGCATATGTATTTGGGATGTTTCCCTCATTGAATCCAATAATAAATACGCGTTTGAAATCAAGTAACCTCGTCTCGAGAATTCCCATGATTTGCAAACCTTTTGTTGGATTACCAAAGTAAGATAATTTACCTACACTCCAGTGCTGAAAAAAAAGGTTTTGAAAACTCTTGAGGGCCATCAAAGGGAGCCCTTCCTCGACTATTTTATAAAAAGAATGTATCTGGTTGTCGAATACTAACAAACAATTAAGCTCAAATTCCTTCTCTCTTGGAATTAGTCCAATAATTATTTTTGTGACTCGGCGAATTAAATGAATTGCGTTTAACCAATCATCATTCCAGTCTGTTGTCAGTAGGCTAATGATTTCATTCATCCTATCTGAAATATCAATGGAAGCAGCTTTTTGAAAAACTTTATTTTTTTGAGTCGTTTTAAACTCTATCTCCGCCATATTTTCTTTTTCAAATGCGGAGGCTACAGCGCCAACAAAAACATGATGAATAAAGCTCATTAAATCTGAGTGATAGAGCGCTTGGGTATGATATCTTTTTTTATTTTCTTGAATTGAAAAAAGTAATTCTACCCAAGATTTTATGGGAGTTTGAGACAATGATAGCCCTAATGTTATATTGGCATTCCCCACATTCGATGGTATATTTTGAATAACAGGAGACAACAAGGATTCATCGGCTAACACAACAACTGTTTCCTCCAATTCTGAGCTTGTTAACCCTGCAAGCTCTGCCGCTAACACTTTTACTTGTCCTGTTTTTTGAGGACATTCAACTACCCGAACATTCAAGGTGTCCTTTGAAATTTTGTCAATAACGTGAGAAGGGTTTGAGAGTTGAAGAAAATCCAGCGCATGTCTTAAAAAATACCCTGCCTCATGAAATTCATCCTGTAAGTAATAATTATCAGCGTCGATAATAAAAAGCGCTTGCCCTCTCGATTGCAATCTTCTAATTATTTTTAACTCAGAAGCACTTAAGGCATTGAAACCGGCAAAAATATAAAATTGAGAATCATAAAGTTCATCTTTTTCAGCGAGTGCTCGATACGCTGCAGGCAAAGTTGTATATTTTTTTTCTTTAAGTTTGATTCTTAATTTTTCGTGATAAAGCGGCAGTTTTTCCCAAAATTTCAAAAACTTGTATTGCATTTCAGAGATCTCACTTTCTTCGATATTCCAAGCTTCTAATTCTTTTATACTCAACAGGTTTTGGAAAACATCTTCGGTATTTAAAAGATGCCGGTCTATTTCCTCAAAATCTTGGAGAAGAATTGTTGCCCATTTTGAGAATTCTTCAAAACTTTCAGGGGTGTTTTCGATTTGCTGGTGAACCTCATAGAGTAGAAGAAGAAGTCTTGTATTGTCAATGCAATTTGGAAAAATTGATTGTACCCAAAGGTCAATGGAAAACATATGAGGCGAAAAAATTGGTTTTCCGAAAGCGCGTGCCAGCGCATTGGAGAGATATTTTATAGCCCGTTGTGACGGTAAAATTATCGTAATATTCTGCACCTCCTCGGGGCGATCCTTTATAGTTTGGGCTATTTTATCTATAAACTTCATTATTTTCTTGCTAAAAAACTTAGGTAATTATTACGATGAATACTTTTAAAGATAACATTTGGGTAGTAATTGGCGAATAAAGACGGCTTTTTTACTATTTTTCTTCGGCCCCATGAGCAACGTATGGCAATAACCTCATTGTCTAGAATCTCAATAAGGTCAACGAATTGTCTTGTGTGTGATTTCCAAAAATAAAATGCGGGTATTTTCTGGTTGATTTTAATCCATTTAAATCGTTCAGAAATTAGCCAATTTTTCCACAGTATTTCTTTATCGAAACGCTCCTCAAAAGGTGTAAAATTACCAATCAGGGCATTTCGGATTCCGTTATCAATAAAATAAACAACGTGTTGTTTTTTTATTTCATACCTTTTATCGTTAAACATGGTTGGTATAACAATTAGTATATGTGCTGCCTGAAATAAGGAGATGTAGCGATCAACTGTTTCATTATCTAATTCAACGATTTCAGCCAACTCATTATATGAAATGCCCTCCCCAACTTTCAATGCCAAAAGTTGTAAAAGGCGAAACAAGGGCTTTTTTTTGTTAATACGTTCGAAAACACCAAGTTGATGTATGAGTAGCTCTTCCATTTTTTTTGTGAGCATTTCAGAGTAGTATCCCCGCTCTTCATCAAACGTTGGAAACATATTGCCAAAAACCAAACGATTCTCTAAATTTTTTTCCTCTTGCACGATGCCGTGCTCCATAGTTCTCTCGTAATACGTTTTAGGAGAATAATAGAACGAAAGACCTTCCCAGCGTATTGCTTCCGTTAATTCAGCATTCATCCCTGGCTTAAATGAGGTTGTGAGAATGAGTATGGGCTTGATTTTTTGACTTAAAGACAGATCTATAAGGTGTTGTAGCGCCTTGAAGTATTGCACATCTTTTAGTATGTAAACTGTATTTTGATTGAAATACCATGTTATTTCTGGCAAGGTGAGCTCATTAAATTTTTTTCGAACCAGTATTGAATGAAAATCAATCGTTTCGAAATCAAAACCTATCCTCCGAAGCACTTGCCCGGCATAAGTTGACTTTCCGGATCCCATAGGGCCCTCCAGCCAAATGATTTTGTTGGTTCGCAATTTTTCCTCGAAAACGGAATCATAGATACGCGACATCGGTATTTATTCAAACCAAACTTTATCAAAAAACTTTTGAGGGCGGTCGGAGTGTAAAAATTTATTTCCCCCGTATACCTTAATAACTGAAAAATGTGTTGCATTGAATTGAACGCGCACCCAATTTAATCCCTCTGGATAAGTATCACTTAATCCCTCAAACTGGATTGTCCCATCCTCTAAAAATCTCTTTCTAAATAGTGTATTGGGAGGACTTGCAATGTACGTCGCCGCAATTTGATCAACGGTTGAAGTTGTATCAAGTGGAAATACCTCTACCACATATGTGTTCCCTTGACCAAGTTCACGATAAATCATTTTCACACTGCCATCGGTGTATTTCTCAACATAGGGCTTTCCATTGAAAATAGCGGTAAGCCCAGAATTTACATCTTTGTAAGCAAAAAATCTTTCCGTGCGAATTCGCTTTTTTATTTTTGAGGGTTGCTCATTTATAGTCCATCCCACATTTCGCATACGATATCCTCTTTCACGTAATAATTTTACCAATCCTTCGCTACCTCCCAAATGAGCAGCCCCGACTGCACAAAAAAAACTGTTTTGGTTTCTTAATAAGGAGTCTAACTGACTAACCATACGAATGTTTCTACTGCTAATCAGCTTAGGGTATAACTCCGGATCCATGGAGAGAGAAGCCTTAGTTAGTTTATCAAGACCCTGAATATCCCCTTGCAGGTATAAATCCATTAATTTGTCTTGAGCAAAGTTATTCAAGGAGGAATTGATTAGTTTGCGACTTGAATAATTAATGCTGGTCAATAAACTTACTTGCGCATCATAACTCTCAAGGGCAAAAAATTGTTTTTTATGATTGAAACAATATTCTTCAAAAAAAGCATCCAAAAATTGAGGCATGCCATTTTCGTCGCCATATGCTGTTTTTGAGGCACGAAAACTCGCAGAATAAGGATTCCCATTGTTATCGTATTGTGTAATTGGCAAATCTTTTCGAGAATCCATTTTATTGAATAGCGCAAAAATATCGGTTTCTAAAACAATAACTTTTGCTTTATCCATGAGAACATAGACCGAATCAGCCAGATCAAAAACTCGCTTTTCATTTGAATGGATAGTACCAAACAGAAAAGACTTCTCCTTTAGTTTTGGGTGTGAAATTTCCCACAATAATTGCTTATCTGCCTCGATAGAAGTGATTTGTTCGAAGGACCAAAAGGGCCAAATAAAACCGATAACAACAAAAATCCTCATGAGGTTTTAAAGTTAGGTATTTTCACGGGTCTAACACCTTTAAAATCCAAGAATTTCATAATCTTTGAGCAAGAAAAGCCCCTGAATTAAACATTCAAAACCCGCTGAACATGGTTCTCACCAAAAGAATAGGGAATGTATTCAAGGGATGAGATTTCATTGGTAATTACAATACCACCTTTATACCCTAAAAAAATCTTGCCCTGCGTTTGAGAAAGACCCAGTGCGTATGCCGCATTAATTGTCAAAGCGTTAAATGCTTCCTCGGGTGTCATTTTCATTTTTACACATGCCAACGACCAAATTTGAAATAGGTTGTATGAAGGCGATGAGCCGGGATTGAAGTCGCTAGCGAGAGCCAACGGAATGTCGTTATCCATCAATAATCTTGCATTTCCAAATGGTAAGGAGAGAAAATGCGAACAACCCGGAAGCAGCACGGGCATACAGCTTGAATGCCTCAAGGCATCCACGTCTTCTTGGGTAAGCTCCTCGAGGTGATCTACAGACAAGGCACCACAGGCAAGCGCTTGCTTGACCCCCCCCATGGCCGAAAATTGATTTACATGAGCCTTTGGTATGAGTCCATATTTTTTTCCGGCGTGAAGAATTTCTACCATTTCTTCCACTGAGAAATAATTGCGTTCGCAAAAAACGTCGATGTAATCCGCTAACCCTTCGGCTGCAACGAGCGGCAACATTTCTGTTATAATTAGGTCAATATATCCTCGGTGATTCTCCTTGAACTCAGCAGGAAAGGCATGAGCCCCGAGAAAAGTTGCTTTTATTGGGATGCGATTCCTTTCTTTTAGGCGTTTGATGACGCGTAGCATTTTCAGTTCTCCCGCTACACTTAACCCGTAACCAGATTTTATTTCTAGTGCCCCCGTCCCGAGAGCCTTCATTTTATCAATGCGCAATTGGGCTGATTCAAATAATTCATCTTCAGGCATTTCCTGAAGTTTTCTAGCAGAATTTAGTATCCCACCACCTTTCAAGGCAATTTCTTCGTAACTTAATCCTTTAATTCTATCAACAAATTCTTCTGCTCGCGGTTGCGCAAAAACTGAATGGGTATGCGCGTCGACAAAACTCGGAAATACAAAAGAGCCGCTTGCATCAATAACTTCTAAATCACGCCAATCGGAAATTCCTTCCCAATCACTCATCGGTCCGTAAGCAACAACTTCGCCATTCTCTAGTGCCAGGAAAGCATCATTTATAAGCGGTAATTCTTTCATTTTAGTTCCAGAGATTACCTGAGGAATATTCTCCCCGACTTGCACGAGACCTTTAATATTTTTGATGAGAACTTTCATTGAATTTTTGTGAAAACGTCCTTTTGTATCACGAAGATAGCAGAATTCGATTTATTTCAACTTTAGTGCACCAAATACGAGGTATTCTTTAACGACTCGCAATAAATCTGTAATTTTGCACCTCGTGCATGGAATTAAGTGCCATTCTCGCTTCCTTCGCTAAATTGACTCAAGTAGATTTTGCCGCAAGCACTTTGAGAATGGAGAACGTGCGTATTCACCTCAAAGGATTGATAGGCTCCTCAAAAAGCATTGTGGCCACCAGCATAGCGCAACAATTGCCTTCTCATCAGTTGTTTATTCTCAATGATAAAGAGGAGGCTGCATATTTTTTAAACGATCTTGAAGGTCTTTATCCTAACGATAAGCGCATCCTATTTTATCCAGCTTCTTACCGCATTCCCTACCAGATTGACGAAATTGATAACGCCAATGTGGTAGCTAGAGCCGAAGTATTGGAAAGGATTTCGAGCAATCAAAATGCTTGGGTTGTAACATACCCCGAGGCGCTCTTTGAAAAAGTTCCAACTAAGAAAAAACTTGTTGAGAATACCATGCGTGTCGAGGTAGGAAAATCCTATTCCTTAGATTTCATGAACGAACTTTTATTGGAATACCATTTTGAACGGGTTGATTTTGTATATGAGCCGGGACAATTTGCCATTCGTGGAGGAATTGTAGACGTTTACTCATACAGCAACGATCACCCTTTTAGAATGGAATTTTTTGGAGACGAAGTAGAATCGATTCGGACCTTTGATGCTGCCAGCCAATTGTCTATTTCCGATCACGCGTTTTTTATGATCATTCCTAACATCCAAGGACAAATGATTCTAGAGGGCGTAGCTTCGTTTTTTGATTTTTTAGGGCCCTCTTCTAATGTATGGTTGAGCTCCTATTCTCGACTTGTTTCTGTGATCGAAAAGGAATATGAAAAAGCAACTGCGCGCTATTTAGAATTGTCCGAAACCGTAAAAAGAACCCTGCCTTCGGATTTATATTTGCCCCCAGACGCCTTAATGAAGAATCTTGATGAGCGCAGCACAATTGAGTGGGGGTCGGATTACCACTATAAAACCAAAGAGGTTTTCACTTTTGATCTCCAACCTCAACCGAGTTTCAATAAAAATTTCGACTTACTTCGAGCCGATTTATTACAAAGGCAAAAAGACGGGTATCGTAACTTGATTTTTTCCAATCAACCAAAACAAATTGAACGACTTTTTCAAATTTTCGCAGATATAGGGGGAGATGTAGAATTTAGTCCAATTCCGATTGCCTTGCATGAAGGGTTTATTTTTCCTTCATTGCAACTAACATGTTATACGGATCATCAACTATTTGAGCGTTACCATCGTTTCAGGTTGAAAGAAGGTTTTAGACAAGCGAAGCAAGCCTTGACCTTAAAAGAAATCTACAACCTCCAAAAAGGAGATTATGTTACACACATTGACCATGGGGTTGGGCAATTTTCGGGACTGGAAACGATAGACGTAAACGGTAAGCCACAAGAAGCCATTCGATTGGTTTATAAAGATGGAGATGTTTTATATGTAGGTATTCATTCCCTACACCGCATTTCAAAATTTACGGGTAAGGACGGCACGGTGCCCAAAATGAACAAATTAGGCACTCAAGCGTGGACGACATTAAAGAATAAAACCAAGAAAAAAATTAAAGAATTAGCCTTCGACCTCATCAAGCTATATGCAAAACGTCGAAGTCAGCCCGGATATGCGTATACACCAGATTCTTATTTACAAAATGAACTGGAAGCGTCTTTCATGTACGAAGATACACCGGATCAATACAAAGCAACTCAGGATGTGAAGAAAGATATGGAATCTTCGCGACCAATGGACCGTTTAATTTGCGGGGATGTGGGTTTCGGGAAAACAGAAGTTGCCATACGTGCGGCTTTTAAAGCGGTTTCAGATTCGAAACAAGTTGCTGTATTAGTGCCTACCACTATTTTATCTATGCAGCATTTCAGAAGTTTTAAAGATCGACTTTCTGAATTTCCTTGTACCATTTCATACATCAATCGATTTAAAAGTGCCAAAGAAACTACTGAAACGCTGAAGCAATTGGCAGAGGGTAAAATTGACATTCTCATTGGGACTCACGCCTTGGTGGCTGAAAAAGTCAAGTTCAAAGACTTAGGCTTAATGATTATCGATGAAGAGCAAAAATTTGGAGTAGCTGTAAAAGACAAATTAAAAACGATTCGAACGACTGTTGACACCTTAACCCTTACGGCAACGCCCATTCCGCGGACTCTACAATTTTCACTGATGGGAGCACGTGACTTGAGTATCATCAATACGCCACCACCAAACCGGCAACCTGTTTTGACAGAGATTGTTTATTTCGATGAAGAAGTTATCCGCGATGCCATTGCATACGAAGTTTCGAGAGGCGGTCAAGTGTTTTTTGTCAACAACCGATTAGCCAACATTCGAGAATTGGCAGGCATGATTCAACGCTTATGCCCCGGAGTGCGCATCGGTATTGGATACGGACAGATGGACGGCGAAAAATTAGAACGCGTGATGATGGATTTCATTGAAGGAAGTTATGATGTGTTAATTGCCACGACGATTATTGAAAGTGGAATCGATATTTCCAATGCGAATACCATAATTATTAACGATTCTCACACGTTTGGCTTAAGCGATTTACATCAATTGAGAGGGCGCGTTGGGCGGAGCAACAAAAAGGGATTTTGTTACTTAATTGCGCCTAAGTTTAATATGATGACCTCCGAAGCTAGAAAACGTCTTGAGGCATTGGTGCAGTTTTCCGACTTAGGAGCTGGTTTCAATATTGCCATGAAAGATTTAGATATCCGAGGTGCCGGAAATATGCTGGGCGGTGAGCAAAGTGGATTTATTTCAGAAATTGGTTTTGAGATGTATCAAAAAATCTTAAATGAAGCGATGAATGAATTACGCGAAAGTGAGTTTAAAGATTTGTTCGACGAGCGTCAAACAGACACTTTCGGATCATATGTCAACGAGTGTGTTTTTGAAACGGATATGGAAGTTCGTATTCCTGACGACTATGTGAATCAGGTGAGTGAGCGCTTGAGCTTGTATCAAGAATTAGACGGATTAAAAAATGAAGAAGAACTTGATACGTTTTCTGGTCAGCTTAAAGATCGTTTTGGACCAATTCCTCGGGAGGTAAAAGAATTGTTTTTTTCATTCAAATTGCGTTGGGCGGCTCAAAACGCAGGAGTTGAAAGGTTGGTGATAAAGTCGTCCAAACTCGTGGGGTATTTCATTGCGAATCCTCAATCTCCATTTTTTGAAACTGAAGCGTTTACGGCTCTTTTAACGAATATAACGGCTGCAGGAGACGGGTACAGATTGGTGCAACAACAAGATAAATTGCGCCTAGTGATTGAACCTGTACAACACATCAAGGATGCTTACGAAAAATTAACAAAACTCACCGTTCAAGAGCGCATATCTCAGTAGGAGTCGACCATTCGCTGCGCTAACATCCCCATTATTCTCTTATCCAGTTCTTTTTTATTTTGATAATAAAAAGCGAATTCTACGTTGGTTAATAATCCGCTCACCATTCCTATCCATTGGTATTTTAAGGATGGATTTTTGGTTGCCATTTTCATTAGTAAATTCCATTTTTCTGACGCAGATTTTCCTGAAGTAATCGCTTTTAAAATAAATGGTTCCTGACGAGAAATAAAACTCCAGAGCTCTTGTTGGTATTTTAAAATTGGTCTAAGGACCTCATTTTGAAAGACCTCCAATTCGTTTTCCGTTGGCATTGTTGCTACTAAAGGACGTAATTCCGTTAATTCTTGATCTTCTCGCATATTCTTCAAACGTTTAGGTTCGCATCAAAGTTCAAAGAAACGATCAGTTTCGTGCATTTAAACATTACATTTGTTAAAGCAAAATATTATGAAGTTAATCTTTAGCATCCTTTTTCTTACACAGCTCAGTCTTACCATGGCGCGTTCTGTTGACGGAGATACCCTAAAAATTAACAGTGAAGACGATGAAATTTTCTTACCAAAACACGGTGTTTACCTCAATACCTTCGGACTGTTTGGGAAATTTCGAATTCGTTATGAATACCAACCCATTGCTTCCAGAAGTTATCAAATTGGTTTGTGCACACACTACATATTAAATTTGGATTACGGA
>Ga0194125_10010800_pt1 | contig 12391 bp, 14 predicted proteins | sample TA2KigC250mmetaG_FD_148626 | JGI IMG/M metagenome (GOLD analysis project Ga0194125, IMG submission 148626) | Freshwater microbial communities from Lake Tanganyika, Tanzania - TA2015034 Kigoma Deep Cast 250m | ecosystem: Environmental > Aquatic > Freshwater > Lake | place: Tanzania: Lake... | reverse complement strand
CGGGATACCGCTATGTCCAAAGAACAGGTACAAAACGCCAGCGGCTACGGGTATAAGCATCACATTATAGGCAAAGGCCCAGAACAGGTTTTGCTTAATAGTCCTCATGGTGCGCTTGCTCAGGGAGATGGCAGTCACTATGCCGCCCAGGTCGCCGCTGATGAGCGTGATATCGCCCGTCTCCATAGCCACATCGGTACCAGTGCCTATGGCAATACCCACATCTGCTTGAGCCAGCGCCGGAGCGTCGTTGATGCCATCGCCTACCATGGCCACCACCTTGCCCTCGTCCTGCAGCCTCTTGACCTCTGTCGCCTTGTTCTCTGGCAGCACCTCTGCGAGAACACGGTCAACGCCTGCTTCGCCAGCGATAGCTGCAGCAGTGCGAGAGTTATCGCCGGTAATCATCATCACTTCTATGCCCAGCTTATGCAAAGCTTGAACCGCCTCAGCGGCACCCGGCTTAAGCGTGTCGGCCAGTGCGATAATGCCCCTGGCCTTGTTGTCCACACCGAGAAACAGCACCGTCTTGCCTTCACCCCAAAGTCGCTCGGCCTCTTTCCCCAGGCCGTCGAGACTTATGTTCCTTTCTTTCATCAGTGCAAGGTTGCCCAGCAGAAGTTTTTTGCCATCCACCTTAGCTTCTACCCCGTGTCCCGGCATAGCATTGAAATCCGCAGCCTGGGACAGCTTCAGGCTTTTTTCCGAGGCAGCTTTGACGATAGCCTGAGCCAGTGGATGTTCAGAGTCATGCTCTACGGAAGCAGCCAGCTTCAGCACCTCGCTTTCAGCGAACTTGGGCGCAGCGACGATGTCTGTAACCCGTGGTTCGCCTCTGGTCAGAGTGCCGGTCTTGTCCAGCAGCACGGCATCTATCTTATGCGCCTGCTCCAGTGCCTCGCCGCTCCGGATGAGCACGCCGTTCTCGGCTCCTTTGCCTGTGCCCACGATTATGGCCGTCGGCGTAGCCAACCCCAGGGCACAGGGACAGGCAATAATGAGTACGGCTACGAAGTTGAGCAGGGCATAGGTCAAAGTGGGCTGCGGTCCCAGGAAATACCAGATAATGAAAGTTAATACGGCGATGCCTATCACAATGGGCACGAAATAGCTGGAGATGACATCGGCCAGTCGCTGAATGGGTGCTTTGCTTCCCTGTGCCTCCTCCACCAGCCTGATTATCTGTGCCAGCGTGGTATCCTTACCCACGCGTGTAGCTTCAAATCGGAAGCTGCCCATCTTGTTGATGGTGCCGCCGATGACCGCATCGCCCGCTTTTTTGTCCACAGGGATGCTCTCGCCGGTTATCATGGACTCGTCCACGCTGGAAAAGCCGTCCTTCAATATCCCATCTACGGGTATTCGCTCGCCCGGCCGTACCAATACGAGGTCGCCAACCAGCACATCGTCCACCGATATCTCCATCTCCTTGCCATCACGGACGATGGTGGCTGTCTTGGGCTTTAGGCCAATGAGCTTCTTGATAGCCTCTGAGGTCTGTCCCTTAGCCCTGGCCTCCAGGAAACGACCCAGCAGAATAAGGGCTATGATGACCGACGAGGTATCGAAATAGAGGCCAAGCTCAACGCCGGCTGTGGCAAACAGGCCAGGGAACAGGACGGCGACCATGCTGTAGAAATAGGCGGCCGAAGTGCCCACAGCTATCAGAGTGTTCATATCGGCAGTTCTGTGCCTTAACGCTCCCCATGCACCCTTGTAGAAACGCCACCCTGTCCAGAATTGAACCGGAGTGGCCAGTACCCAGAGCAGGTAGGGCTTGAATGGGAAATCAGGCACCATGCTCAGCACCATGATGATAGCTGCCAGGGTGGCGGCAAAGATGACGCGGTTCCTCAGTGCTTTTATCTCCCGCTGGGCAGCGGTGGTCACGTCTTCCAGCGTGGCAACCTCAGCACCCAGCTCGTAGCCAGCTTCCCTGACCGCCCGCTGTAGCTCCGCCACCTCGGTGCCATCCAGGTATTCCACCGTAGCTTTCTCGGAGGCCAGGTTGACGTTGGCTGAGACCACGCCGGGCACGCCTGCCAGAGCGGTTTCCACGCGGGCTACACAAGAAGCACAGGTCATGCCTCTTACCGGGAAAATGGATTTCCTGGTGGCTGCCTTGTAGCCCAGTTGCTCGATAGCCCCCGTGATTGTGCCCAGGTCAACTTTAGCGGGGTCGTATTCTATGGCAGCCTTTTCCGAGGCGAAGCTGACGTTGGCCTTGTCCACACCGGGGGTCTCCATAAGGCCCTTCTCAATGGTGGCAGCACAGGTGGTGCAGGTCATGCCTGTGACACGTATCTTGGCCTTCTGCGACTTTCCAGATTCCAATTTCTCTGCCATTTAGCCTCTCACATCAAGCCCTGACCATGGTCAGCATCATCTTGAATTTCTTGGTTGCCTTCAGGGCATGCGGCTGGTTAGCCGGCATTATGATAGCTTCGCCTTCTCTTACGTGAAACGGTTTTCCTGAGATGGTGATTTCCGCTTCGCCGTCAAAGACGTAGACCAGGGCATCGAAAGGAGCCGTATGTTCGCTCAGTCCCTGCCCTACGTCAAAGGCAAACAGGGTCACTGTACCCGTTGGCTTGCTTACGATTTCTCGACTGACCACAGAGCCGTCTTGATAACCTACCAGGTCATCGAGCCTTGCTACCTGTGCTTTGAGTTCATCTTCATTGCGTCCCATGTTCTCGATACCTTTCTGCTCGGTATGGTTTATCAGCGAATGAGCCTCTTACTTACTTAACCTCTACTTCAATATTAAAGCTGTCCACGCGTTCGACATCTTTCAGGGAGCAGACCAAAGCCGTCAGCGTGTTGCGGATGATATCGTTGGGGAAGGGCGTCAGTGGGATTTCCTCCCCGTTTACCGTAATCTTGACCTCGTCCTTGTCTTTACGAATTGTCAGCTTCTGCACCTTGTCCACTCCGCGGAGCGAGGAGACTATGCCCTCACAGGTGCGTCCCAGGAAATCGTCCACGAAGGCGTTCAGCTCCACAGTTACCTTGTTTACCCGCAGCTTTGACTTATATACCAGTGCCATTTTTGCTACTCCTTTCTAATCCGACTTTGTGCCTTTGGCTTCTTTTATTCCCTTTTCCACCGCCAGCTTGGTCATCAGCCCGCCGCGGTGCATCAGGGTGTCATCGAACTCCTGGTCCTTGACCATGGTTGCCAGGCAGGGATACTGGTGATGTAATAGGCCTGACTTCTCCACAGCATCCCTCTCCCAGATACCCATCAGCCCCTCGGCCACGTATCGGGTGCTGCCGCAAGGGGCATCCTTGAGCACCTTGACCTGCTTGATATTCTCCAGCTCGAAGGCTATCTCTAGCTCCGGCCTGCCGAAGTACCTGGCAAACTCGCGGATATACTGGTTCTGGCTGTCCTTCTCCGCCAGGCTGCAAAAGGGGACTGGGTAGACCATGTCAACGCCCATGCGCTCCAGCTTCCCTTTAATCTGCTTGGCCAGGCCCGGTGGCAGCCAGGTGCGGTTATCGGCCGGCGCAATCACTGCTCTGGCGCCGCTCCTCTGTACCATGTCCGGCATCATCTGGGCCACGCCCTGGTGCTCGCCCAGCGAGATGAGCAAATCTGCCTGTGGCAACTCCCGGGGCAGGAAGGGTTCGGGGTCATCGATGATGGCAGGCAAGGTGGCAGGGAAAGTGTAAGAATTAACCTCCCAGTCCGATGGCCCGTACTTCTTGACGGCATCCACTATCCGCTGCCCGTAGTTACCCTGTATGGCCATTAAGATGCGCACTTGGTCTCCTTGTGCTTCTGGGCGATAGTCTCAGCCAGCTTGTCCAGCGCCTGGAAATCGGCCTCACGGGGGAAGCCCTTGGCCAGCACCGGGCCCAGTACCTCCACTTTCAGGTTGGGTATCATTCCCGCCAGCGTTTCCACCGTCTTGCCCCCCCAGCCATAAGAGCCGATGATGGACACGAACTTCACGTTGGGCCTTATGGCATTTGCCAGGAAAGCGGCGTAGGCGGCAGCGGGATGCGGGCCGGCCAGCACCGTAGGCGTACCAATGACCACGGTAGCCGCATCCACCAGAGACATAGCCAGCTTACCAATATCGGTCACAGTGAGGTCGAACTGCTTTACCGTGACACCTCTCTGAGTCAGAGCCTCGACAAAGTACTTGACCATCTCCCGGGTGCTATCGTGCATGGAAACGTAGGGCAAGACCACGATGTTCTTGGGCTCACAGAAGGCCCACTCATTGTAGGCCTTGATGATGAAATCAGGCTTGTTGTGCATAGGGCCGTGGCTGGGGGCGATGATGTCTATCTTGTAGCCCTTCACCTTCTCCAAATTCTTCTGGATATGATTGCGGAAGGGCATCATAATCTCGGCATAATACCTCTTAGCCGCTTCGTACACCTGTCCCTCGTCGGTTACGTACATGTCGGTCGTGGCCAGGTGCGAGCCGAAGAAATCGCAGGGGAACAGTATCCTGTCTTCCCGTAAATAGGTGAGCATGGTCTCCGGCCAGTGTACCCAGGGGGCATGGATAAACTCCAGCGTCCTGTCCCCCAGAGAAATGGTCTCCTTATCTTCAACGGTGATGAACTTCTCTTCCGGAATCAGCAGTAAATCCATGAGCATTCCCTTGCACTTGACGGTGCATACCACCTTGGCGTCGGGGTACAGGTCAAGAACGCAGGGTATGCTGCCGGCGTGGTCTTGCTCTGCATGGTGGGAAATGACATAGTCTATCTTGGGGAAGCCCAGTTCAGTCAGGTGGTCAACCAGGATGCCTTCTTTTGTGGGGTCAACCGTGTCGATGAGCGCTGTCTTCTGGCTGCCCTTTACCAGGTATGAGTTGTAGCTGGTGCCGTCGGGCAGGGGTATCAACGAATCAAATAGCCTCCGGTCCCAGTCAATGGCGCCTACACAATAGACTCCAGTCTTTATCTCTCTCGGTTTCATCTTCTCGCTCCTTTAACCATCCAGTAATCGCTTTTCGCCTTCGATTTTCTTGATATCGGTTATATCCTGTGTAACTTCCAGGCAACCCAGGTAGCCGCTTTTCGAATCACGCACCGCAAAGTAACGGATGTAGACGAGTCTGCCCTTCAGGTTGATCCAGAACTGCGCCATGTTTCTCTTGCCGCTGCGGAAATCGTCTAATATCTGGTTGACCACGTGTACGCTCTTCTGGGGATGGCACTGTTGAACCGTCCGTCCGATGACCGCCTTGGTGCGGGGGAAAATCCTTTCGCTGGACTGGCTGAAGTAACGTACCCGGTCGTCCTTGTCCACAAAGGTGATGTCCACCGGCAGGTTGTTGAAAATGGCTTCGACCTCCAGCGGTGACAGGCTACCGGTCTCAAAAGCCACAGCGCCTTCATCAGTGGCAGCAGACTTGGCGGTTTCGGTAGCTATCACCTTCCCTACTGCTGTGTCGGGAGTGAAGCAGCAGTAGCCCAGCTCGTCGAACTGGCGCCTTATATCCTTCCATTCGCCTTCAGGTATCACCTGCAATGCCGTGGGAAACAATATGTTGTTTTCCTTATAGAAATGGCCGTTCAGCATCTCTACCAGCGCCAGCGCAGAGGCCTCCAACTCTTGGGCAAACTCCTTGAAGGGCACGTCCTGGCAGGTTTCTACGACGCGGTACAGGCCTTTCTTTATCTCCCTTATCTTATCGTGCTCCATCCACATAATGGCCGGCGGCTGTGTCACGCCATGCTTTTCCAGATAGGGGAAAAGCACGTTCTCCTCCCTCAGGTAGTGGCTCTCCGATTCTTTGAAGTGCTTTACAATGTGTTCTAGTTGCTCCATCACGCCACGGATGGCATCGAAGTTCTTCGCCTCTTTAACCGTTCTGGCCACGTTATTCAGCTCACCTGCAAAATTGAGCATCAGCTTGTGCTCTTCCATCAAGATATGGACGGGATGCCCCGGCGGTGCCAGCGGAGCACCCTTTTCCAGCACTTCTTGCATCACCGCAATGTGAACGTCGCAAAGCTCCTGAATCTTCTCCCGGGACATGCCTTCGTTGATTAGCTCCTGTTCCACCAGCGCAATATCCACGGCAGTAACACCCTGCAGGGCGTCCTTGAACTTCTCTTTCACCGCAGCAGGGTCTGCGCCCTGGTCAAGCTCCTGGAAAAGCCTCTTTAGTTCTGCCTTCTTGTCTCCCTTTGTTTCAGCCATACGGCATCTTCCTTTCCATCCAGTCATTCTTGAGCCCCGATGCAATCGGGGCGAAGAATCTCAGAATCTCCTTTCGCTCACACGTTTTGCTTGTCGAATCAAGCCACCTTTTCAAATTGGTCTTTGCTGGCGCCGCAGACGGGACAAGTCCAGTTGTCGGGCAGCTTCTCGAAAGGCGTGCCCGGCTTTATGCCGCCATCGGGGTCGCCCAATTCCGGGTCATAGACATAGCCGCAAACGGTGCACTCATATTTATCCATCCTGGGAGCTTCCTCCTTTTTCTTTTCCACATAGCTGGGTGCGGTCTTAGGAGTGGTGCCTCTCTTCACCTGGTGATAATAGGCATAGGTCATCGGTTCGCCTTCCTTGAGGACATCTGCGCCTACAAGCTCTCCTACAAATATGGTATGCGTGCCCACCTGGACATGGTTGAGCACCCTGGCTTCGAAATAGGCCAGGGTGTTGTCCAGCACTATGGGGACCTTCGTTTCCCCCAGCTTGTAGTTTACGCCCTGAAACTTGTCCACCTCCCTGCCCGACTTGAAGCCAAAGCCACCGATGAAGTTCAAGGGCGTGTCCTGTGCCAGCACTGACACAGTGAAGACCTTGCTTTCCATGATGTAGTCATGGGTCAGGTTCTGTCGGTTGATAGCCACAGCGATAATGGGAGGCTCCGAACATACCTGGAATACCGTATTGGCTATTTGCCCATTGAACTTATCGCCCTTTTTAGAACATACCACGTATAGCCCGTAGCCCAGTCTATAAAGCGCCTGCAAATTCATCATTCACCCCCGTCAAACGGTCTTCTGCTGGTGTCTTGTCTCAGTAATACGTTGCTTCAATTGTCCTCTCTCCCCAGCGTGGGAGAGAGTTAGAGTGAGGGAGGAATTCACCCTCACCTAGCCTCTCCCCTCAAGGGAGAGGAATTATTCAGTGAATTTTTGGGATATTATGCTGGCATATCATTGTGGGCACTTCCCCTTCCGTCATTCTGACCCCATTCCCCGTCATTCTGAGCGAAGCGAAGAATCTAGACCCTGCCCCTTCACTCCGTTCAGGGTCAGGGTGACAGATAAGGGCTGAGATTGCCACGCCCCGATAAATCGCGGCTCGCAATGACAAATAAACATAAATTCATCCTCCGTCCAGGGAATGGTGTTCCGCTTTGCGAAACCAGCCCGCAGGGTCAACCAGGTACTCGCGGTAGTCGACCAGTGCCAGGTAATGTCCGCGCTCTTCGGCTGCCAGCGACTCGTAGAACTTGCGCCCAGCAGGATACCTGGCCTTCTCGCCTTGTTCCTTGTAATAATTCTGGGTCTTGTTCTCCATTTCCATGGCTTTAGCTATGGCCTTCAGTTCTGCGGATTGCCTTTTAGCCTTGGGGACGCCAGCACCTGTGGCATTAGCGAATATGCTGTTTAGCTTGTTCGCCCCACCAGGCTTGGCTGCTACCTCCGGCCATGCCTGGTTTTTCCTGATAGATTCGTATATTTGTTCGAACCGCTGCCGATGTTTATCCTCCTCACCGGCCAGCCACTGAAAAAGCTCTTTGCCCATGCGGGTATTGCTGGTCTTTCCTGCCTTCTGGTAGTATGCCTTGCCATCGATTTCCATTTGGATGGCAAGCTGCAGCGCCTCTACGGTCTTCGCTTGTTCCTCTTCCATATCATCACCCCTTTTTCTTCACGTAAGCATGATAAATACCGTCTTTCTCCTCCACTCCGAGGCATTCGTTGCCGGTAGTCTTGCACCAGCTTGGCATATCCTGCGTTATGCCCTTGTCATCGGCCAGTACCTCCAGAACCTGTCCTGGTTTCAGCTCCTTGAGCTTCTTGGCAGTATTGACAATGGGCACCGGGCAATAAGTTCCCACACAATCTAGCGTCTCATCTGCTTTCATGACGATTACCTCCTCATTGCTGCAAAGGCTCGCCGCACCTGGAGCAGGTCTTGGCATCCTTGTCTGTTATCGCCGTCAGGCACATGGTACAGCGTACGATAACCATCTTGCAGGCAGAACAGAAAGGCGCACCCACCAGTATCAAATCCTCCTCGCAGTACGGGCAGCGGCATTCCACCTCTTTCTTAGCAGGCTTTTTCTTCATGCTCTTCTCCTTCATCTTCGTCTCCTTTCATCTCCAGACCTTTAATTTGTATTCCCTCTTTGGTGGCATAGTTACGTATAGCCTTGCGTAGCGCCTGTGCTCCCAGGTTGGAGCAGTGATATTTCTGCTTGGGCAATCCCTCCAGTTCCTTGGCAACCAGCGCCGGCGTGATGGCTGCGGCCTGTTCCAGCGTTTTACCCATGGCCATCTCGCTGACTATGCTGGATACGGCAATGGCTGCGCCGCAGCCAAAGGTACGGAACTTCACGTCTTCCAACCGATTGTCCTTAACTTTGATATAGAACGTCATCATATCCCCGCAGACCGGATTGCCTACCTCACCAACCCCGTCTGCATTCTCTATCTCTCCTACGTTGCGGGGATTCATGAAGTGGTCCATCACCTTTTCGCTGTATATCGGCATATTTACCCCCTTCCTTCTTTGACGAACTTAGCATAGAGCGGAGACATCTGCCGCAGTCGGTCAACTATGGGTGGCAGTTTTTCCAGTACATAATCGATGTCTCCCTGGCTGGTGTCCAGTCCCAGGCCAAACACCAGCGATCCCTGGGCTATCTCGTGCGGCAGTCCCATGGCGATGAGCACGTGGGAAGCTTTGAGCGCCCGCGAGGTACAGGCTGACCCGCTGGAAACGGCAATCCCCTGGCTGCTCAGCAACATCAGCATGGCTTCGCCTTCGATAAACTCGATGCAGAAGCTGGCATGGTGCGGCAGCCTTTGAACTTGATGGCCGGTGAGGATAGCGTGGCTCACCTTATCCAGCAAGCCATCTATTAACTTGTCCCTCAGCTTGGTAAACTGCCCCGCTCTTGAAGCCATATCCCTGGCGGCCAGCTCTGCAGCCTTGCCCAGTCCGACGATTCCCGGCACATCTTCAGTGCCTGGTCTGCGTCCGCCTTCCTGCACACCACCATCCATCAGCGGGATGAGACGCAGCCCCTTGCGCACCCACAAAGCAGCCGACCCCTTGGGCCCATAGAACTGGCTTCCCGCCAGGCTCAGCGCATCCACCCCCAGCGCTTCCACGTCAACAGGTATGTTGCCCGTGCTGGCAACCGCATCGGTGTGAAATAAAACGCCGGCCTCCTTTACCTTCCTGGCGATATCAGCAATGGGCTGGATGGTTCCCACCTCGCCGTTGGCATGCATCACAGAGACCAGTATGGTGTCCTTCCTGATGTTCCTGGCTACCTCGTCAGGGTCAACCAGGGCATACTTGTCCACCGGCACCAGGGTTACTTCATAACCAGCTTTCTCCAGCGTCCGCGTGGCGTGAAGCACCGAGAAGTGCTCGATGGCTGAGATAACGATGTGTCTTCCCTTGCTGGCCTGGGCTTGCGCCAGCCCTTTTATAGCCAGGTTATTGGCTTCAGTGCCGCTGGCGGTGAAAATAATTTCCTCGGGATTGGCATTGATTAACTTGCCCACCTGCTCTCTGGCCGTCTCTACTGCCTCCCTCGCCCCGTCGCCCCACAGGTGCCAGGATTGTGGATTTCCGTAGACCTCCCGCAGGTACGGCAGCACGGTATCCACCACCTCGGGCAGTACTGCGGTGGTGGCGGTGTTATCTAGATAGACCCTTCTCTCGGCTGCCATCTGCATCTTCTCCTATTTCTTGGGCTTGGCTTTGCGTGCCTCGTACCGGGCCTGCCCCTCGTTGAACAGCCGTTCTTCCTCTTCAGTGCTCACTATCAGCGGTGGCACTTCAAGCGCTTTCCCCGCGGCATCAATGGCTACCATCACGAAGTAGGCGGTCAACGCCCGCCGCATCTTGCCTGTGAGCAGGTCTTCGACATCGACCATTATCTGGACTTCCATCGATGAGTGGCTGACAAAGGTGAGCTTACCGTGGACGATAACCAGGTCCATCAGCCGAATCGGGCTGAGGAACTCGATGCCCTCCACCAATGCTGTCACTGGATTGGCACGACAGTGTCGGGCGGCTACCACGCCGGCGGCGTTGTCCATCAGCTTCATCATCTCGCCACCATGCACAAACCCCGCAGGGTTTGCCTGGTGAGGCAGCATCAACTGCGCCATATCTGTAGCGGAATACTGCACCGTCCTGCCCTTGAGCTCCTCGCCCTTATCTAACTTCTCCAGCAAGTCGTGAAAATGGCTTTCGTGCCTGGCTTCAACGTTGCTCAAGCGGCGGAAGAAATCGGCAATTTCGGCAAAACCCTCCTCTTCAGCCACCTTTGCTGCTTCGGGATAGAGCCTGGTTGCGTCTTCATGTTCACGCTCGATGGCAGTTCTCAAGCTCGATTTCAAATCGGCGGAGCCATAAAGAAATTTGAATTCTGCACGGGCGTGCTCCGCTTCGTTCTGGGCTGTCTCCGAGAACATGTCGGCTACATGGTCCTCGCCAGCAGCATCTGCCGCCTCTGTAGCGTAGTGATAGTAAGCTTGAGCGCGTAATTCGCGGTCAAAGGCTTCTTTCAGTTTCTCTTCAGTCTTGCTTCCTTTAAGCTGCATTGCTCTTCCCACCTCGATTCCTCAAAAGCAAATTTAATTCACTTAAATGACAGGGCCGTAGGCCTGAGCTATCTCCCTTGTCATTCTGGGCCATTTCCCTTGTCATTCGGAGCCATCTCCTCCCCACCGTCATTCTGAGCCCCGATGCAGTCGGGGCGAAGAATCTCATAGACTCTTCGCTTTGCTCAGAGTGACATCTTGTGAGACACTCCTTCCTATACCACACAACCTCTAGGTATCTTACGGCGGAACGAAGCCCCTGTATGCGACTTTTGTCGCTATACGACGGCGTTCAGCCAATTTAGATGACCCCCTAACTCAGCCTTTGGAGGTATCGATGTGCCCGAAGTGCCGCTTTGGCACCTTCTCCTGCGGCCACCACTATCTGCTTTTCGGGCACGCTGGTGACATCGCCAGCGGCAAACAGCCCCGGTATGCTGGTCTCATTGTTGCAGTTGACCTCAATCTCACCCAGACGATTTAGAGTGGCAACGCCCTTCACCAAATCCGAATTTGGGATTAGCCCGATCTCCACGAATACGCCACTCACCTCCATCACCTTTTCCTGCTTGCTCTTAAGGTCCCGTATCTTGATGCCTCCGACGAGTTTGTCGCCGGTTATCTCCAGCACCTCGTATTCCAGGAACATGGTCAGGTTGCTGGCAGCTTTCACTCTATCGATAAGTACGGCATCGCCGGTAAGCTGCGTTACGGATACCAGGTAAATATGCTCAGCCATCTTCACCATATCATCGGCTGCCTCCAATGCCGAGTTGCCGCCGCCGATGATTGCCACTTTCATGCCGGAGAACAGGGGGCCATCACAGATAGCGCAATAGGTGACGCCCCTCCCCTTCAGCTTCTCCTCGCCAGGCACATTCAACTGGCGTGGACGTTTCCCTGTGGCTACAATAGCGGCTTTGCCCCAGTAGCTCTCGCCGCTCTCGGTCTTGGCATCGAAACCGCCATCGTTCTTAGACAGGCTGATAACGGCGCTGCCGGTTTTCACCTCCAGCGGGAATTGCTTCACCTGCTCTTCAAACTTCCGTATCAGCTCCGGGCCCTCGATGAACTGGTAGCCCATGTAGTTTTCTATACCCAGCGTCCAGTTCACCTGCCCGCCCACGTCCTTGCTCAGCAGCAGGGCATCCAGCTTTTTGCGCGCCGCATAGACGGCTGCCGTCATGCCCGCAGGGCCACCACCCACAATTATCAGGTCGTAAACCTTCTCCGCTCTCTGGGTCAAAGGCCTAGCTTCTCCTTTATCCATCTCTCGTCGTAGCCCACGGTCATCTCGCCATCGATGTCCACCACGGGCACACCCAGTTGCCCTGTCTTGCTCACCATCTCATCGCGGGCCGCCTTGTCCTGGGAGACGTCAACGTTGACATATTGCACCTTGTTTGCGTCAAGCAACTGCTTGACCTTGATGCACCAGGGTCAGGTGGTGGTGGAATAGACCTTAACCTGTTTTGCCATTTTCGTTCCTCCTCAGTTGTTTTGCCTTAATAAACAAGAGGCCGCCAGGAAGACATCTCTGGCAGCCTTTTCTCAACGCTTATGTGCCGACTCTCCGCTGTTTTTTCTTGAATGAATTCATCTTCTCCCACCC
>Ga0194125_10010794_pt1 | contig 12400 bp, 9 predicted proteins | sample TA2KigC250mmetaG_FD_148626 | JGI IMG/M metagenome (GOLD analysis project Ga0194125, IMG submission 148626) | Freshwater microbial communities from Lake Tanganyika, Tanzania - TA2015034 Kigoma Deep Cast 250m | ecosystem: Environmental > Aquatic > Freshwater > Lake | place: Tanzania: Lake... | reverse complement strand
ACACCAATATTTATCATTGCTTCTAAGGCTATCATAGAGATAATACCGAGTCCAAGGAGTTGACTAAACCGATCAGAGGAATTCAAAATTATCTTGGTTGCGCAAAGAATAAAAAGGACAAAGAGCAAAATAATTGTGGCTGAGCCAATAAAACCAAGTTCTTCGCCGATTATTGAGAAGATAAAATCTGTGTGTGCGGCCGGTAGGTATAAAAGCTTCTGCCTGCTTTTTCCAAGACCCACCCCAAATAATCCTCCTGAGCCTAAGGCTATGAAGGATTGTATAATCTGAAACCCTATGCCCTTTGGGTCCTCCCAAGGGTTTAAAAAGGCAAATATCCTCTTTCGTCTATAGGCTACATTAAATACCAAGGCATACAGCACAGGCAAACTGCTTAGAACAACAGGAAAGATATGAATCAATTTTATACCTGCTACAAAAAACATTATGAATACTATTAACGTAATTGCTATGGCTGTTCCTAAGTCTGGTTGAAGTAGAACAAGTCCAACACAACAACCCAATATAAACATAGGCGGAATAAAACCGTACAAAAAATTTCTAAGTCTTTCCTGCCTTCTCGAAAGGGCATCAGCCATATAAACAATCACAGAAAACTTTGCAAACTCTGAGGGTTGAAAACTTAACATACCCAATCTAAACCAACGCTTTGCACCTCCAATCTCTCTGCCTATATGCGGAATTAACACAAGGATCAGCAGGAAAAATGAAATTACAAGGAAAACCCTTGAATGCTTCTGGAAAAATCTATAATCTACACTCATAATAACCAACGATATAATGAAACCTAAAACCAAATAAACAAGATGTCTTTTAAAAAAAAAGGCGCTATCCTTATACCTCTCCAAACCATAAGAGGAACTTGCGCTATAAATCATCACAACCCCTAAACAAATTAAAATTAGTGTTATCGCAAACAACAACAGTCTATTCCTTCTCATATGAATTTTTGATACCAAATATAAGTTTTTTGAAAATGTTTCCTCTTTCTTCAAAATTCTTAAACATATCAAAACTTGCGCACATAGGCGAAAGCATCACGCAATCCCCTACCAAGGCCTTTCGCCTTGCAATCAAAACCGCCTCTTTAATAGAACTGGCAAAGGTAAACGGAACAAAACCCCTTAGGTTCTTTGCTATCTTCTCCTTTGCCTCGCCAATAAGTATTACGTGTCTTAGTTTATTATCAAAAGCCGTTTTAAGGACGGTAAAATCGCTTCCCTTGTCCCTTCCGCCTGCTATCAATACAACCTTTTCTTCGCAACTATTTATTGCCTTAAGGGTTGAATCAACGGTAGTGGATTTTGAATCATTTATATATTTCACTCCTCCAAGAGTATCTACCAATTCAAATCTGTGTTCAAGCCCTTCAAAATCTGCTACGCTCTTTCTAATTGAAGTGGGAGATACTTCATATAAGGCAGTAGCCACAATGGCTGCTAAAATATTTTCTAAATTATGCTCTCCTTTAAGTCTGGTTTCAGAAGCGCCGAACATCTCTTTGATAGAACCATTTAAAGAGATATAAAATTTATTGGCTTTAATATATGCCCCCCTTACCTTGTTTTTCCTGCTAAAATAATAGAGATTTGAATTTATTCTGTCTTTTATTGAATGTAAATTTTTATCTTCGTAGTTCAAGATTACAAAATCCTTTTTAGACTGGTTCTTGAAAATGTTACACTTCGCATCAAGGTACTGATTCATATTATTGTGCCAATCAAGATGATTCTGCGATATATTTAGTAAAAGGGCGATATGGGGTTTAAAATCCTTCACAAATGCCAACTGGAAGGAACTGGTCTCTAAAACTACAATATCATTTTCGGTAATATTGGGTACCTTTTCAATGAAAGGGGTGCCAATATTTCCACAGACTATTGCATTTTTATTTGCATCAGCAAGAATCTTTCCTATTAGCGCTGTGACTGTGGACTTTCCGTTTGTGCCCGTCACAGCAATTATTGGTGCCTTACAGAACTGATAAGCAAGTTCAATCTCGCTTATAATCTCAATATTTTCTTGCCTTGCCCACAAAAGGGGTTTGGAATTTAGTTTTACCCCTGGGCTTGTTACAATAAGGTCACTACCCTTTATAAAATTTTTGGTATGCTTGCCTATTTCAACCTCTATATCCCTCTTCAGTAATAATGCTGCAATTTTTTTAATATCCCTTGATAAGGTATTCTCGGTAACCCTGATTTTACTTAAACCACATTTCCTAAGAAATAAGGTGCTACTTATCCCTGTCTTTCCTAAACCTACAACAGTTATCTTCTTTCTCTTTAAATCCATCCTATCTTAATTTTAACGTTGAGAGGCTAAATAATACTAAAATAGCAGCAACTATCCAGAATCTTATTGTTACCTTTGACTCCTCCCAGCCTTTTAATTGGAAATGATGATGAAGGGGTGCCATTAAAAAAACTCTTTTCTTACGCAACTTAAAAGAGGAGGTCTGCAGAATAACTGAAAGGGCTTCAAATACAAATATACCTCCTACTAACACAAGAACCAACTCCTTTTTTATAAATACAGCCACTGTCCCAATAGCTCCACCTAAGGCGACTGAACCCGTATCTCCCATAAAGATTGAAGCAGGATAACAATTATACCACAGAAATCCAAGCCCAGCTCCCACGATACTTGCGCAGAAAATTGCTAGTTCTCCTGAGCCCGGCACATAAAATATGTTTAAATATCTACTAAAATCCTTGTGGCCTGATACATAACTAAAACCACTGTATGCAAGCGCCACCATAACTGTGCAACCTATTGCAAGACCATCCAATCCATCTGTGAGATTAACCGCATTTGATGAACCCACAATTACCAATACCACGAAAGGAATAAACCAGACCCCCATATCAAAGGAGGCTTTTTTAAAGAAAGGGACATCAAGTGATTTATTTGTTTCAGGATTAATGTAAAGAAGAATGGCTATTATTAATCCTATAATTGTTTGACCTATCAGTTTTACAGAGGGTTTAAGACCAAGAGAACGTTTTTTCTTCAATTTAATAAAATCGTCCAAAAAACCTATACCGCCAAGACAAACGGTCGCAAAAAGGGTAAGTTGGATATATACATTTGTCAGATCTGCGCATAGAATAATTGAAAGTATCATAGATAATAAAATCAGAACTCCACCCATAGTAGGAGTGCCTTCTTTATTTCTTTGAAGTTCGTACAACCTTTTAACAGAATCCTCTCTTCTTATATTTTCACCTATTTTAAGGCCTTTTAATTTTTTAATGATAAGTGGTCCAAATATTATACTCAATAAAAAGGCGATCACGCTACATAAGGCAGACCTAAAGGTTATATATTTGAGTACATTAAATCCAAAGAAATATTCCCTCAGTGGGTATAGGAAGTGGTAAAGCAATTTATAACATCCTCCATTTTTGTCAACCTTGAGCCTTTAAACAAAATAATATCCCTCGGCTTTGCCTTTGTGTTTAAAATCTCAACCACTTCTTTTTTAGACCCAAGGTTGTATATATTCTCAGTATTCATTCCGGCTTCTTTTGCACCAAGTGCTATATATTTAGAAAATTTTCCTATTGTAAGTAAAAGATTTACTTTTTTGAAAGTTATATAATTTCCTATCTCCCTGTGTAATTGTTCGGCATGCCTTCCAAGTTCAAGCATATCTGAAAAAACCACTATTTTTCTATACCCATTAAAACTGGAAATCACATCTATTGCATTCCTAACTGAGAAGGGATTAGCATTATAGGTATCATCTATAACCAACATACCCCTGAAATTTAGAGTTTTCATTCTCATACTCAAGGGTTCAAATGATTCTAACGAGCTTTTCAATGAACTCACATCTAACCCCAATGCCTCTGCTGTGGCAATAGCTGCCAAGGCATTGTATACATTATGAATTCCTAATAACTTCAACGTAAATAAAGTCTTGCGATTAAGTCTAAAAGAAACTGTTTCCTTATTCATATTTATTTGCGAGGCATAAAAATCACATCTATCCTTTATGCCAAATGTAATTTTTTTAAATTTATATTTGTTTATAATTTTTTTGAGATTTGGGTCATCCCCATTAAGTATGGCTATGTCATCCTCATTTAAATTTTTTAAAAGTTCCTCCTTTGCTTTTAGAACCCCGTTAATATTCTTTATAAACTCAAGGTGGGCTAAGCCGATATTTGTTATTATACCTATTCTTGGACTTAGGATTTTTGTCAGATAGTCTATCTCTCCAAAATGATTCATACCGAGCTCTAACACCCCTGCTTCAAAGGTGTTATCTAATCTAAAAAGCGTGATTGGTAAACCTATATGATTATTTTTCGTTCCTTCATTTCTTAAAACCTTTAATTTTGTAGAGAGAAGATGAAATATCATATCCTTTACAGTGGTCTTGCCGCAGGTACCAGTAACTGCTATAAAAGGGATATCAAATCTTTTTCTGTAATATTTGGCTATTTCTCCAATTGCATTTATTGTATCATCTACTGCTATGAAAAATCTATCTTTATGACCTCCGTCTATATCTGTAATCCAACTCAACATTCCTTTCTTGAATATTATCCCACTTGCTCCTTTTGATAAGGCATCTTTTACAAAATTATGCCCATCAAATCTGTTCCCTTTTATTGCAATAAATAAATCACCTGCTTTAACCTCTCTTGAATCAAGAGATATAGAATCAATAAAAGAAACATCTCTTCCAAATACTAACTTGCCCCTGGTAGCAATTAAAATTTCTTTGATGGATAATGGTTCCATATCAAGCCTTATTTAAAAGTATACTCTCAACTACTTCCTTATCATCAAAATGTATGACCTTATCTTTTAAAACCTGATAAGTCTCATGGCCCTTGCCAGCTATTACTACGATATCGTCGTTTTTTGCAACGCGTAGCGCTTCTTTAATAGCACTATATCTATCTAAAATAACAGTATAGTTTCTAAAGTTGTCTATAAATCCGTTGCATATCTCGTTTGCTATTAATGTAGGCTCCTCAGATCTGGGATTATCATTGGTTATTATTACATAATCCGCGAATTCGGTTGCCACCCTTCCCATTAAAGGTCTCTTTGCTCTATCCCTATCTCCTCCGCAACCAAACACCACTATCAATCTCCCCCTTGTAAGAGGTTTTAGAATACCTAGTATATTCCTTAACGCATCATCGGTATGCGCATAGTCAATAAAAACCTTGAATGGCTGTCCATAAGAGAGTTCTTCAAGCCTCCCCTTGACACCCTCTAACGTTTCCACGCCCTTTTTTATATGCTCTTCTTCAATGCCAAAGAGAATACCGACGCCGATAGCTGCCATAATGTTATAAATATTATGTAATCCGATTAGCTTTGTCTTTATCTCAAATTTTCCATAAGGAGATAACACCTCAAAAATTGAACCGCCTATATCCATCTTATGTATTTTGGATTTAATATCCGAATCTGCCTTTATTCCATATGTTATGGGCTTGGTTTTTAAACTTTCCATAAGTCTTTTGCCATATTCATCATCTATATTTATAACCGCTCTTGCACCCTCTTCAAGTAAATTAAATAGCCTTGCCTTTGCCTCAAAATAGTCTTCAAAGGTTTTATGGTAGTCAAGGTGGTCCTGCGTAATATTCGTAAACACAGCTGAGGAGAACTTAATATTTCTTACCCTTTCTTGTTGAAGGGAATGGGATGATACCTCCATTACTACAAACTCTAACCCATCTCCCAGCATCTCTGATAGATATCCTTGAAGTTCTATAGCGCCCGGCGTGGTATTCACTGCAGGAATGGTTCTGTTACCGATTTTATAGTTTATTGTGCCGATAAGCCCGGTGCCGAAACCTGCCTGTTCAAAGATGTTGCTTATAAGATAACTTGTGGTGGTTTTCCCATTTGTTCCAGTTATTCCTACTATCTTTAAACGCCGAGAGGGATTCTCAAAGTATGCACAAGCGATGTCGCTTGCGACTTCCCTTTTATTTTCTACAATTATCTTGACTACCCCGCAAGGAGCAATAAAATCCTTATAACTTACAACAACCCTTGCTCCTCTATCAATTGCCTCTTGTATGAAATCATATCCGTCTAATCTTTCTCCTTTTAAGGCTAAAAATAAAAAACCCTCTCTTACATACTTTGAATTGTCGGAAATACCCTTTATGTCTATATCTACGTATCTGTCAGCGTTGTGGCCTATCTCCTTTAGTATTTTTTTTAATCTCATTTAATCTTCCAATGTTATAAGATCTTGATTCTTTTTTACAAAAATATTTTTTTGTTCTACCTTCAAATATTTTAGGGTATCACTGGCTATCCTTTGGAAAAGGGGTGCTGCTACAACCCCCCCATAATAAAAAGGATACGGTTCATCTATAACCACTGCTATAGCTATACGCGGGTTTTCAACCGGTGCAAAACCTATAAAGGAAGCCACAAATCTTCTATGGGAATAGGTGCCATTTGGTTCTACCTTTTGTGCAGTTCCTGTTTTACCCGCGGAACTAAAACCATCCAGTTTCGCCTTTTGACCTGTTCCTCTTTCAACCACACCCTTAAGTATAGCCTTCATTTTATTTGCTGTACTTTCACAGATTACTCTTCTAAGAGCGACGGGTTCCAATTTTTTTATCGTCTCGCCATTTGAATCCGTAATTTTTTTTATAATCATTGGTTTCATAAAAATTCCATTATTTGCTATTGTGGAAATGAGACAGGCTAATTGTAATGTTGTAACAGCAACCTCTTGACCTATAGGAATGGCAGCTATAGAGAGTTTTGACCATAAACGGTGAGCTCTTATAAAACCCCCTGCTTCACCCGGAAGCTCAATATTAGTCCTTGTGCCTATCCCATACAACTTTGAGTATCTGTAAAGTTTCTCTTGTCCAAGCCTCATAGCTACCTTAACCGTTCCAATATTGCTTGATTTCTCTATCACTTCCCTAAACTTAAGGTATCCATGTGGCGTATGGTCATGAAGTGTATGATTAGAAATCCCGAATTCTCCATTTTCGCAAAAAAAACTTTCCTCCAAATCAACAACATTTTCCTCTAACGCAGCCGAGGCAGTAACAACCTTAAATACCGAACCTGGTTCAAACATATCTGTGATTGCTCGATTACGCCTCCCATCCACAGAATAACGCTTACTGCTGTTGGGTTCAAATGTAGGTCTATTCGCAAGGGCTAAGATTTCACCTGTAGTAGGGTCCATAACAATAACAGAGACGCTCTTACATCTTGCCTCTTTATAAATCCTATCCAACTCCCTCTCTGTGAAGAACTGAATCATCTCGTCTATGGTTAATACTAAATTATATCCATCCAATGGCGGAATAAATTTATAGTCAAGGTGGACAACCTCCCGTTTTTTTGCATCTCTATTTATAATTTTTGTACCGTTTCTTCCTCTCAGGTATCTATCGTATGACAATTCAATCCCCTCTAATCCAATATTATCTGTCCCAACAAAACCAATTACATGGCTTGCAAGTTCACCCTTAGGATAAAATCTTTTCCCCTCTTTTATTGTATCAATATAATCTATCCTTAGGGTCTTTATTTTATAGGCAGTTATATCATCTACCTGCCTTTTAAGCCAGATAAAACCCTTATCCCTTGATAATCTATCAAGCAAAAAGTTCTTATCCAGCCTCAGTATAGGAACTAAAATATCCGATACATATTCCTTATCCTTTATCTCCCTTGGAACCGCATAGATTGAGTTCATATTAAGACTTATGGCTAATTCCCTTAAATTTCTGTCATAGATATTTCCTCTTTTGGCAGGTATTTCTATAGAGATAAGATGCTGTTTGGAGGCGAGTTTTTTAAAATAACCACTTTTTATAAGTTGCAAGAATATTAACTTTAAAAAAAGGAAGCAAAAAAAGATTAAAAAACCTAAAAGGACTAATAAGAGGCGGGCCCTTTGTGCATTTATGTACACAATAAGAAAAACCTTATATTTATAATGAGGTTATTATGATTTCATTTTGTAACGGGTTTAGCCTCTGCCTGAGTCTTAAGTGTAAATACTGAAGCAATCTGTCCTATAATTTTGCTAAACCCAGAATTTTTATTAACTATTTTATAAACCCTTGGTACACCTTGGGACTTGAGTATATATCTGTTTTCAAGTATAACAAAGCTATTTTTATTGAAAGCAAAATTTTTTTCTAATTGAGCGGGGCTACTAAGTATAAGGGTATTATATCTTAATAGCGCATTCTGGTCAAGAAGGGAAATATATTTTTTTTCTCTTCTGGAAACATCATAACTTAATTCTAAAAGTTCCACTTGTTGCCTTACATAAAAAAGTGAAATTAGAGTTATTAAAACTAAAAGCGAGGAAAATCTTCCCATCTTCATAAATCCTTTTTCTCTGATAATCTCTGCGCAACCCGCAATTTTGCGCTTCTTGAACTTGGATTTTGCATTATCTCATCGTGGGTAGGCTTTATGGGTTTCTTGGTTAATATCCTAATGATGCCCTTTTTTGAAAAATGATTATACGAATGTTTAACTATTCTATCTTCAAGAGAGTGAAACGATATTACACAAATCCTTCCGTCAGGATTTAACACTGTAATGGCTTCTTTTAACCCCTCCCTTAGATTTTCAAGTTCTGAATTTACAAATATCCTTATTGCCTGAAATGTCCTTGTGGCAGGATGAATCTTTCTATAAAAAGGTACGGCTTTTTTTATTATCTCTGCAAGTTGAAGGGTTGTTGAGATTCTATATTTTTGGCGCTCAAATTCAATACTCTCTGCGATTCTCCTTGAGAAACGTTCTTCTCCAAAAATTCGGATAATCTTTTCAATTTCTTCTTTCCTAAATTTATTTACCACGTCAAAGGCAGTTATGTTTAGATCTTTACTAAATCTCATATCAAGTGGACCCTCTAAGTTAAAACTGAAACCCCTTTCCCTTGAGTTGATATGAAATGAAGAAAATCCTAGGTCAAATAGAATACCGTCTACTCTGGTATTTAAATTTAACCTCTTTACTACCTTAGAAATATTTTTAAAATTTTCATTTATTAATGTGAAAGAGCTGTTAAACTCCTTTAAATTTTCTTCTGATATTTTTATTGCCTCTTTATCTATATCAAGCCCTATCAAAAATCCTCCCGGCAGAATTCTCTTCAAAATTTCCTTGGCATGCCCACCACATCCCACTGTGCAATCAACAATACGCCTCCCTGGTTTTGGCTGTAAAAATTCAATTGCCTCTTTGTGTAAAACAGGGATATGTGGTCTTTTATTTTCAATAATCCTAAAACCCCTTGATTCTTCTTATAAGACTATGTATCAAACAATCTTTCTGCGGTTTCCTCAAAGGTATCCCTTGAGGAATCGTAAAACTTTTTCCATTTATCCCTTGCCCATATTTCTATCCTATTTGATAACCCCACGATTATGACATCTCTTTGTATTGAGGCATATTCCTTTAGATATTGAGGTATTAGAACCCTACCTTGCCTATCGCAGGTAACCTCACAGGCACCTGAAAAATATAGACGGTTAAATCTTCTTGATTCTGCCTTGGTAAAGGGAAGGGTTTTAAATTTTTGTTCTTGAAGTCTCCATTCCTCCTCTGTAAATACAAAAAGACATCCATCCAGTCCTCTTGTGACAAAAAATTTCTCTGCATAATATTCCTTGAAGATTTCTCTCAATTTTGCAGGAATTATAAGTCTTCCCTTTCTATCAATCTTATGTTCATACTCACCGTAAAACATATTTCCTCTACTTTACTCTACTTTAAGCCACTTTACGCCAAAAGTATACACTATGCATACCACTTTGTCAATATTATTTTTAAATATGTAGGGTGAACCCTGCTCCACAGGTTGATGGTCCGACTTCACTCACCATGCCAAGCTTGTTGAGGCACACCCGTGGCTATGGGGAAGAACTCTTCGAGATAATCCCCTATTTCTCCTTGCCTTGACTGGCGGGGCTTCCTCGTGGGGCGGGGTGAATATTATTAAAATATAAATTTGATGAGGTTAAAAATTTATAAGAAACTAAAAATATAGGAAGATATTTTTGAGAAACTGTTTTTATGAGGAGGATTAGGACAAAATAACCGGTGAGGAGACTTTGTCAAAAATTATTTTTCTAAAATACAACCTTTGCATTTACCCCGCCCCTGCGTGCAGGAGTGGGGTTCACTTTCAAAGTCTTGATAACCTTTTGTAATATATAAGGTTTAAAAAAATGGGACGAATTATTGATGTCCAGTATATATCAACCTATATCCCTATAAATCCCTCTCGTTGACCACTATATCTGAGTTCAAGGAAATTTTTGAGTTTTCTACTTCTGGTAGGGTGTCTTAATTTTCTTAAGGCCTTGGCCTCTATTTGCCTAACCCTCTCTCTTGTCACGTTAAATATAGAACCCACCTCTTCCAATGTCCTTGGACAACCATCCTCTATTCCAAACCGCAATTTTAAAACCCTTTTTTCTCTATCTGTCAATGTATCCAATACAGATGTAATCTGTTCCTTCAGCATTGAATACGCCGTAGCACTCGCCGGTGATACTGCACGCTTATCCTCTATAAAATCACCTAAATGCGTATCTCCTTCATCGCCTATAGGCGTTTGAAGAGATATTGGTTCCTGCGCTATCTTCAGTATACCCCTCACCTTTTCAACATGTACTTTCATTGCGCCTGCAATCTCTTCTGGTGTTGGTTCCTTCCCTTTCTCTTGAACAAGTGCTCTTGAAACTCTTATCAGCTTATTTATCGTCTCGGTCATATGAACAGGGATTCTTATAGTTCTTGCTTGGTCAGCTATTGCCCTGGTTATGGCCTGCCTTATCCACCAAGTGGCATAGGTACTAAATTTATATCCCCGTCTATATTCAAATTTTTCAACCGCCTTCATTAATCCAATATTCCCTTCCTGGATTAAATCTAAAAATGAGAGTCCTCTATTTGTATATTTCTTTGCGATGCTAACAACTAATCTTAAATTAGCCTCTATAAGTTTTTTCTTTGCTTTATTAAACCCAAATTCAAGAGTTTTTATATTCTTAATCGTATCTTTTATTTTTGGATACGGCATATCAAACTCCGAAAGAACCTTCTTCTGTCTTTTTATTAGTTTAGTGATTTGGCCTCTGATTCTTCTGTACCTTAGCTTATCTATTTCTTTTTGCAATAGATCAAACTCATGCGCTTTTCCTTTTATGTCATCAGCAATATCTTGAATAACGGTTGGGTTTAAATTTAGGGAGTTTAAAAGTGGATAAAAATTTCCATTTTTGCGTATAGAGCGCAGCCTCTTAATAATCTTTAGAATCTTTTTAATTACTCTTTTCTTTTTTATTAAGCCGAATTCTTCATTTAGGATGTCCTCAAGATTTATTTTGTTTTTGACAATTTTATTTGCAAGATCTAAGACATATGAACGAGAGACCTTACATTGTAATATCGCTTCTCTAAATCTTAATTCTGCCTGCTCAATCTTCTGAGCAAGGTCTATCTCATCCTCCCTAGAAAGGAGAGGAATCTGCCCCATCTGTTTTAGATACATCTTGACGGGGTCCTCTAAACCAGCGGCTCTGGGTAATTGCTCAACCTCTTCTTCTATCTTTTCAACTTCTTCATAAGATGGTATCTTTTCAACTTCCTTAGCCTCCTGCGAATCAACTATCTGTATATTCTCATCTCCAAGCATCATAAGAACTTCATCTATCTCCTCTGAAGAAACCATATCATCTGGAAGGAGTTCATTAACCTCATCGTATGTAAGGCGACCTTTTTCTTTACCTATAGCAATTAATTTTTGAATATCCTTGTTTATCTTATGTTTTCTTTTTCTTCTCATAACCCTACCCTGCTCCATTGAATGGGGAAACATCCAAAATTACAAAAGTTCTTGTCTTTGCCTCTTCACCAGATTGTTATATTTACTCACAAGTTCAAACATCAGGCTTTCATTTTTAATTTCTTGAGCCAATTTTATCTTCTGCTGAATCTCCTTTAAAGTTTTTTTAAGATTATCCTGTTTTATCCATCTTATGCAATCAAATAGATTTTTTCTTTTGTCAGAGAGTTTATCAACCTCAAGTAAAACCTCGGATATTAAATCCCGTGTTGGCTCATCTTCGAACTGACAAAGTATATTGGATATCCTAGCAGTATCTTTAATCTCCATATTAAAAAGGGTTAAAATAACCCTTCTTATATTCGGCTCTCGAAAGTCATCTGCACAAAGAGAATTTTTTACTTCAGATAAGGCCTCTTTATCCTCTAATACGACCCCAAGAATTATGCGTTCTGCCTGTCTGGTATTCATAAGCACATTCTTTTTTAATATATTCTCAGGTTCATGCAGAGGTATATTTCTTATTTTCTTTAATTCGATAAG
>Ga0194125_10010790_pt1 | contig 12404 bp, 19 predicted proteins | sample TA2KigC250mmetaG_FD_148626 | JGI IMG/M metagenome (GOLD analysis project Ga0194125, IMG submission 148626) | Freshwater microbial communities from Lake Tanganyika, Tanzania - TA2015034 Kigoma Deep Cast 250m | ecosystem: Environmental > Aquatic > Freshwater > Lake | place: Tanzania: Lake... | reverse complement strand
ACCTTCGCGAAGTCGCCCTCCGGCGACTGAATTGAGCCTGCGTCGGCAGGCTTCGCCGCTGTTGCAGCGGTTGCAACCGCCCGGCGATATGAAGTGCGGTTGTAGTACTAGGAGCAAGATGCCCCACCAGGCGCCGGCGCTTCGGAAGCGCGGGGGCCTGGTGGGTCTCAATCTCCCGCCTGGCAAAGGCTGTGGCGCCTGGCCTGACCGCGGCCGCCACAGGCCGGAAGCCGATGAACGAGGAATCCCATGAACGAGACCGAACCGAAATACCCGGAGCGCATCCGAGCGCAGTATGAGCACCTGTCGGCGGGCTATCGCCGCGTGGCAGACTATGTTCTGCAGAACTACCGTGACGTGGCTTTCATGACAGCCTCCCAGATCGGCCGGGCGACCGGTGTAGATACGACGGTGGTAGTTCGCCTGGCGCAGCGCCTGGGCTACCCGGGCTTTCCAGAGATGTTGGCCGAGATCAAAGAGGACATCAAGCGCGACCTCTCTGCCGTGTATGAGCTAATGTCCACGGAACGCACACCGTACCAGGTTTTTCGCCGTGGGCTGATCGAGGATCGGCACAGCTTGAACTTTGTGCTCTCGCACACCGATGCCGAAACCATCGAGACGATCGTCGGGAAACTCGTGGCGGCGACCGCCGTGACGGTGCTGGGCGAGGGTTCAGCGGCCCATGCTGCAGCGCTGTTCGCCCTGCGTCTGCAGACGATGGGCTGCAACATCACTGTAGCGCCGGCCGATGCCACGGGACGGGCGGCGCTCCTGGCAGGTTTGCAGCCCGGTCATGTGTTCCTGGCGGTGAGTCTGACCGATCTCAATGCGGGCGCAGCCGCGATGCTCAAGGTCGCACGCCAGCACGGTGCATCTACGATCGCGGTTGCCCCCAGCCAGTCCAATGCGGCCGCAGCGGCCGCCGAGCACGTGCTGGTGGCGCCAGCCCGTGGGTTTGGACTGATCCCCTCAGTGACAACGGTAGACGCCATGCTGAACGCGTTGTCGTCCGCGGTGGGCCTTAGCCTGGATCAACAGATGGACGACAGTTGGACCAGGCGCTTCGAAAGGGCCTACAACGACCTTAACGCCTCGCAACGCGCTGCCGCCCTATCGCCTCGCACAACCGCGATGGAAATCCGTGCTCTGCTGACCCAGCCTGAACTGGAGGTAGTTGATGTACAAAAACCGAATTCGTGAGACCTATGAGTATCTGTCGCCCGGCTATCGGCGGGTGGCTGACTTCCTGCTCGAAAGCTATCGCGATGTCGCATTCATGACGGCCGCGGAGGTGGGCAAAGCTACCAGTGTGGATACCACGCTGGTGGTCCGCTTTGCGCAGCGACTCGGCTATCCAGGCTACCCTGAGCTATTGGCCGATGTGCAAGACGACGTCAAGCAGGACCTCCGCGCCATCTATGCGCCCCCACCCGAAGACCATTCGCCGGCCGCGGCGTTCCAGCGTTCCATCACCGAAGACCACAACAACCTGCAGAATCTGTTGCTGCACGTGGACGCCGAGATGGTCGAGACGGTGGTCCAGATTCTGCAGACGGCGCCCCGTATTGTCCTGATCGGCGAAGGACACAGCGACTTCCTGGCCGAGGCTTTTGCGATGCGCCTGGCGGTTCTGGGACTGAATGCGCGCAGCGTGTCGAGCGAGCTGGCCGAACAGGCCGCGAGCGCCATGAATCTTCAGGCCAACGATGCATTTGTCGGGCTGGGGATGACTGCGCTGACGCCTGGCGTGGCCGTAATCCTCAAGGCGGCGCGCGACCTCGGCGCACGCACGATCGGCATCGTGAGCTCGCTGTCCAACCCGGTCGCCGCGGTCGCCGAACACGTCCTCGTCGCGCCCGCACGCCAAACGGAGATTATGCCTTCCCTGACAGCCTTGTCGGCAGTTTTGCACGGGCTGTTGCAGGCGCTGGCGGCTGAGTTGGGCGATCCCGCGGCCGAACTGTTGACGCACACCGCTCGGCTGGCGCAAGACTACGCGGACGCCTGGCGCGACCAGGTTTCGCGCGTGCGAAAGGCCGCGGCCGCGTACCGCACATCCAAAGAGAGCGCCGAGTAGCGGTATTCGTCGCGGTTGGGGCAACAACGTCCCTGAACACGGCCGCAACAGATCAGCCGGCTGATCTGTTGCGGCCTTTTTTCGCCGGCTCACAGACCGCCAGCGCGCCCAGCGCCAAGACAGCCAGGATGTAGCCCAGGTAGTTCTCGTTGAGGAAGCGCGAGACGAAGAAGAACACGAAGAGGAACAGCCCATAGCCCCAAAGCGCGCGCGCCGGGGTGTTTTCACGCGCCTGTCGCCACAAGAGGCCAGCCATCAACGGCAGACCGAGCAGCAATTGGGGCCGCCAAAAAGGCCAATAGACGAAACGACTCGACGCCCAGCCGGCAGCCAGGAGCAGGTTAGATGCGCCCCAGCCCCAAATCTGATACGCGGTGGCCGATGCGCCGCTCGACCAGCCCCACACATCATCGAGCATGGCGCCCGGATTCCAAAGCAAATAGGGCCCGACGATCAGCGCGCAGACCGCAACCGCCGGCCAGACCCGCTTGCCAGCCCTGATGACGCTCCAGGACCGGTCACCCTGCTCGTCGCCGCCCAACAGCAGGAGATAGAAAGGCGCGAAAAACCAGGCCGTGGGCTTGCTGGCGCACGCCAGCCCGAATGCGGCCGCCGAACCGAGCAACCACCCGCGCGCCTCGCCGGCCCCTTGCCCCCGACGCCATAGCCACACGCTCAGCACCAGCCAGGCAAACACAAAGCTGTCATTCTGCCCATAGATCAGATCCAGGCTCATGATGGGGTTAAGCCCGACCAGCATGACCAGCAGCAATCGGGTGGAGGGCGTGGCCGCCAACCCCGGCAAGAGCAGCAAGATAGCGCCAAAGAGGAGCAGATAGACGAAGCGCTGATCGTACCAGCCGAAGAAGGCATCGGCGAGCAGCTTGAAAGGCGCGGAGAAGAGAAACGTCCACGGCAAATAGGGGTAGTGATATAGCGCCGTGCGAAACTCCCCGATCCCCCATTCGGCCATCGGCGTGTCCAGGTAGTTCTCGACGTAGGGGTTGCGTCCCTCGAACAGCATCGCAATCGTCGCCTCTGTCTGGATCACACCGCCGTCGTGGCTATAGGAAGCCGGCCCGCTGGCCTGTCGCAACAGGCTAAGCTTTACGCTGGGCGCGCAGACGGTCAGCAGCACGATGGCCCAGATCAACAGCAGCTTGAGGCGATAGCTGGCAGCCGCGTTGCGCACGAACTCTGCAATCAGCAGATAGGCGAGCAGGCATCCCAGCGCAGCGACGATCAACAACAGGCCAATGGGATCCACTAACTGTTGCTGCGCCAGCAACGCCATCGCCTGGGGCGAAAGGAGCTGGCCAAGCCACGGATGCCGCGCCACATCGTTCTGGCGCAGGGGCAACACAGCCGCCTCGGCCAATGAATCGATCCGGATGCGCGCTATCACCAACGCCGCCAGCGCCAGCGCATCCATGCGCCGCAGAAGGGGATGCGAGTCAGTTTGCATGGGAGCCATAGCGAGATTATAGCCCGAAGTGAGCTGACAGTCCAGTAGGGCGGTTTGTCTTTTCATCTCACCGGACGTATAATCGGGCCACAAGAATCAGTCTTGCATTAGCCGGCCCCTACCTGCCGGCGGTTACATGGGGGCGACTATGGATGAGAAACTCGGCTCTCTGGCAGAGTTGAAACTTTTTCGCGATCTTCCCGAACGCGAGCTTGCCGAACTGGAACGCGTGACGACGACGACGACCGTGCCGCGCGGCCGGGTGTTCTATCAGCCCGAAGATGTCGGCGAGGTGCTTTTCCTGCTCAGGCAGGGGCGGGTGCAATTGTATCGCATCTCGCCCGAAGGCAAAAAGCTGGTGATCGCAACCTTGGGTCCGGGCGCGCTTTTCGGCGAGATGGCGCTCTTGGGTCAGAAAATGCACAGCGCGTTCGCCGAGGCGGTGGACGATTGCGTGATACTCGTGATGGGCCAGACCGATCTCGAGCGCTTGATCCTCGACAAATCGGTGGTGGGCTTGCGGCTGCTAGAGGTCACGCGCAAACGCCTGGCCGACGCCGAGGAACGGCTTGAGAGCATGGCTTTCAAGGGCATCCCCGCGCGGCTGGCCGCGCTGCTTCTGAACCTGGCGGACGAGCAAGCCTCGAGTGCGATCACCGGCCTGACGCATCAGGATCTCGCAGAAACGGTGGGCACCTATCGCGAGACGGCCACCCAGGTGCTGAACGACATGAAGGGGCAGGGTCTGATCGAGATCGGTCGCAAGCGCATCAGCATCCTCGATCGCGAGCAGCTGCAGGCGATCGCCGAGAGTTAGCTCCTTGACAAACATCCCGACACCCTGTAGAATGCAGCGCGTCAGTGACAAGACCACTGGCCGTCAGCCGGATCGGCCGAGATCACGATAGGACTTCCCTGTTCTCAAGGAGGAGCAACATGACCCACATCATCACCAGCCTGTGCATGCGCGATGGGAGCTGCGTTGACGTCTGCCCGGTAGAGTGCATCGTGCCGGGTAGCCCCGAATCCGAATGGCCCCTCTACTACATTGATCGCGATACCTGTATTGACTGCGGGGCGTGCGTGCCAGAGTGCCCGTGGGAGGCGATCTTCCCGGAGGAAGACGTGCCGACCGATTACAAGGGCAAGGGCACGATCAATGTGCGCGGCGACGTGCTGGAACAGCGGCTGAACATGGCGGCCGGCACGGCCGGTTTCGACCAGGTGTACGATGGCACGGACAGTCATGGCAACGCTGTGCATCTGGAGGCCACGCGCGTCCTGAAGAAGGGTGAAATCGTTGACCTGACGCCTGCCATCGCAGACAACGACAACTTCTTCCAGTCTGGCCCCGGCTACTCCGCGCAGCCTTGAGCTCGCGGCCGGTGTGCTCTCTCGACAGGCCCCTGCATGTGCAGGGGCCTGTTTCTTAACAGATATGCAAGGGAATCATGCGACCAGTAACCTCTCAAAGCCCGATCCAGGGCGTCATCTTCGACTTCGGCAGCACGCTTTCGATTCTGCGTCGGCCCTGGTCGGTCGTCATCGCCGAGTGTACGACCGCGCTGACCGGGCACTTGAAGCGCAGCGGCCTGCAGTTGCCCGCCAACTTCCCCGAGCTATGGTCCGCCATGCTCAGGTTCGCAGTGCAGCACGCCGACCGCGATGGCATCGAGCGCACGGCCGACGACATCCTGGCCGCGCTGCTGGCTTCGCAAGGCCACGCTGACCTGACCCCAGACTTCATCGGGCAAGCGATGGACGTCTACTTCGGGGCCGAGGACGCCCTGCGCGCGCCCGCGACCGGCGCGCTGTCCGCGCTGGCAGAGCTGCGTGCGGCCGGCTACCGGCTGGCGGTGCTGTCCAACACCATCAGTGGACAATGGGTTCAGCGCTGGACCGATCGCTTTGGCTTTCGACCATACCTGGATGCCGTCATCACCTCCGACGCGATCGCTATCCGCAAGCCCAGGGCTGAAGCGTTCACGACGACCATGACGCAGATGGGCCTGGCACGCCCCGAGGCTGTGGTGATGGTGGGCGATACCGTCGCCCATGACATCGTGGGCGCCCAAGCCGCAGCCATGCGCACCGTGCAGATCAGCCTGGCCGAGGATCAGAGCTTCAGCGACCGTTCCGCATCAGCATGGCTGGTGGGCGAGATGACCGCGGAGCCGGACGCCTTCATCACCGAGCTGGCTGCGTTGGCGCCAGTCCTGGACCGGTGGCAGTCCGATGGCCGCTGAGGGGGACGATCGCCTCTACCCACGCCGCCCCATGGTGGGAGTGGGAGCGATCGTGTGGGATGGCGCCAGGATGCTGTTGGAGCGCCGCGGCCGGCCGCCGGCGCAGGGCGACTGGGCCATCCCAGGCGGTCTGATCGAAGTAGGCGAAACGGCCGAGGACGCTGTCCGCCGCGAGGTGCGTGAGGAGTGCGGCATCGAGGTTAGCGTCGGTCCGCTGGTGGGGGTGTTCGAGCCGATCTTGCGCGACGCCGACGGCCGGGTGCGCTACCACTTCGTGCTGGTTGACTACCTGGCCTACTATCGTTCGGGCGAGCTGTCGGCCGGCGACGACGCGGCCGAGGTGCGCTGGGTCGCGGCCGATGATCTGGCAGGGTTCGAGCTCAGGCCGGCCACGCGGGAGATGATTGGCCGGGCGCTCGCCCTGGTCGCCGCGGAGACAGTCAGCCAAAAAGAGGACCAATAGCCCATCGCCGCGCGAGTCGGGTTCGTGTTACAGTGGCGGCATTATCTCAGTTCGCCACGGAGGTGTGACATGGAATGGATGCCCGCTCAGCGCCTGGCTATCGTGTGTTGTCTGGCGGTTGCGCTCACGCTGTTGTTGGCCTGGCAGATGCAGGCCAGCCCGGCGCTGGCGCGTGCCCTTACCTCGCCGGAATCAAGCGTAGATCAACTCAACGCTGGCTGACTGCACCTGAGACACCTGAGCGCGTAACTGCCGGATGTCCTGGCTCACATGCTGCAGAGCGACATGATTGCCCACCTGTTGGAGAATGTTGCTGATCTGATGGGCTACATCGCCCGTAACGAGCTGTTTACCGCAGTTGGAACAAACCAGAGCCGGCACATTGACCATGCGCAAGATGACGCCTTCTTGGGGATAAGCCAGGGTGACGGTTGATTCTTCCATCGTTTGCAGACCGCATTCGGGACAAGATAAGATGAACTCGATGTCCATGATAGCAGCCTTTCAATCCGTCTCACTACGCTCTGATCATACAATCAGCGCCACGGTTTGTCAATTGCCCGTTGGCTCTCGGGCAACGATAGTCAACCAGGCGTTTGATTGTATCTTCTCAATTTGTAGGGGCGCACCCTTGCGGTCGCCCCGGCGGGCAGGCGCAAGGCCATGCCCCTACCCCGGATTATTGAGAAGATACGTTTGATTTATGGCCGGTTTACGGTATAATTACGTCATGCTACATCGCCATCTTACCCATCAGGAATTCACCCTGGCTGCGATTGACGACGTGATCGCCCGCGGCAAGCGGCCAGATTGGGCCGACCTGCGCCGCGCGGTGCTGGCTGACCGCGTCGTGTTAGAGAAGGTGCTGCGCGTCTGCCAGGCCCACGTGGCCGATCCCTACGCGCAGCGCTATCATTTCTGGAAACACTATGCCGAACGCTACCTTGCCTGAATGGGAGCAAGTGCTGGCCGCGGCCGCGCGTCTCCAACGTATCCTGCCGGACGCAGTGCTCGTCGGCGGCAGCGCCGCGGCGGTCTACGCGGCGCACCGTCTTTCCACCGACGCCGATCACGTGCTGACCGATCTCCGGCCGCGCTTCGACCGGGTGCTGGCTGAGCTGGAGTCGGTCGCCGGTTGGCAAACGGCCCGCATCCGGCGTCCCGTGCAAATCCTCGGCAACCTGGACGGCATCGAAACCGGGGTGCGGCAACTGATCCGGGATGAGCCGCTGGAGACTACCCAGATGACGTACCAGGGAGAGACGTTGACCCTCCCGACGGAAGCCGAGATGCTGCGGATCAAGGCGGTGCTAATTCTGCGGCGCAACGCCACGCGTGACTATCTCGATTTCGTGGCCCTGGCCGATCATCTGGGCGCCGAGGAGATGGTGGCAGCCCTGCAACCTTTCGACCGGCTTTACCCGCAGCCAAACGCCGAATCGGCCTTGCAGCAGTTGCAGATTCAACTCGCCAACCCGCTGCCCTACGATCTCGAAGAATTGAACCTGGCCGAATACAAGAACCTGGCGCCGCGCTGGCGCGATTGGCGGGCCGTCAAAGCCGCCTGCGTTGACTGCGCGCTGCTGATCTTCGACCGAATTGTCGGTCTGGTGGAATAAGTCCTTCCTGTCGGCGGTGTTCGCTCGACGCGTGCCTGGTGTTTCCTGAACGGAGCGTCAGGCACATTTTTGTCCTCAAGATCGCACTTTTCCCCCTGCCAAACCCCGCCGCCGCTCAAGTTTATACTTTTTCTATACTTTTTTGCTTGACTTACGCGGCCAATTTTCGTATATTGGACGCATGACGCCCGCCCTTCCTCGCATCCTCATCTGCGGCAACTCGCTCCTGCTGGCCGGACTGGAGGCCAGCCTGCGCAACGCGCCGGGCGTGCAGGTGCTCCATGCAAGCGACGTGCCAGGCACTTGCGAAGTGCCTGGCACGTGGGGGCGAAATGCCGCGGTGGCCGTCTACGACCAGGCCGAGACCGACCTGGGCCAGCTTGCGGCCTGGCTGACCGGCGCGCCAGGTGTGCAGACCCTAAAGGTCTCGGAGACCTTTAGGGTCTTGGACGGCCTGACCCTGCTGGGCCTGGACGCCGAGCACGACCGCGTCCACGTCGTCACCGGTCACAGCCGGGCCGTGGCCGCGGTGGGGGAGTTGACGCGGGTGGTGTTGGAGGCGGTGGGAGCGGGGAGCGGGTAGACAAGGAAACAAGGAGACAAGGAGGTGCGCATGGGCGAATGAGCGCGGCGGCAAATCAGCGAATCAGCAAACTGCAATCAAGAGGAGGTCTGCGATGTCTACTTTGATCAAGTGCGGGCCGTCCGGTGGGATCAGCGGCAGCGATTTCGACGATACCCTGCTTGCGGCAGGCAAGCGGATCGTCAAAGTAACCATTGGGCACGGGACCTGGGTGGACGCCGTCCAGGTGTCGTGGTCCGACGGTTCGTCGTCGCTCAAACACAGCGGTGATGGCGGCAGCACAGACACCATCAGTTTCGCCGCGGACGAATATCTGACCGGGATCACCGGCAAATACGGCGCCAAGGTGGACTCGATTCGTTTCATCACGAACAAGACCACCTATGGCCCGGATGGCGGCCCAGGCGGAGACGTTGAATATCACTACAATGCCGGGCCGGCAGCGCCTGAGTTACGGATCGCCGGTTTTCTGGGCCGCTGCGGCCGCTACGTGGACGCCATCGGCTGCGTGTTTGCGATAGGAGGCTGACCATGTTTAGCGTGAAACAAACTTCAACCCACCTGGCCCTGACGCTGGCCCTGCTGGCGGTCGTGCTGGGCCTGGGGACGACTCCCGCGTCGGCCGCCGCTCCGGTTCCCGGGGATAAGATCTGCGTGCATCAGTTCGGGATGGATTGGACCTATACCTACTCTGCTGGTGGGTTTTTTTGATGAGAGTTTTTTCTTCTGGATTCAGTGGGATGCTGGCCTGTCCCAATGGAGACAGTGGGAAGGGATGGGCGGCGAGAAATCACGCAGCACCGGGACCAACAGCAACGATATGACCACCGCGGCGTTGAACCGCGGGCCATGGGTAAAGGTCTGGGATGATCGCCTGCCGGTCATTGACAACGGGCCGTGTCCACAAACCGTAACGAAGTCGGTCACGGGCATCGGCCTCATCTCGTTCGCGCCGCTGAACGTGACGATTGACGTCGTCAATCGCGGGCCGAGCGACTGCCTGACCGGCATCACCGTCAAGCAATACGACGCCAACCACCCCAACGCCTCCAACCCGTTGAAAACCGGCCACTGGTGGGAGATCACCGCGGCCGACTGTACCGGCGGCTTCGATGTCAACCTGACCTTGCCGGCCGACTTCACGCCGGATGACAAGGACAAGGTGTGTCGCTACACCGGCAGCGGACAGGTGTGGGACTGTGCCATGACCTCGTTTACGGGCAGCAGCATCACGCGCAACGGCGTCACCGCATTCTCACAGTGGGCGGCGGGCAACAATGCCGGGCCGACCGCAGTGACGCTACGCGACTTCCGGGCCGCGCCGGGGTTCGACCTGGCCGCGTGGTTGAGGAACCTGCTGCGCCGGTGATGCGGGGATACGGAGACACGGGGACACGGGGACGCGGGGAGCCTCAGCTTCCAGCATCCAGCTTCCGGTCACCAGCTTCCAGCAAAGGAGACATCTCATGGCACAACCACAGACAGAACCCAAGCAGCCACGCCAGCCCTACGAGCCGCCGGCCGTGGTCTACCCACAGGGGGCCTTCGGCTCCGAAGCGGCGCTGGAGGTGCGCGCCGGCTCGCCGTTGGGCAAGATCCTGGGCGGGCCGCTCAAGGGGCTGACCGATCCCGCCAAACTCTGGACGAAGTAGCGCGCTGGCTCGTCGCCGAGCCTCTCCGGCCGCCCGGCTGGGGGCGATCCCGCCGGGAAGTAAGCGGCATGACCGCTCCCTTACACAGACAGACCTCGCCGATCAGCCGTGGCCGATCGGTGAGGTCTGTCCGCGTAAGGTAGGGGAGGGGCTGCTCCGCGCCGGCCAACTCCTCCGGCGACGGCGCGGCCTTGAGCCGTTCCTGGGACGCCCGCCGCCGGCAGCTGTCGGAATACGGCTGATCTCCGGCGCCAGCGGCTTCAAGTATGACCAAACAGCTCATCCCTGAAGGGGAAGATGGTGTGATCTGCGCGCTCCATCTGCTCAATCAACGCCCGGAGCTGATCCTCGGTTAACAGACCCCCGCTCAAGACGGCTTTCAGTAAGGCGCATAAATCCACGGCGCGGACGCCCTGCTTCTCTGCGTAGCGCGCCGCCACGCGATCCATCGTGATGTAGAACCAGCCTCGATGTTGGCAGATCGCCACGATCTCAGCATCGGCCGCGCTGACCTTGCCTTCCAACCGCAGCGCCTCGAAGCTTGCCGCTTCATCCGCTGACATCAACACCGTGTCAACCGCCGCCAGAATGCGTCGCGGAAAATCATAGCCGTACTCCAACGGAACGACGATCTCATTGAACACGCCGGTGGTGATGGGCAATCGGTCGCAGCCCAGGAGCTCGCGCAGAAGCGCCAGGGCGTTCACCTTGGCAAAGATGCTGAGGATGTCCGTATCCAGCAAAAAACCGCTCATCGGCGCTCCAGCAACAATCTGACGTCTCGGTCCACCTGCTCCTGAGAGCGCTGCGGATACTTCCGCTCGATCCCGCGCGCGGCTAACACCTCTTTCATCTGCTCACGCGAAACGCCAGCCATCTCTGCCGCGCGCCCCAAAGAGATTTCCTCCCCCTGGTAGAGCGACAAGGCAATTTCGAGCTTGAGCGCTGGCTGCAACGTCAGCAGGCTACGATAGGCTGAGGTCGCCAGGCTTTCCTCGCTCTCGAAAACGCCGCGCTCGACCAGCAAACCCATTCTCTGAGTCAATGTCCCTGTCAGCATCATCCACCTCTTGGAACCAACCGTTGGTTGTCTACCAGGAATCGTGCCACCGCCAACAACGGCAATTGCCGCTCTTGCACAGTCACCTACATTATACATGATCTGGGCCGAAAACGGTAGTCAATGGTAATACAGGCGCGCTTCTCTAGCGCCATTCATCGAGCAGATACCTCCTCCAGACCCCCTCAGTTCCCCCAAGTTCCCTCGTTTCCTCCCTGCCCCAGCCCCCCGCCGCGAAAGTCTATACTTTTTCTATACTTTTTTGCTTGACTTCCCCCGCGTTTTCGTTATTGTTGTACTGTCCACGAACCCGTTGCACACTGGCGCAGATGACGGAAAGGTGGTAGAATCGGCCCATGGATGATACAGAAACGACAACCGCCACATCGCCCCGGACCTACTTTCGGCCTACGACGGCCAGCCAACGGCGGCTGCTCTTCCGCCAGGTGGCCGCTGGCGCCACGGTGCCGGATGCGGCGGCCCAGGCGCATGTCGGCCGCGGCACCTACTACTATTGGCGCGACCGTTACGCGGCGGCGGGGGAAGCCAGCCTGGCCGAGTGCGCGTCCTGTGCGCCCAAGCACCCGCGCGTGCCGCCGATCAGTGCGGCCATCGAAGCGGAAGTGCTGGCGTACTACGACGCGCACCCGCACGAACGCAGCGGGCGGATGATTGCGGAGCGGCTGCGCCAGGCGCATGACGGGCAGGCGGTAATCGGTCATAGCAAGGTGGCCGAGATTCTGCGCCAGGCGCGGCCGCCCGCCGCACCCGCGCCCACCCCAGCAGCCCCGGGCGTAGCCACGCCGGCCGCCCCGGCCGGCTCTCTGGGAATTGCCGTGGTGACTTCGTCGGAGATCCCAGCCTGTTGTGGGCAACCGCCCTGTCCGGCTTGTCGTCACCCAGAGAGCCCCCCGGCCGGCATCTGCCACAGGCGAATCACTCGATAGCGCCAGGCCAGGCTCAGGCTGCCATCGGCGCAAAGCAACCGATAGTCGCCCGTGTCGCGCGCTCCGGCGCCGTCGCCCACGTAGATCACCGCGCTGCACAGCGGCTCTGCCTCGGCCAATTCCTCCACCTGCGCCAGCCGGCTCATGTAGTCGAGCATCCGCCAGCGCATCGGCCGCTCGCTGCACTCCCCCTGGAACTCGACGTGCAGCAGCACCTCCCGACCGTCAGTAAGGATGACGTAAAAGACTGTGTCGCTGCGCACTGCGCCCATCGGCAGCTCGATGTTCA
>Ga0194125_10010788_pt1 | contig 12406 bp, 9 predicted proteins | sample TA2KigC250mmetaG_FD_148626 | JGI IMG/M metagenome (GOLD analysis project Ga0194125, IMG submission 148626) | Freshwater microbial communities from Lake Tanganyika, Tanzania - TA2015034 Kigoma Deep Cast 250m | ecosystem: Environmental > Aquatic > Freshwater > Lake | place: Tanzania: Lake... | reverse complement strand
AGTGTTGTCGGGCTCTCGTCAGAGCAGATCGCAGGTGGGTGCCGGCGGGATCAGTCGCCTTGAAGTTCTTGATGAGGATGTGCTTGCGAAAGCGATTCTTGATCTTCGGGATGGCAGCGTCGGCGGGACCGAGGACGCTGTAGTGCTTCCCCGCGCCCGGGACAAGGAGCTCCGCGAATTTCTTTGCGTGGTGATGAACCTCGGTTTCCTTCTCGCCCCGAAACTCGATCAACACGATGCGTGAAAACGGAGGATAGTCGAGCTCTCGCCGGAATTCAAGCTCCTCGCGATAGAATCCCGGAAAGTCGTGTGAAACAACATGCTTCAGGCTGTAGTGCTCCGGCTGGAGTGTCTGGATGATGACTTCACCTGCGAGGTTGCTTCGTCCGGCTCTCCCTGCTACCTGCGTCAGCAGCTGGAATGTCCGTTCAGCCGACCGAAAGTCGGGCAACAGCATCTGTGTATCTGCGGAGATCACCCCAACGAGGGTGACCCGGGGGAAATCAAGACCCTTCGCGACCATCTGAGTACCAAGCAGAATGTCGGCTTTGCCGGTGCCGAACTGCATCAGGAGCCGGTCGTGAGCTCCCTTGCGAGTCGTGGTATCAAGGTCCATTCGCAGGATCGTTGCATCAGGGATAAGCTGCTGGAGCTCTTGCTGCACTTGCTGCGTACCGAACGCGTGAAACCGGATCTCAACGCCGCCGCACTTCGGGCAGACCGTCGGAGGATGCTTCACGAATCCGCAGTAGTGGCAGCGGAGGTGTTTCTTGGTTGAATGGTAAGTGAGCGTCACCTCGCAATTGTCGCATCGTTCGACGTATCCGCATTCGAAGCATTCCACGACGTGGGAGAATCCACGGCGGTTCTGCAATAGGATAGTCCCTTCGTTTCTCTGCAATCGCTCCCCGATCTTCTCCTTGAGCAGCTTCGCGATCGAGACGATGGGCAGGTGCTTTGGGAATTCACGCCCACCTTCTTTCACTTCCTTCTTCACATCTTCATACATACTCTTCCGCTCTTTCGTCATATCGACAATCTCGATGTTGGGGAGCCGTGCATTGTCAATTCGTCCGGGTAGCTCGAGCATCTCGTACTTCCCCTGCAGTGCATTGTAGTAGCTTTCTGCCGAGGGAGTGGCAGAGCCCAGGATGACAACGGCTCCCGTATTCGAGGCGCGAACAACGGCTACATCGCGCGCATTGTAGCGAGGCGTGGAATCGAACTGCTTGTACGAGGGTTCATGCTCCTCATCCACGACGATGAGTCCGATATTTCGCAGCGGAGCGAAGATCGCTGAGCGCGGCCCAATGACGATCTTCACCTTCCCCAGGTGCGCACGCCGCCACGCATCATACCGCTCACCGACAGACATCTGGCTGTGCATCACCGTGACATCGTTGCCAAAATGCGCTTTGAAACGTCGGACAGTCTGTGGAGTCAGAGAAATCTCGGGGACGAGAACGATGGCCGTTTTGCCCGCTGCGAGGATGACCCGAATGGATTCGATGTACACCTGTGTCTTGCCGCTTCCCGTTATTCCGTGCAGCAGGAACGTCCTGTACTGACCTTGCCGGATTGCCGTTGAGATTGCCGAGACCGCGCGCTCCTGGTGCTGGTTCAACGTGAGCTCTTGTGCAGGTTCGATCGCTTCGTAGCCGGTCTCTCGAATGAGCTCCCGCCGTGTGAGCGCAACGAGACCCTTGCGTTCCAGAGTCTTCAATGTGGAGAGTGAGGCGCCGACCGCCTTGAGGAATCGTCGGACCTGTTGCGGCTGTTCTAAGCCGGCGAGCCCGGCAAGAATCGCGCGCTGTTGCTCGGAAGAGATAGGGGATTTCTTGCCGTTCGCGCCTGAATCCTGGAGAAGTGCTTCTTTGCCTGATGCGGTCAGTTCCGTAAAGGTTTCGAGTTTTGGCTTTGCTTTGGGTTTTGCGACCTCTTCGAGTTTAATCCACCCGCGACGCTCCAGCTCATGGAGCAGTGCATGGATGCTTTTCGCTCGTATCTTCTTCTGCAGTTGCGCGACGGTGAGCGACGTGGCCTGCTGGAGGGCAGCAAGTATGGCGTGTTGTTTCCGTGCAGTGCGTTTCGTCTCTTCAAGCGCTGATTCGATATCCCCGTCAGCAAGCGACGCGACGCGCGTGCTTTCGATGGTCAGTCCCTGCGGGATCGCTGCCTTGAGCACATCGCCCCACGGAGCGAAGTAGTATTCAGACATCCACCGTGTGAGCCGCAACATTTCTTCCGAGAAGGTCGGCGCGGCGTCCAGGACATCGAGAATGGGCTTGAGTCCGGACACCGGCGCTTCCGCAGGGAATCCAACAGCGACACCGGAAAGTTTCTTCCTGCCGAACGGGACGAGAACGCGGAAGCCGATCTTGATGAAGGGCTGGAATTCCGGCGGCACGATGTAGGTGAAGGTGCGGTCGATCGGAACGGGGAGCGCTATGTCGGTCAGCATCTGTCCCATCGCAAATGCAGAGGGGCGACTCACCGAGCCGCCCCTGCACGTCCTGGCAACCGTCAGGTTATGCTCTCAACTCGCTTTCAAGAATCCTGTAGACCTCAACCAGCGGCAGATTCCTCTCGGATGCGATGCGCTTGCACTCTTCGAATTCCGGAACAAGCTGCTCGCGACCGTCACGAAGAATGGATTTCACAGTGACGGGGCCGAACGAGGTCACCACCTGCCTCTGAGTGCGCTGAAGTTTTCGGCGTTCGATCGGCTGGATTCGCACACCGATCGTCGTCGTTTCCCGGAACAGAATATCCAGAATTGAATCAAGCTTTCTGCGCTCAACAAGCGTGGAGAGAATGACTCCGGGACGGCCCTTCTTCATCGTGATAGGGATGATGTACGCATCATGGGCCCCGGCGGAGAGCAGTTTGTCAATGACGTACGGGTGAATCTCCGGGTTCATGTCGTCGATGTTCGTTTCAACAGACATGATCTCGTCATAAGCATACTCAGGTTCTATCCGGCCGAGAAGCACCCGGAGCACATTTGGAATCTCTCCAAGATCTCTGGTTCCCGCGCCGTATCCCACAGCGTCGAGCCGGATCCGCTCTATCGACAGGGTCCCGGCGGACAAGGCTTTGACGATTGCTGCACCGGTCGGCGTGGTGAGCTCATGCGGTATATCTGTGAGAATGGTTGGATAGCCTTTCAGGATTTCGAGTGTAGCTGGGGTCGGGATCGGCAAGTTCCCGTGCTCTGTCTTCACGAGGCCGCCGTGCCCGAGCTTTACCGGCGAGGAAAAGACCTTCTCAACACCTAAGAGCTCAAGACAAATCGCCGTTCCCACAATGTCGACGAGTGAATCAATCGCGCCCACTTCGTGGAAGTGAATTTTCTCGACGGTTGAATTGTGAACCTTCGCTTCAGCGAGTGCCACCTCATAGAACATTCGCTTGGAACGGTCCCTCACGCGGTCATTCAGGCTGCTGTTGTCGATGATCTCATTGATGTTGCGGAGGTGGCGGTGGTATTTCGGTGGCTCGGAGACGATCACATCGATCTTCGTCGCAGAAATGCCCGATCGCGCGATGTGGCGGGCTGTCAACTCATATCCGGTCAGCTTGAGTTTACTTAGTTCGGCAACGAGTTCGTCCACGCGGACGCCAGCGCTAACGAGGGCGCCAAGTGTCATATCGCCGCTGATCCCTGCAACCGTGTCAAAATATGCTATCCTCATGCTACATCAGACAGTGATCCAATTACCAACTACTCAATGATTTAACACCTTTTCCAGATAGTCCAAGAACCGTTCCGTCGCACCCATATTCTCTTTGACGAGCCGGAGCGACTCGGTGCCCGCCTTGGTGCGAGTTTTTTTGTCGTTGAACAGCTTCCTCAACTGAGCATAGCATTCTTCCTGGCTTGTCACGACGAAGCTCCCTCCCCTCTTTGCAAGCTCAAGCGCCTCCTGAGAGTTATGGTGCTTTGGCCCGTACAGCACGGGGATGCCGTACACGGCCGGCTCAAGCACGTTGTGAACGCCCTGTCGGAAGCTTCCCCCGACATACGCAACATCCGCGTATTGGTAGAGGGATGTCAATATCCCGATGGAATCGACCAGGATCACGTTCTCGTCCGAATAGTCATTGAGGTCGGAAAAGCGGATCGCTCGAAAAGAATAGTCCAGTAGAAGTTCCAGCCGTTCCAGGTTTTCAACGGTCGGTTCGTGCGGGACAAGTACCATCAGCGCATGAGAATCGTGCTGAGCAACCCGGCGAAACGCTGGAACCACCACCGCCTCATCCTCGTCCCAGCTGCTGCCGACGACGAGCACCCTCTTCCGCTTCAAGATCTCCTGCGGTATCAGATGCTTGGAGCGGGCCTCCTCGCTGCGCTGCCACACCTGATCGTAGCGGGTTTCCCCGATGACGTGAAGTTGCGGTTGTGTGAGCCCAAACTCCTCGAAAGCCTCGACATCAGACTGAGAAACTGTCAGGATCGAAGTGAGGTTCTCGTAGACGTGTCGATGGAAGCTTCTCAGGATAGGATAATGCCGGGAGGAGTCTTTGCGCAGGGTGGCGTTCGCGATGAACGTGGGGATATTGCGTTTCCGGAGTTCCCACACGTGGTTGGGCCAGATATCGTACCGTACCATGATGGCCACCGACGGCGCGATCAGCTCAAGGAACCGGTGCGCGTTGGAACGCGTGTCGAATGGCAGGTATGTGATGAGCGTTGCCAGCTTGTAGCTGCGCGAGTGCTCGTAGCCGGACGGGGAGAAGAACGTCACGACGATATCCAGGTCGTCCTGTTTTCGGCTCAGGGCTGCGATGATTGGCTTGGCCTGCTCGAACTCCCCCATGGATGAAGAATGGAACCAGATGCGGCGCGGCTTCGTGAGTTTCTTTACGTCCTGCTCCAGGTGCTCGAGTAATCTTCGTCGTCCACGGATTCCCCGGCGGATTTTGCTGTTCACCAGAGCCGCCAGATGCAGCAGGAGCCACAGGAGCGGGATGACGATGATGTTATAAAATAGATACCAGAAGCGTTGCATCAGCTCAACAGCCCGTTCAATCCAACTTTCCTATTTGTCTCGAGTGGCAGAGTTCGGTAGAAATCGGACACCGACGAAGGAAGTACAACGCTGCGTGCAATTGCTGGAAACGAGAAGGCCGTGTAATTGTAGAGAGATTTTCTCCGAAAAGCAAGAAATTGGCTTCCTTGACTAAGTTGGCGAATCTTGCTATCATGAACACTGCGTGCAATTGCTGTGCTTAAGCTTAGAGGATTAGGATGGCCAAAACCAGTCGGCAACTTGAAGCGCTCCGAGCCTCGCTCGTGTTCCATGGGCTCAGCGCACGAGAATTGCAGACGATCGCACGCCTCCTGAAAGAAGAGACGTTTCCTGCCGGCGCAGTGATCATCGATTTGAACGCCGCCCCCGATAAGGTATTCCTCATCGAGAAGGGAACAGTCAAGATCTCGCGACGGACAGCTTTCGGAGACGAAACCGTCCTCAGCATACTGGGCGCGGGCAAGATTATCGGTGAACTCGAAATGGTTGATGAGCTCGGCCGTTCGGCTCACGCCTTCACCCTGGAGCCCACGTCGGCGTTCAGCCTCTCTGCAAAAGAGTTCCGAAAACTCCTTACCAAGAACAACAAAGCCGCGACGAATCTCCTCCGCGAGCTTGCCGGCCGCCTCCGGGTAGCGAACGACAACATTGTCCACCAGCTGGAAGCGCAGCACCGCGCTGCGGAAAATCGGTTCGAGAAACTGCACAAGCTCATCGAAGCAACGAAGATCGTCAATTCCACGCTGGACATCGATCGGCTCCTCGGGCTTATTCTCGACTCCGCCGTCAAAAGCACCGATGCGGATCGGGGTACAGTGTACCTGGTCGACACCATCAAAAAAGAACTCTGGTCCAAAGTGTTGCAGGGGGAGAACGTGGTAGAGATTCGCCTTCCCATCGGCAAGGGGATCGCCGGCTACGTTGCCGAGACGGGCGAGACTATCAATATTCCGGATGCCTACAACGACCCTCGCTTCAATCCCGATGTCGACAAACGGACCGGCTATCGAACGCGCAACATCCTCTGCATGCCGATGAAAAATAGAGATGGAACGATCATCGGTGTCTTTCAACTGCTCAACAAGAGGGAAGGGGCATTCACGGCTGACGATGAGCAATTCATCGATGCGTTCTCGACTCACGCTTCCATCGCTATTGATAATGCCCGCATGGCGCAGGAGATGGTAGCAAACGAACGCTTGTCGGCGGTCGGTCGTATGGCCAGCACGATTATCCACGATATCAAGAACCCGATGGGTACGCTTCGCGTCTACGCCCAGGTCATGAAAAAGAAATCGGGCAACGAAGAGGCGGCCAAGCTCGCAGATGAGATGATCCGCCAGGTCGACCGGTTTGTCAACATGACCCAGGAGATTCTCGATTTCACCCGCGGCGTCAGCTCAATGAACGTTCAGGACCTCGACTTTGGCGAGATCATGAGCGGCGTGTTGGACTTCATCGAAAAGGATCTCACCAAGAACAACGTCCAGTTGGTCCGTGAGACGCAGTTCAAAGGTATGATAAAGATGGACCAGGACAAGATGGTCCGCGTCTTCTACAACATCGCCAGCAACGCCCGCGACGCAATGCCCCAGGGAGGATCGCTCACCGTTTCGACCTCATCATCCAACGGATTCGTCAAGATTGAGTTCACTGATACGGGCACCGGGATGCCGGAGGAAGTGAAGCGCAAGATATTCGAGCCATTCATGAGCTACGGCAAGAAGCATGGCACCGGACTGGGTATGGCAATCGTCAAGAAGGTCATCGATGATCACAAGGGGAAGATCGAGATCGACAGTGAAATGGGAAAAGGCACAACGATTCGAATCCTCCTCCCCGCCGCATAGCACTGGCGCGACACGAGATCGTGCCGCCATTCCACTCAGCATTTTCTCACACCTCTGATATCGGCATGAAAGTCCACGTTGGCAACGGCGAAATCTCGGTTGTACAGGGGGATATCACCGAACAGGACACCGACGCTATTGTCAACGCGGCGAATAACCATCTCTGGATGGGCGCTGGCGTGGCGGGTGCAATCAAACGGAAGGGTGGTACCCAGATCGAGCAGGAGGCAATGGCACAGGGGCCTGTCGAAGTGGGGGAAGCTGTGATCACTTCGGCAGGATCGCTCAAGGCCAGGCATGTTATTCACGCCGCCGTTATGGGGCAGGACCTCCACACCGACGCGGATCTTATTAGGAGATCCACAGAGAGCGCTCTGACGCTCGCCGAGCGGCACGGCCTCTTTTCCATCTCCTTCCCGGCTCTCGGCACGGGCGTCGGGGGCTTTTCGATGCACCATTCTGCAAGCTTGATGATCGGCACCGCGATCGAATTCATGCCTACCGCTAGCAAGCTCCGCGACGTTCGGTTCGTCCTGTTTGATGCCGAGGCAACAGGCATTTTCGAGGAAGAGCTGAGGCGCCGTTTCACCGCCAAGAGCCGCTGAAGAATGTCGGCGGTCCCGCTCGTGGATCCGTCCCCATGCGATCACAGCGTGTCCCGTTTTCTTTCCGGAAATCTCGCTCGCGGCGCTGGCTTGATGGTCTCCCGCCTAAGTCTTAACACCATTTCACTCAATGAAGACAGGAGAATCGAATGGCTCAGCAGACATCCCACCAGCACTTGACCGTGAAGCAACGTCTGGCCCGATGGAGGGAGTTCTTTTTCGCCCAGAAATACCGTTTCGATCTCGGCCAGTCTTTCCTTGTGATCGTGAACTTCACGCTCCTCATCATCACGGCAAGCGACAAGCTGCAGATATTCTTCGGTATTCCGCGGCTCCGGTCGCTGCTGATCCTCGTCGTGCCCCTGGGATTCGTGGGCGTGTGGGTCTTCGGCTACTTCATGGACAAAGTCGTTCGTGCAGCGCAAATGTCTGAGCGCCAGTCCGTGAAGCGAAGCGAGGTGTGGGCTCATCACAACGCGCAGATGGATCGGATCGAGCAGGAGCTGAGAGAGCTGAAGGACATCCTGGACCGGCGACGCACACACGAATAGACGTTCAGAGCGCGGCGGAACGGCGCATCCGTCAACGAGCACCTCGTTTCCTTCTGCCGAGTCCAATGGTCGGCAAGAGCGGTGGGAATCAAGGAAGACAGCAACAAGGATGAGGTCGGCCCTATCCGACGAGAGGGGCGAATATCTTCGGAGGCTTAACGAGTTTGAACAAGGGCCAGGGCAATCTCCACCGTGCTGACAAGATCCTCAAGAAGCACGAACTCCTCGTAGCTGTGGGGTTTTTGTGCACCGATACCGAGGTTAACGGCTGGGATTCCCTTTGCGTTATATCGATTTGCGTCACTTCCGCCGGTATACCGTATAGGCTGCGGAGTCAGCTCCACACGCTTCAAAGCGTTCTCCAGATCAACGATAGTGGCAGAGTCGTTGGCGTGAAAATACGGCGCGAAATCTTCGCGGCTCTCAAACAAAAGTTCCCCACCTGGGTACAGCGACTGCGAAAGGCTCCTCTCGATGAGATCAAGCTGCTCGCGGATTCGTGCGGGTGAGAATGATCGGACTTCCCCCTCGATCTCAACGTTATCGGGCACGACGTTGATTGCGCTCCCTCCCGAAATCTTTCCGATATTGACCGTCAGGTCGTCATCGATTCTCCCAAGCTGCAGGCCGGCGATCCCTGCACTCGCCATGGCGATCGCGTTGATTCCTTCATCCGGCGCAACGCCGGCATGAGCAGCTTTGCCAGTGATGTGTGCCTTGAAGAGCGCGAGGCCGACGCATTCTTTGATATAGACACCGGGACGTCTCGAGCAGTCAAAGACGAAGGCGGATTGAACATGATAGGGCGAGAGATCGATATGTTCCGCTCCGACGAGCCCGGTCTCTTCCGCAATCGTGAAGACAACAAAGCAGTTGCGATGCGCGAGGTGGTGCTCCTCGATTGTGAGCAGCGCGTAGCAGAGCGCGGAAAGCCCGAGTCGGTTGTCCGCGCCGAGGATTGTTGTTCCGTCCGACGTAATCCGATCGCTGTGGACGCGTGCCGTGAGGTGCGTAGTCGGAAGAACAGTATCAAGGTGCGCCGTTAACACGACCGACGGCTTGGCTGGATCAAAGGCCGAGGGAAAGCAGAGAAGATTGCCGGCAGTGCCACCAACGGTACGGCCCGTGCCGTCCTCAATCACTCGCACTCCTGCGGCCCGAAGGATCGCACTCACCTCATCTGCAACCGGACGTTCTGCAAGCGACACTCCGTCCATGGAAGCCAACCGGATGAAAAGACTGATGAGTGGTTCTCGGTCCACGAAGGGAGAAGTCATATGTCTGTAAATATCGTGATGCTGTTTGAGGGAACCGTTCGATAGGCTACTGCTTACTCTACTCAGCTTGCAGTTAAGGCCCGAACGTGTGAACGGATCGGGAGGAGCGCGGGACCACTATCCGCTCATTGCCTTCACATGCGCTTCGACGCTCCTCGGCAGAGCTTGAAGGTTATACCCTCCCTCAAGGACAGAAACAATCCGGCCGCTGGCGTACTTCGCGCTGATCTCAGAGACCATCCCGGTCATCACTGCAAACGATTCCTCTGTCAGGTTGATATTCGCGAGCGGATCGTCCTTGTGCGCGTCGAATCCGGCTGAAATCATCACCAGCTCCGGCCGAAACGCGTGGAGCGCCGGAAGAATCTTGGCCTGAAACGCATTCACGTAATCCTTCTCGACACTCCCAGCCCCCATCGGACAATTCAGCGTGAACCCTTCGCCTTTGCCGGTTCCTCGCTCGCTTGCTGCCCCGGTGCCGGGGTAGAAGGGATACTGGTGAAGGCTGACATAGAGAACGGTGTTGTCATCGTAAAAGATCTCCTGCGTCCCGTTGCCGTGATGGACATCCCAGTCGATGATCGCAACGCGCTCGAGACCATACTTGCGCTGTGCGTAGCGGGCTCCAATACCAACGTTGTTGAACAAACAAAAACCCATCGCTGTCGATGATTCCGCGTGATGCCCCGGAGGTCTCACAGCACAGAAGGCGCCCCGCTCTTTTGCCGCCATTACATGATCCACACCCTGCAGGATCCCTCCTGCCGCCAAGAGAGCCACATCGTAGGAGTCCCTGCAAACGCGCGTGTCGCCGCTGTCAAGAACTTGCTCACCGCCAAGGCAACGGACCTTGATCATGGCAGAATACCGCTCAGGATGCACAGAGTGCACCCATTCCAGAGGTGCCGGGTCGGGGCGAAGATGCGTGAGCTGCCCCCAGAGAGGTGTGCTCAGGAGATGTTGGACGAGCCTCTCAAGCCGCTGCGGGCTTTCGGGGTGGCCAATGCCGGTGTCGTGCTTGAGATAGTCTGGATGATAGATAAAACCTGTTGTGCGCATGGGAGCTCCAAAGTGAACGAATCGAAACAACCGACGATATGGCGCTGAGAACACAAAGGACGAACATGCTCGGCAAGCTGAAAATCAAACGGCTTTCTGAAGTGTGCGGACAGCAAACCAAAATGACAAGGCAAGGAACGCTCCGAATCCCAACACTTGAAGAACGAAAGACGAGAAGCTTCCCAAACCGATTGTCAAGAACCGCAACGCATCCGTCTGCCAGGTGAGAGGATTCACCCAGGCAATTGCCCTCAGCCAGGATGGGACCTGATCGAGGGGATAGAACATGCTGCTCAGGAACATCAGGACGAAATACGCAACGTTGATTACTGTGTTGAATGTATCGTTGCGCCGGATGCGAAACGCGACGATGGCAAGGAAGAAAAACCATCCCGCGGTGCCGACGGTCATTCCCGCAGACACGAAGAGGAGCAATTCCCATCGGATTTCGATGTGGAGGATCAGCGTTCCGGCCGCAATGGTAAGGAAACACTGGACTACGGCCATCAGGCACTGAAAAAGAATCTTTCCGAACAGGAACTGGCCTCTCGTCATAGGGTACGTGAGAAACTCGTAGAAGATTCCATTGTCCCGATCGACGAAAAACCCGTAGGATTGGTTCATCGCGCTGCCGAAGGACGACATCGAAAGCACGCCGCTCAGGAAGAACGCGTTGTAGGGAACCACAGCATCCCCAATCCGCAGACCGTGCCCCAGAGCTTTGTCGAAAGCAACACCGAACATCAGGAGATAGAGAAGCGGGACAGCGAGGTCGAAGAACAACCACGTCGGACTTGTCCTGCGGATCAAATACTCCCGGAAGACAACTGCCAGTACTTCCCGCATCAGCTGGCGCTCTCTTTCGTATCCACCAATTGAAGGAACACGTCCTCGAGGCTGGCGCTGGTGATTTCAAAGTGGCGGAGCAGGCCCGTTTGCCTCACTGCAGCCAGAACATCAAGCGCCTCTGTTGCCTCGCGGACGGTCACTTCAATGGTCGTGTCCTTGATGTCGACCGCAATCGGATTTCGGATGTGAATTGCCCGAAGGAGGTCGTCCGATACTGCGGCCAGCGAAAGTGTCAGGTACAGCAATCGGAGGCTCATGGACTTCACGTCCTCGACGCTGCCCCGCGCGATGATCCGGCCATGATTCATAATAGCGACGGAATCACACAGCTCTTCCGCTTCGTCAAGAACATGGGTCGTGAGCACGATTGTCCGGCCTTTTCGCGACTCTTCTTTGATAGCGTCAATCGTCCTGCGCTTGTTGAAGGCATCCATACCCGTCGTCGCCTCGTCCAGGAAGACGATCGGCTTCTCAACCATGAATGTTTTAGCAACCTGTACGCGTCGCTTGAGCCCTCCGCTCAGATCCATGCCTTTCTCGTTGAGGTACTCCCGAAGGCCGAACAAATCACTCACCCGGTCGATCTGGCCGTCAATCTGCCTGCCCGTGAGCCCGTGAAACCTGCCGAATGTGCAAAGATTGTTACAGACCGAAAGGTATAACTCGATCGCGTTCTCCTGAATCACCACGCAGATGTTCTTCCGCACGCCCAAAGGATCGGCAACGACGTCTTGACCGAAAACCCTCGCGCTTCCGGATGTAGGGGCCAACAGTGTCGTTAGGATCTTGATCGTCGTTGTTTTGCCGGCGCCGTTCGGTCCAAGTAGCCCGAAGATCTCACCGCGCCGCACCGTGAAGGAGAGCCCCCGCACAGCCTTGACAGGCTTGTGATGCCGTTTCTGGTATGTTTTTACGAGGTCATGGACCTCGATCGCTGCACCGGACATGAGAGAGAAATCGAGCGCTTGTTTTGGGTGATCTGTCCGCATCAATCTAAGAATTTCTTTCCCATTTTCCATCTCAACCGAGGTCACGTTTTGCATTTCGCGTCTCGCGTGGTTATATTGAATTCCCGCTGTTGAGGCCAAAGGATCTTCCGAAGTCAAATCTGAGCTTAACACCGCCAATTTCGACTCATACCGATGTTCAGTGCACACAGTACTCTCAGTACTCCCCACGATT
>Ga0194125_10010787_pt1 | contig 12407 bp, 23 predicted proteins | sample TA2KigC250mmetaG_FD_148626 | JGI IMG/M metagenome (GOLD analysis project Ga0194125, IMG submission 148626) | Freshwater microbial communities from Lake Tanganyika, Tanzania - TA2015034 Kigoma Deep Cast 250m | ecosystem: Environmental > Aquatic > Freshwater > Lake | place: Tanzania: Lake... | reverse complement strand
CTTAATTAAATGGGCCGTCATCTTTTTTAGTAACGATATTAAAATCTCTATTTATCTTTGCATCATTTGCCAATGCATATCCAATCATTTCTAATAGCTTCCTGAGCTCAGTTAGCATGTCACATGTTGACTTCCAAAACTCTTTCGTAAGCCTCTGATTCGATATAGCATCTTCAATGTCTTTAATTGCCAAGCTCGCTGTTACTTCACAACTCTTGGCAGACAATCCTTTTTTAAATTTAGTCTCATGCTCATCTCTAGCTATCTGATATGCAACGTTATATTTATCAGTTCTAGCCTGCTCTAGAACTGTCAACTGTATAATCTCTCTGTCTCTAATCGATGCTGCATGCTGATACTTTGTAAAGATCTCAGCAGATGCACTGATTAAAGTCTGGAAATTAATACTGGCTGCGTCTTCTGGAAGAGATACCTTGAAGTATCTTCTCCATTCCTTGGGAGTCTTGTTCCCTAGGTTAAGATTGGAATCAAGATACTCTTTAAGACTATCATTGAATTCCTGCGCCTCATTAAATTGTTTTGCTATCTTTTCTATACCTTCCATTACTCTACCTCGATTGTTATATCTCCCTTTTTAATCACTATTTTACTTCCGCCAAGGAGATCTTTTACTCTTTTTAAATACTCAGCTTCTTTTTCTGTAATACATATATCGGCAATCTTACCAAATGTAGTCTCATTCTTCTTGACTACGACTTCTGTTTCTTCTTTTGTATCTTCTGCAAGTACATCTGTAACTTTATCTACTACGCTATACACAAGCGATTCGATTATGTATTTTATTCTCTCAGTAGCTAAGCTTCTTGAAGCTTCATTCTCTGGTTTCTTGTGAAGCTTTTTAATATCTGGAAATCCCCACGTAGTAACATTGTAGTTTTCAATGTGACTAATTACTTGCTCTTCTATAAACTTACCAAATATGAGTGCATGGCTTTTGGGCTTATACTCTTGTTGTTCTATCTCCATCGTGCCAATATCTATAATCTCTAACTCAATAGTGCCAGTATAATTTTTCTTTATTGTTTCTATGAGTTTATTAACTAGAGATATATCCTCTTTTGTCAGGTGTATTCCGTGCGCATAAAATGTAATTGGTCTTACATATAGATTCACTTTGCTCTCCTTATATATACTTAACTACAACGACATCTCCAACTCTAGAATCTCCTACCCATTCTTTACAGAATTTAATAGAGTTCATAATACCAAATGTTTTAATAAATGATGGGGTTATAAATAGCTTCAATACAAATGGCGGATCGTTTTCTTGTGGTAGTCCGTATCTCATTAGGACATGTTGACCACATGATGCCCTTATTGCTTCTATACCTTTTAGATTGGATGGGACAACACCGCTAGTCGTCGACAATGTATAAGTAGCAGATGGTGGACTTACTGTAATCACACAGATGTCTGATTTATATCCATGCTCTCTTCTAATATATTTAAACAGTATATTCTTTAAAGATGAAAAGATTTCTTCGCTGATAATATTCTTGATTATTAGGAATGGTCCAAGCATGTATCCTCCAAAATAAAATAGGGGCCCCCAATCTTATAGATCAGGAGCCCCCAAGTGGCAGATAATAGATCAGTCTGTTGTGTCTGGTCCCATGGCAGTCCAGCTAATAATAGCGGGGATTGCTGCCTCGAGCAAGATGCTGATTGCAGTAGCTTCCTCAGGAGACACTGGGATGTTGGCGTTGATTTGCTTTTCGCCAGACTTTGTCATCAAAGAGAACATGAAGTTATTCATATCTTGTTTCTTTGAGATATTGAATGTCTTAATTTTTGCTCTTGCATTCTCAGAGCCAGCACCTGGATCATGATAGATAGATAGTTTAGCTACAGTTGGATCTGCGCTATCTACATACTTACCAGGACTTTTTAAGAAGCAGATAACCTTAGCTAGGTCACTGATACCTAGAGCCATCTGTGTCTTGCTCTTCTCCCAGTCATACTGGTTGGGGCCTACAGCAGGAGCTGCTTCAATGAATACTACTCCATCAAGCTTCTCCTTCCTATCGCTATCAGAGTCCATCTCACTATAAGGTCTCTTCAAACAGATTCTCAGCGCACCGTGATTGCCTTTAACGCCTTTGTAGATTTCAAACGGTAGGGGCCACTTTCCTTCTTTTTGTCTTTCCTTGAACGATTTTGTCATAACTTTCTTTCTCTTCCTTTCGAGACCATGTCTCTTTCATAAATAAAGCCTGGGCCATTAATGCGGTACCAAGCGTTGGTTGCTCTGCATAACGTAGCAGTACCTGTTCACTTGTCTGAGGTGGGTCCTTAGTCAAGTGGTGACCAATAGAGTATATCAACGTAGATAATACGTCAACTACTTCTTCTGGTTTAACGTCTAAATTATTAAAGTCTTCTAGTAATTGTTTAGCTTTTTCGTTCGTATTTTCTTCTTCTCTTTGCATCTCTTAAACACCACTCGTGTAAAGCGGCTTCCTCTTTATGTAAAAGCTGTTCTTGTAGGGCATGTCTAGGCACTACCTTTCCACACTTGGGGCACTCCCATTCTTCTACTGGCTTATCTGTCTTGCCTCTTTCATCTTCATATACTGCCATTACCAGTGCGAATTCTTCTTTACATTTTGTACATCTTGGTAGTTTTCTAAGAACATAGGTTGATTGTGCGTGGGCGCATCTGCTCATTTATTTTTCCTTGTCGCTGAGTCGAGAATATCCCCGACCATGGTTAGTTGTTTCTGGAGCGATAAGGTTCTTGCTTTCAAGTCCCGAAGCTCTCCAAATACTTCCTCCAATACAGCGCCAAGTTCATCATCAGTAACGTCTTTTGGGTTAACCAATACACCCTCTTCTCCATCCTTGAGGGCTCTTTCCAATCCATTTGCCACTAGAGATAGGGATGCTTCAACATTTGTAAGTCTTTCATCTAATGTTAAAGCCATTATACCCTGCTCTCTATCGGTTGATAAGCAAATGATGTTGCCTTATTTACCGCCTGTTGAATAGAATATGATGCACATTTCTTTTCAACAAACATATAGTAACAGAAACTTGCATCGAATGCATCTCCGCATCCTGTTACGTCTGGAGCTACGTGTCTGGTAGATACATCTGGAATTGAATTAGTTGTATACCCAGACTTACTATGTATTGAAGCCCCATGAGCGCCCTTGGTTATAATAATCTGGTCTACGTTTAATGTGCGGGCCAGTGATTGTGGGGTGCTCGTTCCAAATCGAATACAAGCTAACTCGTATTCTTTTTGATTTAACTTTATTATATCGACGCCAGTAAACTTATTAATGTCTTTTGTTCTGGTGTCAACATAGATTGGAATATCTCTCTCTCTTAAAAGAGCGATTGTATCTGCAATAAACATCTCATTGTCAAACAATCCCTTTTGATAATCCATAAAGATTACACAAGCTAGATCATTATTGCATATTACACTAACTAGTTTACTGAGACTTAATGCGTCTCTCTTTACCAGGTTATCATTATCTACTCTTAATAGATGGTATTTAGAACTGTCGTCTATATAGCGTTCTTTTATAATTACATCTTCTTCATTGATTCTTTGGTAAGAAATTTCGGCACCAAGATCTGTAATCTTCTTAGCTACTTTATCAGATGTAGATGTATATAAGATAGCAGGACATTCTGGAAAGTTCTTCTTTAAGAAAGATATTGCGATACCAGCTCCTCCTGGTCTCTCAGAAGATATACTAGATAACTTCTGGACTACAGGGATAGGAGCTTCCGGAGATATCTTAGTCGTCTGTACCTTCCATGTCTTATCTATAAACAGATCACCAACGATAAGTATTTTCTTATCCCTTTGGTCCTGATGAAAGAATTCTATAGGAGTCAGATGATTCATCTACAGTTGATACCTCAATAAATATCGCATCCCTATCTTCTTCAGTATAGAAGGTATGGGGTACATTAGGTTCAAGTGTAAAAGAATCAAATCTTTTTGTCAACTTCGTCTCTGTTGGTTTCGCAGTTCTATCAATTGTTTTAATAGTAAGCGAGCCGTCAATAAGAATAAATGTTTCTTTTTTGACAGCATGCCAATGAAGGCTAACCTGCATACCAGGTTTACACGTCATAATCTTAATACAATAATCTTTATTTAGCCTTATATCTTCTTGTCCCCAAGCTTTAGTAATCACATCGTTAATGACTGGTAGTATTTCATCCGGACTTGCGTAAAAATTTCTATTCATTGTTATCTGCCATCCCATCAATTTGCTTCGTTGTTGAATACTCTTGTCCAAATAGATCTTTTCTTTTTGGTACAAATAGATAACTCCATCTATTAAAACCTACACACTTAGATGTATCTTTTATATCTGCGCCATGAACAATCATTGTTGGTTTAATACCTTCATATAAATCTAGTAAGTCGTCCTCGTTATCAAAAGAAATTGTTTCATAAGAGAACTCTGGAATGTCTTTTGTTTCAGAATCTATTTGCCATTTTACGCATTGTTCTCTTCTTTCAAAGTTTTCAATAGGTCGTTTAGGCCCTTTAAGTTCTTTAACAGATTCATCTGAATTTATTAATACTATAAGTTTTTCATTTAGCATTAAAGCTGTTTGTATACCTATATTTAAAATAGCTCTATGTCCTGTATGGAATAGATCAAAGCATCCTGTCATTGCTATTGGCATAGTTCCTCTTATGCTAATTGCTTATAGAAGTTAATTATCTTCTGATTAAATTCCTTACGTGGGTCTTTGTGCGGAAAAGAATTTAACAGATATGGCTCTGGAACTTTTCTTAGGCATGAAGCTAAAGAAAGCTTATACCTACTTAAACTATCAAGAGGTCCTCTTGTGCCACTTAAAGCACAATCTATGAGCTCCATATCAAGCTCAATTATCTCATTTGCGTACAGACCATTCGCTTCAAATGATTGCAGATATACAACATCTCCCCAGTTTGGGTTTATATTAGGACAATACATTCCTGTCTTGGTATAGATGTATAATGTTCTTAAAGCTAAGACGTCTTCAAGTACTTTTGAATCACAGCGCCAAGCTGGAATATCAAGTTGTCTATTGAGTCTTTTATACTCTAGAACATCTTCTGCAGAAGCGATAATCTCATCGATGCTTGATGACTGATAGAGTGCATCATGTAGACCTGGCGCATATTTTAATAGCGCGGCGTCCATAAACTGATCATATTGTTGGGCATACGATATCTTGGACGTATCAGTTGCAATAGAACATGCCCATTCATGTAGCTCTACCATGTAGATTGCATTTAGGTTTTCACCTACATGGTATTTTCTCCATGTCTTTCTTTCATGTATAGAAGGATTTAGAATTGAATCAATTGTGTCAACATATAAACAGATTATAGTCGGAGAGGCTGACTCTATTCCAAATGTTCTAGTTCCTGCGGGATAAATCCCTAAGATGTGACTGCCAAGATCTTCTTCGCTGAGTAAGTCCTCTGCCTCGCACATAAGTTTATTCCAAATCTCTTGAGGAAGGCCACAATAATACTCGCTATTTTGTATTGGCATTTTTAATTACCAGTCTGAGTCGTCTTCGAAATCAGGTTTGCTGGCGGCTTTAGCTGGCTTACCAGTTGTCTTCGCGCTTTCTGATTTACGCTTACCTTCATTCTTATATGCAGAAATAATTTCATCCTGAATATGCTTCATGAAGGTCTGTGCCTCCTCATCCTCTTTGTCGACTACAAAGGTTGGATACCACTGATTGTCTTTTTCATTCTTCTGAGAGGGCGGACTGACCCATAGGCCCTTGTCCCCATCAAAAAGACGGAATCCTTTAATCGTGATGCCACCTTTGCTCTTGCTAGTGAGACCGAAAACAACGTCTGCGAACGCTAACATTTTTCCAGTTCCAAGCTTTCTAACAAATACCTTTTTTACTTCCATGTTTCTTCTCTCCTTCTATTCGAATGACCATTCTGTCATTCCTGTCAGGTCGACTATCCGACCATCTTTTACTGCAAACATTGTCTCCCAATGACTTGTTGGTCTCTTGTCTCTTGTATATATGGACCAGCCATCAGAGTCAATATAAGTTTTAATAATCGTATCCGCTTTATGTTTCTTCAATGAGAAGATTGGTTCGGCGCAGAATACAAAGCCGTCAAACATAGGCTCGTTAGCAAACTGACCTTTAGCATTGTAGATTGTAGGTGGCTCATGCAAGCTATGTCCAATACCATGACCAGACAAAGCTAGTACTGTACTCAGCCCTTCTGTGTCACATCTATTCTCTATAACATCACTAACACCTTGTGTGTCTTCTGGTTGTCTAGTGACTATATCTTTAAGCGCTCTTAGTGGAGCCGTTATCCATGACTCTTCATCTTTAACTTTATAGACTGCTGTAATCGCTGCATCATAATGCAGTCCAAGTTCGTCTATAAAACCAAAGTCAGCTGAAATAATATCACCTTCTGCGAAATCTTTTTTATAATATCCATGCGCGACACAATCATTTACTGATACGCAGATGTAATGATTAAATATCTGCCCTCGTGAGTTCTTTTGAGATGAAAAAGGAAACAGTTTTCGTTCTTGTATATCGGTTGAGATATCTATACTCATAACAAAAGTTTCAAACTCATACTCTATCATTCCTGAAGTCCATACATTACCAGAGGATATCTTCCAATGTATTAATTTCAGAAATTCTCCAAAGAGTTTTCCGTTCTTAATGTATTGTTCTATTTCTTTTTCAGATTTCTTTATGGGTAGGTTACTCGTAAAGCTCATCATCTTTCCTTAGTTTTCTTTTCAGTCTTTGCAGACACTTTCTATATAGTTTGAGAGGGGATGTCTCCTCGTATTCATTCTCTTCAGGTTCTATAAGTGCAATAAGTTTAGCGATCTCATGCTCTTCAGGCTTTTCATTTATCGCGCCAAGAATAATTTTCTTTGAATCTTCTAGATCGTATTCGTCGGCCCAAGCTTCGCCTGAGCATTCGATAGCTTCAATAAGTAGTTCCGTATATCTCAATCGGATTCACCTCCATGATAGTAATATAATATTATCATGGAGTAAAGTTCAACTTTCTTTTAACTTATTTATTAGCTTTAATCTACGATTAACAATAAAGCTTACAGAAATGCTATCAGAATAGTCACACATATAACCTGTAGCGTATCTTGCAATCCCATGGTCAAGCTTGTTTTTGCACTCTCCTATCGAATGCTGAAGCCAGATAGATCCACATAGAACTTGATCACGAGGATTCTTCTTGTCAATAGGTCTATGCAATTCTTTTTGGCAGTGGGTCCAAGCTACACCATGTATCTGCATGTATCCGTATGTTGGTTTATCTTTTGCCAATGCATCGTATTTAAATTTACTTTCAAATGATATAATAGCAAAGATAACTTCCCAGTCTAACCCAGTCATTTCTGATGTTTCATGTATGATCTTTGCAGTCTCAGTAAGTCTTTCTGGTTTACGAAGCAATATATGATTTCTTTCTATAGCAATTTCTTGTCTAATAAACTCTTCTATCTTTGATATTAATATAGCTTCATTATCTATGCATGTCATACCAGGAACTGTTGGTACGTATATTTCAGCGCTAGGTTTTACTTCTGGTTCTTTTATCTCCGCGCAAGAAAAGAATAAAAGTATAGCTAATATGTATTGGTACATATAATATCACTTCCTTTTAAATAGAACTCTCCACTCCAAGGCGTCCCTTGGATATGCATGTGCTCATGCATCCGATTTGCGCATGTGTATTACTACACAGAGGCGAGGGGAGATAATAGTCCGAGTGAAACGATTTGAACGTTCAACTTCCTGGACCCAAACCAGGCGCGCTACCAGGTTGCGCTACACTCGGAGACTTCTTAACGAGGAAGAAGTAAATTTACTGTTTGTCTCTGTACTAATCCTAATGCCATTTGATGTAAAGAAGGATCTAATTCATTAAAATCATAATATGCATCTAGAGCACCAACAATTTTACCATTACGCTCAAAAGTTATTGCTTCTTTTACAACAACCTTATTGGTACCCATAACTATTATATTTTCACAGTCAGTTACAAACATCTTTTTTCTCTAATTCTTTTCTAGCCATTCTAGTATATACCTTCCGTCACTATGTTTTGCAAAATCTCTATGGGCCACCACACCCGGTCCAGGAATTACCTTCCTCAAGATACCTGCTGGTTTTACTTGAGGTTGTTTCGCATTCAGATCTTTAGTTGGGAATACATATGGAATCCCAAGCTGTTCACATAAAAAAGGAACTATAATTTTTAATGTCTGTAACTGCATATTAGTTGGCAGTACATATCTAAGATCTTTTTTCTTTGTCGCTGGATCAATCGGACACCAAGTCCACCACTCAGCAGGAATAGTCTCTATCCCTTTCATACCTTTAGCTAACATAGGAGCATATGGATTCACTACTTCAATACCAATTGCTGTAGCATTAAGCTGGTTAGCATGAATCATTTCTTCTGTTGCCAGATCTCCATGACAAGTTAATGTACCATCTCTATCTAGGATGAGATGAACTCCATATCCTTTTTGAAGGAGAGTGTTCTTGCATCCAGTAGCTGACCTACCTGCAGTCTCATGAAGAACAAAATGTTGTAGCTTCTGTTTCCTAGGCTTACACTTAAAGTGAGGTTCCGATTCTGCAAAATTACTAGAAGTTAAATAATCTCTAACAAGAATCCCATGTGGTGGTTCAATGTGTTGGCCGTTGATTATAAACATGCTACCTCCTTGATTAAGAACGGGGTTACTAAAGTATAGTAACCTGATTCAATCAAGGAGTCAACAGCCTTACTCTTCTTCTATCCTATCCTCAAAGTGTTCAGGTCTGAGGTCCCATAAGACAAAGATTACCCAAAGAGCTCCTACTGATAATATAGTTATATCAAGCCAAAGGATGTTAGTAAACATATCCTTCTCCTATATAATTAGTGTCCCGATTTAACCCTCGGGACCGGGGCATAAAGGTTAAGCAGCAAGCTGGATGAGTTGTTGGGTTCCTCTGCCAATGAGAGATGTTGACGCGCCAAGAATAGAAGATTCAAACCTTCTCTCTTGGGCATTTTTGCCACGAGCGGGGTTTTTATAGTTGGAGAATTCCACTAAGGCATTATAAAGTGCCCACCCAGTACCTGCTACGCCTTTGATATCCTGTCCAATACCCTGTTCAAAGAGCTCCAAGAAGAGCTCCCGCTTCTCCCCTACCCTACTGTTCTTAACATGCTCTGGTGGGTCTGGGAAAAGGCTAGAAGTGAATGTCTCAACCTGTGCTACAGATACCTGCTTACCTGCAAGTTTTCTAGCAAAGTCTTCAAAGTTTCTGAATTCCTGCTGCGCAATGCCAAGAATCTGTTTACCCTCAACTAGCTTGTCATGAATGCTAGCTGTGTGTCTAAGATACAATCCCTGACCTTTGCCTCCTGATAAAGCGATTGCTGCTGTGTTCGCACATACAACTCGAGTTGCAGTGAAGAAACATCGTAAAGCTCTGCTTCCATCATGTGAATTATATAGGAACAAGAACTTGTCTACAGCATCTCCAGGAAGAATTTCTACCTGTCCAATCTTGGCAAGCATCCAGATGTTCTTTCCGCCTCTGAGAGATCCTGCTGTATGGTATCTCATGAGCCCTTCATCTACCAATGAATCCATGAAGGTGAAAGCTTCTTTGTTCTGCACTGGTACATATCTATTGCCAGTAACGCCAAGAATTTTATTATCTGTGACGCGAACAATAGACTTGTAACCCTCTACTTTATTTAATACAGGCGGGTCATCTGTAACCTGTGCAAAGATGTCTTTAGTTTCTACTGTCCAGTCAAGACCAGAAGCTGTGATTGCGTCTGCCGATGTAATTGGTTCGTCTCCAACGTACACACCTAATTGATGCCATGGGGTCTCTCCCGAATACATCATTGTGCTAATTTCATGCGCCATTACTTTTCTCCTTGTATAAATTGACCATATAGGTCTTCAAATACTTCTGGTATTTCTTTATATAGTTCTTTAAGTATATCTAAGAATACTCTTCTGATTTCTGGATGAGCTGCGCTATCACATCTAAGTGATATCATATGTCTGAGTTCTCTAAGATTAACAGTCATCCATAGCTCAGTCTTTAATGCTAATGGAAGTACTGATCTTGCTATCTCTGGTGATATTCCACCCTCGAGTAAAGACATATAAGCCTTCTCTGCTGCAAGAATGGCGTGATCCCATATTAATCTAAGCTTGGAATCTTTTAGTTCTGGCGGCTCAATCACAGTAATTTGATTATCAAATTTATCTTTACTATATCTACAATACCGTGTTGATTCCTGAGCATATGATGCTAGTCTATGTCTGACTATCTCATTTGCAACAGCTCTATCAGTAATAATTTTTAAAGATACTACAACGTGTTCTAGAATTGATTCATGTTTTTTAGACATGATAAGTTTGAGAAACTTTTTATACGACTGGTCTGTCTGTAGATCTTCAGAACGCCAACAAACTCTACCTACCTCTTCAAGGAATATCTGTGGCAGGTTGTTCGGCTGGTGTATCTGTAACTTCTCCACTCTGCTCTGTGTTACTATCATCTGTAGTCTTTCCTTGTTTAGCCATCATCTCTTCGATCTTTTTCCTAATAATTTCTTCTTGCTTACGAAGTGTTTTCCATCTATCAATTGCAGATCTGAACCTGCCAATAGATTGAAATCCATTCGCTTCTCCAAGCTTTCTCAGCTCAGAGTAGGGGGTAGAATCAGTTAAGATTCCATCATTATACATAGAGCCAATAATCATATTCTCATTCTTGGCCCTGTTCTGCCTCTCGTTAGAGACTTTATCAATTAGTCCCCTGATTGTCTGAGATAGAACTGATGGTTCTTGTGGCTTCCTGATCCGATCTGGATTCTTGATTTTCTTTTGTGACATATCCTTCTCCGTTGCATGTGTTACATTTTGATAGCTGATAACTATCACTGTATATAACTCCATGACCGTTGCAAGTCAAGCATTTACTTTTAGCCATTTTAAATTCTCTGATAGGCAGTATGAAGCTCTAGCATACATGACTAGACATATTCTTTTACCATGCATCAGCAATTGTTGTGTAGTGATTAGAATTGCATCTCCATCATAATCATATTTTTTCTTCATCTTTGTTATTGCTTTTGCTTTGCTATACGGTATCTCTACAAGTTTCATATCCGAATTGTCTCCACCAGAATACTCTGGGGCGCATTCTCCAAGATCTCTTAAACACAATATATCTTTTTTATTTATTTTTAAATCTTTTAATATCTCTGAATAGGTATGAGACCATTCAGTTATAGGAAAATAAAATGTCGCCTCTTCCTCTTCTCCTTTTTTCCATATCTGTTCTCTTACAAGAAATAATTGATTTCCATTTTCGTCATACGTAGAAATCAAAAGCGTAGTATACGACATAGCCTCTCCTAGTTTATCATTGCTTTGCTTCTCTGTGCTAAAAGGAACTTAATAGAAAGCTCATACATATTCTGTGCAAGACCAAGTGCTGCTTGTGTTGCAGCTTCTTTATCTGTATAGAATGATAGAGCTTCCCATGAAGGATCTGTGGCAGTCTTGTAATTGCCATTAGCTTCTAATAGATATAATTTTTTGCGCCAACCAAAGACACGCTCATGGACATTCTCTTCCAGCTTAAAGAGTATAACCCTAGAAGCATCATCCTTAGCTTTCCATACCACTTCTGAATCGTCAATTGCATATCCTTCTGGACGATCTTTATGGAGTAGTTTCATTTATCTTTTTCTCTAGTATTGTCTTAAGAAGCCTTGTAGCTTCTTCTGATTCTTTGTCAGCAACTGCCCTAGCAAAGATTCTATAGGTATATATTACACCAGAAATAGCAAGTGGGATTAATAAGTATTCCATTATTCAGTTGCCTCTTCTACTTTATTGTAGTGTGGGCACGAATCATTATGTCTTACATATCCCTTGATTTCTACTGGCTCTCCATCCTTCTCGTGAAAGAATGTACTTACAGCAGCTTCAATAGGGATTCTTCTTCCAGAAGGAGCAGTCACCCAACGAATTCTTTTCTTGCAATGACGGCAAGTGCCAAGCTCGAAGTTCTTCTTAGGATGGTTCTTCTCGATCTGCTTCTTCAGTTCATCTGAAGTAATAAGGAGAGTACCAGTACCGTCTGCATACTGCTCGATCTTTACCTGGTTCTCAATCGTTCCTCTAGTTCGATTGTATTTAACAAAGGAACTCTTGGATTCTTTTTTGTGTTTATTCTCTTTGATTCTTACACGAGTTTTCTTTTTCATCTCGTCCACGAAATCATTGTAGTTATCTACCCTGGAATAAATTAGTTCACATTTCATTTTCTTTTCTCCTTCTATGAGAGGT
>Ga0194125_10010785_pt1 | contig 12407 bp, 10 predicted proteins | sample TA2KigC250mmetaG_FD_148626 | JGI IMG/M metagenome (GOLD analysis project Ga0194125, IMG submission 148626) | Freshwater microbial communities from Lake Tanganyika, Tanzania - TA2015034 Kigoma Deep Cast 250m | ecosystem: Environmental > Aquatic > Freshwater > Lake | place: Tanzania: Lake... | reverse complement strand
AAGCCCGAGCAAGATCGTCGGGCGATTCACCGCCATTCCGAGCGTCGTGATCAGGGCGGCAAGATACAACCCGACATAAAAGATTCTTGCGCCCGAATCACCCAGTCGCACCGCGAGCGTTCGCTTGCCCACCGCATTGTCGCCGTCGATATCGCGCAAATTATTTACGGCCAAAAGCGCGCAAGCCAGACATCCGACTACGACCGACGCGAGAAAACTCAGACCAGAAATTCGCTGCGTGACAACGAAGGTCGAACCCACGGTTGCCACGACGCCGAAGAAAACGAACACGAAAATTTCGCCCAACCCGAGATAGCCGTACGGGTGCTTGCCTCCCGTGTAAAACCAACCACTTGCAAGGCAAAGTACGCCTACAACCAGCAACCACAATGTCGTCGAGGCTGCCAGCAACAAACCGACGATCGCCGCAACGGCAAAAGCCGCGATCGCGGCTCGCTTCACCGCTACCGGCGATTTCGAACCGGAGCCCACCAACCTGAGCGGACCGACACGGTTCTTGTCTGTTCCACGTATCCCATCTGAATAATCATTCGCGAAATTGACGGCGATCTGTAGCGCGAGACTGACCAGCAGGGCGCCCGCCAAGTTCAACCAGTTTCGATGAGATGACTCGTCGACTACGACGCACGCGCCACCGACGAGCACGGGCGCTATCGCCGCGGGCAAAGTTTTTGGTCTCGCACCCGCAATCCAAAGACCAAGCGACTGCCGCACGGCTCTAATTTAACTGCAAAAACACATACGCTGATCGGGTGAATTCGTTGGTCGCGATCGACATGCCAGCCAACAAAAGTTTCGTCGAGGCGCTGCAGTCGATCTGGTCGGCAGGTGATGCGGCTTTGCCACTCGATCAACGGTTGCCACTGACCATGCGTCGCGATCTGGTGCAGCGCTTTGAAGCCTCCGCCATTATTGATTCGTCGCGCGACACAATTCGTCTATCCACGTCCAGACCGGTCGAAGCGGGCGACGCAATGGTGGTTGCGACCTCGGGATCTACCGGCGAACCAAAGGGGGTCGTGCACACTCATGCCTCGATCAAGGCCGCAGTCGACGCAAGTTCGCGCCGACTCGGTTGCGACAAGACCGACCACTGGCTGGCGTGCATTTCTTTGGCCCATGTTGGTGGTCTTTCGGTCGTGATGCGAGCGCTGCAACTGGGCTCTGCGCTGACGATCTCCGGCAAAACCGACCAAACCTCGATCGACCGTGCGCTCGCCGACGGTGCGACTCTGACTTCTGTCGTGCCGACGATGCTCAGGCATCTAAATTTAAGCGGTTTCAAAAAAGTGTTGGTCGGCGGCAGCCAAGTCGGCTCTGAACGACCCGCCAACACGATCACGACATATGGCCTCACCGAGACATTCGGTGGAGTTGTCTACGACTCGCTGCCCCTTGACGGGGTCGAGATTCGCATCACCGAAGATTCGGGCATCGAGATCAAAACCCCAAGTTGCATGCGCTGTTACCGCGATGGTTCGAGCCCCTTCACCGATGACAACTGGTTGACCACAGGCGATCTTGGTCGAATCGAGAATGGTCGCCTGATCGTCGAAGGTCGGCGCGATGACCAGATCAAAACGGGTGGCTACAAAGTCTGGCCAAGTCAAGTAGAAAGAGTGATCGTGGCAATCGAAGGCGTCGAGGATTGCGTCGTTCGAGGTGTACCCGATGCCAAGTGGGGCCAGGCTGTAAGCGCCTGGATCGTCGTCGCAGATTCGAGTCTCGGCGTAGAGGCCGATGAAGTGAGAAAAGTAGTCAGAGATGTCTTGCCCGATTACTGCGCGCCGAAGTTCGTTCATTTTGTAGACCGCATACCGCGCTCGCCCCTCGGCAAAGTGCTTTCCTCCGAATTGCCCGAAACAAGCACACGATGACGACAGATAGATCAAATCGCCTTCCGGGCTCTTATTGGCGTTTGTTTTCGTCGTCAACAATGTCGAATCTGGGCGACGGCATGGTTGCGGCCGCGGGTCCCCTCCTGGCGCTTTCATTGACCGACGATGCACGCTTGATCGCCGCCGTTCCCTTCGCGGCGATGTTGCCCTGGTTGATCCTCTCGCTACCCGCAGGAGTCTTCATCGATCGCAGGGATCGACAAAAAGTAATGTATTTGGCGAACATAACTCGCGGTCTGCTGTTCACGATTATTGCCGTCGGGGCACTCACCGAATATTTGAACATTTTTCATCTCATCGTCATCAGTGGAATTGCCGGAGTCTGTGAACTCTTCTTCGACATGAGTTCTCAGGCGTTCTTGCCCGCGATAGTCGATCAGACGCAATTAGAAAAAGCAAATAGCCGGCTGTATATCACCGAGATCGTCAGCAACGGTTTTGTCGGCCTGCCGATCGGCGCCTGGATTTTCGTGGCAGCCAGCTTTGCGCCGTTCGCGGTAAACGCCCTCGCTTTGCTTGCTGCTGGTCTATTGATCAAGTCGATCAAGCATCAGGCAAAGGCGCCGACGATTTCGGGCGAGAGAAGGTCTTTCGTCAAAGAACTCAAGCAGGGTCTCGCTTGGCTCGCAAGTCATCGGCTGTTGCGTGTTTTGGCGGTGATGCTCGGAATCGCCAACATGTGCCACATGTTCGGCGCTGCAGTTTTTGCGAAGTTTGCTCGCGATGAGCTGGGTCTGGGTGCGCGCAGTTTTGGTGTGTTGCTCGCGGTCATTTCAATCGGCTCGATCATCGGCGGCTTTGTCGGCGAGTCGGTGAGCAAAAGACTCGGCGCGACCACGGCGATTGTTTTGGCTTACATTGTTTTCGGAATTTCAGATCTGATCCCGGGGCTCTTCCCAAACATCTGGGCGGTCACTATCAGCGGTGTCGTCATGGCGATCGCGGGGACGACATGGAATGTGATCACGGTCAGCATGCGACAGCGACTGATTCCAACCGAACTGTTTGGCAGGGTCAACAGCGTCTATCGATTCATCGGCACCGGGTCGACTGCGATCGGTGCTCTGTTAGGCGGACAAATCGCATTCAATTTCGGCTTGCGGGCGACATATCTAGCCTCGGGTGCGATCTTGTTATTTGCTCTCGCAACACTGACACCAATTTTCTTGCGCGCCGCTGGCGACTACATCGTGCCCGATCTGACACCGGCGCCGCCGTCGATCACGTAGGTCTCGCCAGTTATCCACGCCGCCAAGTCGGAACACAAGAACAACGCCAGATTCGCGATGTCTTGGGGCTCGCCGAGTCGCTTGGTCGGCAATGCGGCGGCGAGCCGGTCACCCACATTCTCGATCAAAACCGAGGCGAACAGAGTTTTTACCAAGCCTGGGGCGATGCCGACGACCCGCGTTCGCCCCAATTCGCACGCCAGTTGACTCGTCAGATGAATCAACGCCGCCTTGGTCAGGTTGTAGACACCCAAACCCTGTTCGGCGCGCAACCCGCCGACCGAGGCGATGTTCAAAATCACGCCAGGTGAATCTTTCATCGAAGCATTCCAGGCTGCTTGGCTCCAAAAAAGTGGGCCCTTCAGGTTCACCTGAAAAGTCTTGTCGAACTGCGCCGAGTCGACGCCCAGCGTCGGCCCATAATAAGGATTAGTCGCCGCGTTGTTGACCAGAATGTCGATTTTGCCGAAACGTTTCATCGTCGCATCCACGCACGCTTGCGCCTGTTGAATGTCGCCGGCGTTCGCCGCGAACACTTCTGTCTCGCCGTCGATTTGCGTCGCGGCCTGGCGCAACGCCTCGATCTTTCTCGAGGTGAGCATCACCTGCGCACCCGCCTCGGCGAAAGATTTGGCGATTGCCTGACCGATGCCACGCGACGCACCCGTCACGAGGGCGGTCTTTCCTCGCAGAGAAATTTCCACCCTGCGAGACTAACTTGAAACTATTTGGCGACCGAAACCCTGACCAATTGAATTCGACGGCCGTCCAACTCCTCGACTTTGAACACGAGATTGTCTTGCGTCACCGATTCGCCGCCCTCGGGAACATACCCGAGCAGCCCGAACACGAGCCCACCGACGGTGTCATAGTCGCCGTTGCTGATTTCGGCTGACAGTACCTCGTTCAATTTGTCGATGGTCGTGCTCCCCGCTACCAACAGGTCGCCGTTTGGCTGGCGCTGCACGGAGGTGTCGTCTTCGTCGTGCTCATCACCGATCTCGCCCACCAACTCTTCGAGACAATCCTCGAGCGTTACCAAACCAGCCAAGAGACCGTATTCGTCGGCGACCATCGCCAGGTGAAACTGGTCTTGCTGCATCTCTCGCATCAGCTCAGATACGAGCTTGGTCTCGGGCACAACTTCGACCGAGTGCATCGAATTTTTGATCGACTCGTTGCCTCTGCCCGCCCGTTCCGCCGCGATCAAGTCTTTGGCGAAAACCACGCCGACGAGGTCGTCTTGGTCGTCATCGTCGGCACGAAGAACGGGCAATCGACTCAACTGATGTTCGACGACGATGTCGATGGCGCCGCTGATCGTCAGGTCGTCGTTGATCGTGATGACATCGGGTCGGGGAACCATGATCTCGCGAACGACCGTGTCGCCGAATTCGATCACCGACTCGATCAATTCGCGCTCCTCGTGTTCGATGACCGAATCTTGCGCAGCCGCCTCGACGATGCCCAAAAACTCCTGCTCGCTGATGAACGGTCCGGCAGCCAGACCCTTGCCACGCACGATCAAATTCGTCAGTTTGATCAGCCACTGCGAGATGATTCGTAGCGGAAAGAAACTGGTCAAGGCATTAACCGATCGCGCTGTCAGACTCGCCCCCTTGACGGGGTGCATCAGGCCGTAAGTCTTCGGCACGGCCTCGGCCAGAACGAAAAAAACGACCACGTTGATCGTCACCCCGATCGCCACACCCGCCGCGCCGAACAGCCGCCCGGCGACGATACCCGTGAGCGTCGCTTGCACCGTCTGAAAGGTATTGACCGTCAGCAAGAGCGGGTTCACCCATTTGGTCGGATCAGATGCAAGTTTGTTGATAACGCTCGCGCCACGGGCGCCTTCGTCGACAAGGGCCTGCGCTTTTGTCTTCGAAATTCGAGACAGACTCATCTCGGCGAGCGAGAGCAGGGTCAAGACGACGAGCAACGCGAATATCGCGAACAGCATCCAAAAATCTGCGGTGGTCGGGGCGTCGGCGAGGATCATTCGTAGACCTTGGCAAAAGTCTTCGGCATCGATGCCTGCCAATGGTGCGCCTCGAGCAATTCTCTTTCGCGCTTTTGCATTTTCTGCGCGTCTTTCTCGCCCTGATGGTCGTAACCCAGAACATGCAACACGCCATGTGTCACGAGCAGCGCGAACTCGTCGTCGATGTTGCCCGCGTGGCTCGTCGCCTGACGCGAGGCGACCAACGGACAGATGACGACGTCGCCCAAAAGTATCGGGAACTCGCTCAGATCTGTGGATGTCTTGTTCGGGCCGCGCGAGATCGCGCCTGGCCCGGGCGCCCGACCCGCCTCGACGGCATCCAATGGAAACGAGAGCACATCGGTCGCACCACTCTTGCCCATGTATTTTTCGTTCAGTCCGGCGATCGTCGACTCAGGAACGAACATAAGGGTCAACTCGGCGGCTCCCCGCACGCCTTCAGCCACCAAAATGTTTCGGGCCAGCGCATGCCAACGATCGACGTCGACGTCGACGTCGCTCTGTTCGTCGGCGCAAAAGACCTCAACGTCGCCATCGCCGCCAACCTTGCGCGGACCGTCTCGTCTAATTCGCGGCTCAAGCACCGGCGTTCACCGCGCTCGAACCTTTTTTCTCGTAGGCCGTGACGATGTCGGTCACGATCTTGTGCCGAACGATGTCTCCCGTCGTCAAATGCACGAACGAAAGGCCTTCGATGCCCGACAAGACTTTCTCAAGACCGACCAGACCGCTGCGGTTGTCGGGCACGTCGACCTGGCTCATATCGCCCGTCACGACGACCTTCGAACCAAACCCGATTCGCGTCAGAAACATTTTGATCTGCTCGGGTGTCGCGTTCTGCGCCTCATCCAGAATTATGAAACTGTTGTTCAGGGTTCGACCGCGCATATACGCCAACGGCGCGACCTCGACCACTTGTTTCTCGACGAGTTTTTGCGCCCCCTCGGGCCCGACCATGTCGTGCAACGCGTCATACAACGGCCGAAGATAAGGATCAAGTTTCGCCATCAGGTCACCCGGCAAAAAGCCGAGTCGCTCGCCCGCTTCGACGGCGGGTCGGGTGAGAATGATGCGCTGGACGGTTTTCGAGTGAAGCGCGTGCACCGCCATCGCGATCGCCAACCAACTCTTGCCCGTGCCCGCCGGACCGAGACCGAAGGTGATCACATTTTCGCGAATTGCGTCGACATATTTCTTCTGCCCCGAGGTTTTGGGTCTGATCGGTTTGCCCTGATTTTGACGAACGATTTCTTGGGTTAGCACCGCCGAGGGCTTTTGATCGACGCGCAACATTTCGATGCTTCTCGCCACGACCGCCAAGTCGAGGTTCTCGCCCGATTGCAGCAACGCGGTCAACTCCTCGAACAGACGACCGACGATCTCCGTGTCGGATCCCGAGATCGAAATCTCGTTTCCCCGCACCGAGATGTTCGTGTTCGGAAATTTCGTCTCGATTTGTCTCAGGTGCGCGTCGCGCTCGCCCAACAGACCCGACATCAAGTGTGACCCTGGAACAACCACCGTCACCGCGGCAACCGACACGCTCATCTCTGCCTAAAGGCTAGCGGAGCACCACACTTTTGGAATCTTGGCCGTTTGCCGTTTGCACGGTGGCGTTGCCTGTGCCGCGAGACTTGCTCGGCGCGAAATCAAGCGCGAAATAACGCTGGGTCGAAATCGGCACGAGCTCGACTTCGCCGACCATCTTCGCCATGCGATACAAAAGTTCGGCCGCACCGCCCGTCGCGTTCGGTTGGTGAATATCGGGAACGTCGAAGACCAGCAATGCGCCGTCTTTGGCTTCGACCGTCAATGCTTGGCGCGCCAAAAGCGAATTTGCACCGTGCACATCGGTGCTGGCGTCGACCACGACCCAAACGATGTAGTGGACCTGCCCCGCGTTAAACCTCTCGGGAAAATGCCTTTCGAAATAGATTTCGCTCAACCACCGAGTGGCACGAACATCGGTCGAGACCAAAGTCATTGCGACTGGTTGCGAATCGCTCCAAACAACCCAAACTCGATTCGAATCTAGAGTCAGTTGCTCGTTGAACTCAACCTGCTCGAGCATCTCGTGGGTGACCGTCAACTCGGCGGTCTCTCGATACGAACGACGATAGAGATTCCACAATTTTTCGCGCAGAACCGGATCTACGACGTTGGAGTGACGGGTGACGAACATCGAAAACTTTCTCGACGCATGACGCGACGAATGGGTCTTAAACCCCGCCTGCGAAAAGTTTAGAAGATCGAGTTCATCGCACGTCGCATACCCCGCAAAAACCGTTGTAGTACCGTTTTCGTGATGTCAACGGCCGTTTCTCGTGCGGCTTGGGCGATGGTTTTTTTGGCGCCTGGCGCCACGGTGCTGCACGGCCTCTCACCTGCCGACAGCACGACCGATTTCATCTACTTGGTGGCGGCAGCCCAGGTGGTGTTTGCGGTGCTGGTCGGTGTGTTGATCAACAAGCCAGATCGAAAAATTTGGTCTTCGATTTTGTTTCTGATTTTCGTGCTGTTGATCGCCCAGTTTTTTGACAATCGCGACTCTTCTTCGGTCGGTGCAAAACTTTTTTCAGAATCGCTCTTTTTGGCCGTGCAATTGATCCTCGTTCTCGGTCTGTTTTTGGTTGTTCGCCGGCGCATCGGCGGAGACCCGATGAATGTCGTTTTTGATGCTCTTGTTATCTCGCTCGCCTCCTGGTTTTTCATCTGGGTCGGTTTTTTGAATCCCGCTCGCGCATTTTCGCCTGATGACGTTTCGGTGACGGTAATTCGGGGTTTGACTTTGGCGTCGAGCGCGATCGTCGTCTTCATGCTGGCGACGCTTCTGTTCGGATCATCCGTGCGCACACCATCCACCTGGTTGGCATCGGGTGCGATTCTTAGTTCGCTCGTCGGTGATGTCTTGTATGCGACCAATCAATCGGGACGACTGTCGATCGATCAACAAATCGCCAACGCGCCGTATATCGCGAGTCTGTTCTTGGTCTCTGCGACCGTGTTGCATCCGAGCGTGGCGACATTGTCCGAACAAACAACGAGCAGGGTCAAGCAGCCTTTATTGGGCCGAATGATTCTGACGACAACGGCCCTGGTTTTGCCGATTTTGTTTCTCGCGCTGAGCAACCCGACCGATGATTCGGATCGGTTCGTCAGAGCGGCTTCAATTTTTGTCCTGGCCGCGACGGTCACGGCTCGGGTCGTTTTCGCAGTCCGTGCCAACGCGGCACTTCAAGAGCGCTTGATCGTCTCGGCGCAAACTGACGCCCTCACCGACCTGCCCAACAGGGGTTTGATGCTCGAACATGTTCAGTCGGCGATAGTCGCCTCGCGCTTCTCCAATTCAAGACCTGCGGCGTTGTTCATCGACGTCGACAGGTTCAAAAACATCAACGACAGTTTGGGGCACTCTGCCGGCGACGACGTATTGATCGCAGTCGCCCAGCGGCTCCGCGTGGTGTTGCCCGGGCGCTGCATCGTCGGGCGCATCTCCGGCGACGAGTTCGTGGTGCTTGATGCCGACTCGAAGAGTCAGAGCGATGCGGTGATGCTCGCCGACGCCGTCTTGGAGTCGTTTCACGAGCCGCTCGCACTGCGCCAAGGTGATGTCTTCGTTTCCGCCAGCATCGGGGTCGCCGTTCTTGACGACGCCGTCACTCGCTCTGCCGACGACCTGCTGCGCCATGCCGACACCGCGATGTATCGGGCGAAAGATGCTGGGCGAAACTGCGTCGCGGTCTTTGACTCGTCGATGCTCGAGCGCGTAAATCAACGTCTCGCCGTCGAGACCGCCCTTTACCGCGCACTCGAGCGCCGCGAGCTGCGACTCGTGCACCAGCCGATCATCGACATCGAACTCGGCGATGTGATCGGCTTCGAAGCCTTGATGAGATGGGACATGGAGGACGGCACGAAGATCTCGCCCGCCGAGTTCATTCCGATTGCCGAGGAAACCGGAGTGATCGTGCCGATCGGTTCATGGGCTTTGCTCGAGGCCCTCAGCCATCTGCGTGGATGGATCAACCAGGGCATCTGCCGCAGAGACGCGACGATGTCGGTGAATGTCTCGCCCCGCCAGCTTCATGACCCCAATTTCGTCGCCGTAGTCAACGAGGCGTTGATGCGGTCGCGAATGCCGGCCGACCAACTCTGGCTCGAGGTCACCGAGGGCGTGATGATCACCCAACCCGATCAGGCGCTTGAGACTTTGCGGCGACTTTCCAGCACGGGTGTGCGCGTCGCGATCGACGACTTTGGCACGGGATATTCGTCGCTCTCGTTTCTGCAAAAGTTCCCGATCCATCGGTTGAAGATCGATCGCTCATTCATCAACGAACTGGCAGAAGATGCGAGCGCCAAAAGCCTCGTCAAGACGATCATCGCCATGGCCGACTCGCTCGGTCTCGATGTCGTCGCCGAGGGTGTCGAGACGGTCGAACAACTTCACGCCCTAGGTGATCTGCACTGCAAGAAAGCGCAAGGGTTTTTGATCAGTCATCCCGTGACGCCCGAGACGATGGGCAGCACTGTCGCCGGTCTGGACAAAATCGGCAAGTGGCCGCGGTTGCGCCCGCTCTGAGTCTTGTATTTTCATCAACGCCAGATAACGCCGATGCCACTTGAATTTCACGCTCGTGTCACGTCGTGTTCATCGATTTAGGGCAGAATTGAGTCATGTCGTCAGGGCATGCACCAAAAGAAATGGCGCTCGAGTCTGCAGAGTTTCGGGTTCGTCAAGCGGGTGAATGGCTGGGTCTTGACGACGGATTGATCGAAACGATCATCGCACCGCGTCGCGTGCTCGAGGTTTCAATTCCGTTTCGTCGCGATGACGGCACCCGCGACCATCTGGTCGGTTGGCGCGTCCATCACAACACGACGCGCGGCCCCGCCAAAGGTGGCATTCGATTTCATCCCGGGGTGACCCGAGACGAGGTCGTCGCTTTGGCGATTGCGATGTCTTTGAAAACGGCGCTAATGAATCTTCCGCTGGGCGGCGCGAAAGGCGGCGTGGCCGTGGACCCGAAGTCGTTGTCACTTCGCGAACTCGAGCGAATGACGCGTCGCTATGTCTCTGAACTCATTCCGTTCTTGGGGCCCGACAAAGATGTGCCCGCGCCTGATGTCGGCACCAACTCCCAAGTGATGGCCTGGGTGCTCGACCAATATTCGGCCAGCGTGGGTTACATCGTGCCCGGCGTCGTCACCGGAAAACCGATCGAGTTGGGTGGTTCGCTCGGTCGCGAGTCGGCGACCGGTCGGGGCGTGGTTGAGGCCGCCGCGTTGGCCGCCGAGAAGATCGGAATGTCGTTCGATGGCGCTCGAATCGCGATTCAAGGTTACGGACAAGTAGGTGCCTGGGCTGCGCGTCTCGCGCACGCCCGCGCGGCGAAAATCGTCGCCGTGGCCGATGTGGGTGGTGCCATCGCCAACAGCAATGGTCTCGATATCTCGCTGATCGATCGCAAATTGCGCGAGGGCGCAAAAAGTGTCGTTGAAACAGGTGCAGGTGAGGTCATTGGCAAGGGCATCGACGGGTCCTCGGCGCTGTTTGCCGTCGATTGCGACATCGTCATGCCGTGCGCACTCGGCGACGCCGTTGACGAACGAATCGCCTCACAGATCAAGGCCAAATTGGTCGTTGAAGGCGCCAACGGTCCGCTCACGCCGAAGGCCGACGAAGTTTTGGCGGATCGCGGAGTCATCGTGGTCCCGGATGTTTACGCCAACGCGGGTGGCGTGACTTGCAGTTACCTCGAGCAGTGCCAAAACTTCGCCCACCTCAGTTGGGACGAAGACGAGGTCAACGAAAAAGTCGTCTCGTTGATGCGCTCGGCGTTCTTTCGCTTGCATTCATTTTCGGTGGAGCAGAAACTTCCCTACCGACTCGCGGCGTCAGTGCTCGGGCTGAAGACGATCGCCGATTCGCACCGCATGCGCGGCCTTCACCCGTAACAAAACGCCTAATCTGTTGGCGTGACCGAATCGCGCCGCGCAAGAGTCGAACTGGCTTTTTACCCGTTCGAAGATGTGCGATGGGCCTTCGAAGAGTTGTGGGACGCCGTCGCCGCGCGATGCGACTGGGTCGCTCGAGATCTCTCGTGGCCCGACGACCCGACGAAAATTTGGAGTAGTACGCAAAAATTCGTCAGTCAAACCTGCGGCTGGCCGCTGGTCACCGAACTTGGCGACGATGTTCGTGTCGTCGGAGCCTTTCGCCACACGACACCCGAATCTGCGAGTCATTTTTATCGCAGCGTGGTCGTTGCTCGAGTCGACGGCACTCCGTTCGACTTTCAAGGCGCCGTTGGCGCGGTCAACGATACGACGAGTCTCTCGGGCTGGATCAGCCTGATCGCCGCCGTTTTCGGCCCGCAGGAAACTTGGCGTGGCCCGTTTCGAGTCACGGGCAGCCACGCCGAGAGCGTTCGAATGCTTGGTCGAGGCGAGGCCGACATCGCCTCGATCGACAGCGTCACGTTCGCCCACCTCAAGCGCCTGTATCCCGAAATTATTTCGTCGCTCTTTGTCATCTGCAACGGACCTCTGGTGCCTTGCTTGCCGATCATCGCGCACAAATCGGTGAGCGATACCGAGCTTGCGTCGTTGCGCGATGCCCTCGCTTTTGCGTCGCGCGACACAGCGCTCGACCGCGCCACTTCGGCACTGTTTATCTCGGGGTTCGACCCGCTTGATTTAGAGGATTATTTGTCGCTTCGCAATCTGACACCGAACACGTGATCAAACGCGTTTCAGCGCCGCGACAATCGCACCGATCGCCTCGGGGTTTGCGATCGCCTCGATGTTTCGCACCTCACGACCGTTGACTGCGTCTGCCACGGCCAACTCGACGAGTTTGTTGCTTCGCGTGCGCGGCAAATCGGGCACACCGACCACGACGGCGGGCACATGGCGCGGTGTGCAAGCCTGGCGAATTCGCTGTTTCAGGTCGCCGATCAGAGTTTCGGTCAGCGCGACTCTCTCTCGAAGTTTCAATGCCAACACGATTCGCACGTCGTTCTCGAAATCTTGCCCGAAGACGATGCTCTCCAGAACATCCGGGTGCTGCTCGACCACCCGATAGATCTCGGCCGTGCCGATGCGCACCCCGCCAGGATTCAGGGTCGTGTCGCTTCGTCCATGAATCGTCATGCCGCCTCGTGCCGACCACGAGGCGAAGTCGCCGTGGCTCCACATCCCCGCGAACTTTTCGAAATATGCCGCGCGGAACTTCGGCCCCGGTGTGTCGGG
>Ga0194125_10010784_pt1 | contig 12408 bp, 8 predicted proteins | sample TA2KigC250mmetaG_FD_148626 | JGI IMG/M metagenome (GOLD analysis project Ga0194125, IMG submission 148626) | Freshwater microbial communities from Lake Tanganyika, Tanzania - TA2015034 Kigoma Deep Cast 250m | ecosystem: Environmental > Aquatic > Freshwater > Lake | place: Tanzania: Lake... | reverse complement strand
TTGAATGCCCATCAATCCGTCGCAGAACCAAAGATAAATCAGGGCAGACACTATCCAATTCTGAGATCGTAGGAAATCTTTTTTCTTGAATCTGATTTTCATCAAACCGAAAAGCATCAATATGTTTTAGGTTATTCAGTCTTGCTTTGTTATAGTAATCATCAATCATATCCAGGATTTGTTTTATTGATACAGCTTTGGACAAATCTAAGCTCTGAGAGTATATACCGCCCTCAAAACTATGTGTGTGTGTATCTATGAATCCGGGATACACAAAACTGCCATTTAAATCAATGATCTCACAATCTTGGATAGACGGCACCGGCACTTGAAAAACATCTATAATAGTGCTACCTTCGGTTAGCACGGCATTTACAGTATGATTCTCTTTACACATAGTATAGAATGTAGCATTGGTAAAAAGTCTTTTCATTTTAACCTCTAAAGATACGGTTCAACATTTCGTAGAAAAGATTAACTGGGAAACCCATAACATTAAAATAGCACCCATTGATTCTTTTAATAAACTGGCTGCCATATCCCTGAATACCGTATGCGCCTGCTTTATCAAAAGGTTCTTTAGTTTCAATATATGAATCTATCTCTTGAGGGCTAAGGATTTTGAATGCTACTGTGCTTTTCTCAAAATCAGTAATTAAGACATTTTTATAGGAAATGCTTATAGATGTATAAACTATGTGTGTATTTCCTGATAGCAGTGATAAATACTTTTCAGCAATAGCCGGAGTTTCTGGTTTTCCAAGAATAGTTTTATCTAAATAGACAATCGTGTCTGCTGCAACTACTATCGTATCACTATCATATTTATTCTTAACGCAGATAACTTTGTTTCTGGAATGCTTATTAACTAATGATGACGGAGAAATTTGTTCCAAAGGTTCATGTATATGTGCGGGGTCTACAATTGGCTTTAACCCCAGCATTGAAAAAATCTCAATACGCCTTGGTGACATAGACGCCAAAACCAGTTTTCTACCTTTTAATACATTATGTATCATAATAAAATAATCCTATTCAATTCAATGATTGATGCAATCAAAATAACTTATCCGAATAAAGCAAGATATTTTATATGACACTGTAACTTATTACCAACATAGTAATTACAGAGAGTCACCAGAGGCTTAGTCTCTGATGACTCTCTGATGACCCTAAGCAGGGAGCAAGGATAATACTTAATTGTATGAGATATATATAGTTATAGCGTGTTACTTCATAGAATTGCTTGACAAATAGGTGTTTGGCGTTAAACTGAAATCATGGATCGAAAATATGTTTATCAATGTCTTTTCATGGCATTATTCATAACTGCATTATTTAACACATTTATGCCTCGTAATGCTTTAATAGGAGATTTACATCTGAAAGTGGGACAGATTGCAGAACAGGATATTGTTGCGCCATATGATTTTCCATTACTCAAAACTGACAGACAACTTGAGATTGAAAAAGTTCAAATAAGAAAGCAGCTCAAATCAGTATATACTCTTTCTTCAGAACCTTTGTTTAATTCCATAAAGGTTATAAACGATATTATTTTGCCTTTGGCAAGTCTTTCTATCAACGCAGATACGACTACTGTCAGAAAGACTTTTTCTCAGAAAGGGATTATACTCTCAGATAAGTCAATAAAGTATTTATCTAATCCAAATTCCTGTAAATCAACATATTCCAATCTGATGAGTATTATTAAGGAGATTTATCAGTCTGGCATATATGAAGAAGCGATAGAAGACTCTTTTTTGTTGGTTAAAGAAGATAGCTTTATTACTGCATATAATATTGAGTTTTATGCCAAAGAAAAAGCTATAGCATTATCTATTGCTAAATACCAACAAATTGACAAGCATATATTGGGTGAAATACTCAGTTATATTGTTGAGCCTAATTTGGTTAAGGATTCTGAGAAGTTCAACCAAATTGAACAAAAGGCCATGGAAAGCGTAACAGAAATACAGGGCACGATTTCAAAGAACGAGAAAATAATCAGAATTAACTCCAGAATTACTGAAGAAGATATGAACAAGATTCAATCACTAACAAAGTATAAACAAAAAACACAATTGACAATCAATACATGGGATACATTGAAAGTCAGCATCAGTTTTTTCATTTATTTCTTTATGTTGGGAATGGTCTTTTATGCTTTTACAAACCTTTTCTATAAGCAGTTAATTCTACAGAAACATCACTTTACTCCATTTCTGATAGGGTTGGCATTAAACTCGATACTAGCTTTAATAAATAATCAGTTATTGGGCTTTCAGACTCTGCTAATTCCTTATAGTATGTTTATTATTACTGCTGCAATCCTGGTAGATGTACCATTTGCTTTGTTTTTCAATTTTATAGCATTTGCCAGTCTTTATCCCTTTGTAAATTGGGAAACTTTTTCTCCGCTTATAATGGTCCTTGGGACAACGATTGTTTTGCTGTTAATGACCCAACTAAGCGATAAACACAGATATATAACTATCTGGTTGTACCAAACCATCATTACAGCTATCTTAACAGTTCTATTTGCGTTGTACAAATCTGATAGAATTATGGTTGCATTAACCAACATCAGTTACGCCTTCATATCTTCAACTCTATCAGTTATACTAATGATCTTTATTGTCCCATTTTTTGAACGAAAATGGAATTTACTAACAATTCAAGGACTTAAGGAACTGCTGGATTTTAACCATCCATTGCTGAAAAGATTGGCCAAAGAAGCTATAGGAACTTATTATCACAGTTTGATTGTTGGCAATCTTGCAGAACATGCTGCCGAAACAATTGGAGCAAATGCACTTTTAACTAGAGTTGGAAGTTACTATCACGATATTGGCAAGGTCATTAATCCTGAATATTTTACCGAAAATAACCCTGCTTCAGGTGATTTGCATGATGCTCTAAGCCCATCAGCCAGTTCTGAAGCAATAAAAAGACATGTTATCGATGGAATAGAACTTGTTAGGAAATTCAATATTCCAACGTCTGTGGAAGAGATAATTTTACAACACCACGGTACAGGATATATAAGGTATTTTCTGGATAAAGCGGAAAAAAGCAGAATCTCTATTGACTTGAATCAGTTCAAGTATAACGGCCCAAAACCCAATAGTAAAGAAGCAGCATTGGTTATGATTGCAGATATTGTAGAATCTACTACAAAATCAATTGAGGATGTTTCCTATGAAGATATACGCAAAATAATTAGCGACGCAATTCAACGCTTGATTAAAGACAATCAACTGGATGAATCAGGCTTAACTATTAATGATTTGAGTAAAATAAAGGAATGTATGCTGCCAATACTTGAAAGTATATATAGGAAAAGACAGCAATATCCCGAAGTTAACAACATTGAAAAATAATAGCTCATTACTCATAGTATCCGGCAGATATAAAAGATATCTGCCAAAAACCGATTTGGATAAGGTTCTTAGATTATTTCATTCAATTATTAAGCTCCGTTATAATATAATAGTGAGCTTAACTTTCAGTTCATCAAAAGAGATGAAGAAAGTTAATAGTGAATACCGAGGTGTAAATAAATCTACAGATGTAATAAGCTTTCCGTGTATAACAGAGCTTTATGAGACAGACCGTAATCTGATTTCATATAGATATTTGGGCGAAATTATGATTGACATAAACTATATAAAACAACAAGAGGATACAATGAATATTGCGTTTGAAATCATAAAAACTTTTATACATGGATTATTGCATTTAGCTGGATATGACCATTTGAATAATATACAATCCGGAAAAATGTTTTTGATGGAAAATACAATAATCAACGAAGTAATGAAAGGATAATAAGTGAGCGAAGGTACTTTACTATATTTAATTTTTATATTATTAGTTGCTTCAGGATTTTTTTCAGCTTCAGAAACAGCTTTGTTTTCAATTAATAAATTTCATTTGAAGAAGCTGGAAAATACTAATAAGAAAAGCGATAAAAGGATTTTAAAACTTCTAAGTAAACCAAGGTTCCTTTTGATTACTATTTTGATGGGCAATACTTTAGTAAATATATCTATTTCTTCTTTTGCTACATTGTATGCTCTAAAATTAAAACAAGTACTTGGGTTAAGCCTGAGCAATTCAGCAGTTATTACAATTCAAATAATCATTACAACGATGGTGATTTTAGTTTTAGGAGAAATTCTTCCAAAATTGTTTGCATGGGCAAAATCGTATTCAATTGCCAAATTATCAACTATACCAATTCAAATAATCGGATTTGTTTTATGGCCGGTTCTGAAGCTGCTTGAAGTTTTCAGCAAGATAATCTCCTCTCAGAAAACAGATAATATGCAAAAAACCATAACTACAGAAGAATTTCATTCAATAATTCAATCACATAATCCAATGCATTCGTTGGAAGAACACGAAAAAAAGATATTATCCGGCTTGTTTAAGCTACCCAAAGCAGAAATTAGAGAAATTATGGTCCCCAGAGTTCATATCAATGCAGCTGGAGAAACTCAATCAATTGATGAAGTTAAAAAATTGATTATCGAATCTGGATATTCAAGAATCCCTGTCTATAGAAATTCAATAGACGATATAATAGGAATAATTTATGCTAAAGATATTCTTTTAAATCCTCAGACAGAAAGCATCTTAAAAGTAATGCGTCCGGCCTGGTTTGTTACAGAAAACATGAAGATTCAAACACTTCTGAATCAGTTCAAAAGCAAAAAAACACAGATTGCAATAGTTGTAGATGAATATGGTGGTACAAACGGTCTCATTACATTGGAAGACATTCTCGAAGAACTTGTGGGAGAGATACAAGATGAATATGATTCAGAAGTTACTCCTATTCTAACAAAAACTGATAATTACATCATAACTGACGGTATGTTAAGTATAAGAGAATTGAATAATGAAATGAATGTTGAAATTGATCCTGAGAGATTTGATAATATAGCAGATTATTTGTTGGAACTTTTCAACCATGTCCCGGATGTAAACGAAAAAACTATTGATGAAAACAGTATTGAGTATACGATATTAGACAGTAATAAGAAAAAAATAAACAAAATTAAAATCCAAAGATTGAAAGATCGGGATATTGAGACCTGAGAAGCTGTTAATTGTTTAATAAAGTCACAATGCCTATCAGATATAAGAGCAAAGCTTTAATTGTAATAATGTATCTCTGGTTGGCTGCAATATGGATTGTATCATCTTTACCCGGAGACTCACTACCAGAAATTGATCAATTAGGTTACGATAAAATTTGGCATGTAATTTCATACGCGGTTTTAACTTCATTATTCTTTGTTAATTATAAATCAGGTTATTTCGATAATATGTGCATAAAAGAAATTTTAATGTTATTAGTAATAGTAGCTTCTCTAGATGAAGCACACCAATATCTTATAAGCAATAGAGAAGTAGCGATATTTGATTTAGCGGCAAACATTTTTGGCATTGTAATAGGTCATGGTTTAGGGATTATTGTTTATGATAAAATTGGAAAACGTAAATCTAACAATCAATAACAAAGTAATCCTCAATCAAATTTCAGTCAATATACCCGATGATTGTATGACAGTCATCATAGGCAAAAGCGGTAGTGGAAAAACTATGCTGATGAAAACAATTGTCCAGCTATTCAGACCTCAGAATGGTATAATATCAATTGATGTTGATAAAATGGGTCCCCTCAAAAAAATCCCTTTAAATCTTATATCGATGGTTTTCCAGAATTCAGCTTTGCTGGATTCTTTTACCGTTTTCCAAAATATAGCTTTACCATTATATGAAAACTCTATGTATAAAGAAGAGGAAATTATAGCTAAAGTGCACGAGATATTGGGTTTTGTAGGATTAGATACAATTTGCGCGATGTATCCCTCTGAGCTAAGTGGTGGTATGAGAAAAAGAGTGGGAATAGCTCGAGCTTTGGTAACAAATCCAAGATATATTATTTTGGATGAGCCAACAACAGGCTTAGATCCAATAACAGCAAAAGGAATAATTAGTTTTATAAAATCTGTGATCATAAAAAGGCAGTTAATTCCCATAACAATTACGCATGACCCACTCTGTATAAACGAATTGGGAAACTACATAGTCATGATGGATGCCGGATCGGTATTTTACAGCGGGAAAAAAGAATCTTTGATGAAATGTAACGACAGTAAAACTCAAGAATTCTATATAAGTTTTTTCATATAAAAAAAAGGATACACCGTACTGTGTATCCTTTATTATGAAAGTTATATTACTTAATCAAAAGCATCTTTTTAGTTTCAATAGATTTATAAGCTTTTACCGTATAAAAGTAAACACCTGAGGAGACTTCATTATTCTTAGAATCTTTACAGTCCCAAACGAAACTTAAATTACCTTTCAAAGCATTTCCTTTGTAGAGTTGTTTTACCAATTGACCTTTTATATTGTATATTGAAAGCTCCATATTCTTCACATTTTTGTTTAGGATTATATTGATTTTGGTACTAACACTAAATGGATTAGGATAATTTTGTCTAAGTTGCAAAATCGATGAAGATGAGTTTGTGGTGTTATCTTCAAGAGAGACATTATCATAGATTTTTGCATACAATCCGAATATAGGTGTCTTTCCGCTTGAGCGTCCATCAGACCACAACACCACTGCTTTATTACTAGCAGGATTCTTGAAAACAGCAATTTGCCCATGTTGTTGAATTTTAATTTCATCACATACTACTGTTCCTGTATTAGGGCCAACTAAAGAGCCGTTATTATTAACAAATCTCATATACAAATCAGAATCTTCTTCAAGGTAGTCTTCCCATACTACCATCATGTTTCCATTATGAAATCTTGAGATGTTAGGTGATGATTGAGTAGTATCTCTTTGAGCGACAAAAAAGCCATAATCACCCCAAAGAGGCTCTCCTTGTAAGGAATATCTTTGTATAGCAATATCTTGATTTGCCCCAGTTACACTTTCCTTCCAGACAAAAGTAACATTGTTGCCTCCAAGTAATGAAAACTCATCTTGTTCTCTTCCGTAATCTGCCATTGATACACCAGCGGGATCCCATAAAATCTGCCCTGTTGGAGAGATTAATTGTCCATACAAGTTTTTTATATCATCAATTCTAAAATCCAGCCATTCAATGAATATACCCAAATCAGTAATAACAGCTTTAGGCAAATATTGAGTTACTTCTCCGACTGTATAGTTTGAAGTTACCATGCCAAAATCTGACCATCCTGTTGCTGTAGACCCATCTTCAGAGTTAACAAGCTTTACCCATACATTTAACATGCCAAATGTATCAGGATTTACACTGTATCTGGTCCAAACATAATACCTGTCTACTAGAGCTTCTAATTGGCATTCAAATAAGGGATCACTTGATGGAATGTGAGATATTAAAACACCATTCGGTCCCCACATTTTTTGGTTTCCAATATACTTTTGTCCGTAAATATGGAAATAGTAAGTTGAACCAAAAGGAGTCTGTACTTCGTCTAAATTAGACCATCCAATATATAATGCACCATCATGATAAGATATTTTGGGGTTTTTCTGACTCAATGGATCGCTTTCTGTTACTGGTATACCACTATCTCCCCATAAACGGTTACCATTAGCATCTAACAATTGAGCATAAATTTTCGGATTTCCCGTTCTATTATCCTGCCATACAACTGCAATTTTATCATCAGGTAATACAACAGCAGAAAGATCATTTTGATCATATCCAGACAGTGTAGTTAACGCTCTACCGTTTTCCTCAAAGTCTATACTAGAATCAGAATTTATAATTTGATAAAATATTTGGTACCCTAAATTTGCATATCTTGTATCTTGCCACAAAACTATAGCGTCGTTTTGTCGAGGAAGCATAACAATTTGTTTTAAAGAAGCGTCTCCGCTTAGTCCCCAAAAAACTTGTACTCCATTTTGAGCTAATTGAGGCATCCCTTGTAAATTAAGAACCTGATAGTAAATTCCTACAGAGCCATCTCGCATATCCATCCAGTTAATATAAATATTATTTCCAGATCTTTTTACTAAAGAGCCAGATTGCTCATTTGGAGAAGTACATATTGGTTTTCCGCCTGTTTCCCATAACTCAAGCCCGTTAGAAGATAAATGCTGTGCATAAACATCAATATTTGGAGCATTGCCATTTCTTGAGTCATCCCATACGATAAAACAACCACCACTTGTATCCGCAGACAACCTAGGTCCACGTTGTCCGAAATTTGCAACAGCAACCGGAACACCATCTGGATTCCAAAGTTTCTGTCCATTGAGATTGATTTTTTGTGAGTACAAATCAGGATCATCGATTTCGTTTCTTTTATCTTCCCATACTATTATGACAGCATTATCACTAGTGTTAATAATTCGTGGGTTTTCTTGTGGTTTAGGATCTGGAGCATTATTATCAGAATACACTATGTATGGGTCAGGCCACATAACAACTCCATCAATACTAACACGTTGAGCATAAATATCGGGATGAATGTTTCTGGAATCCATCCATGTAAAAACAAATGAGTTATTGTTTATGGGTGCCATTTTTATTTTATTTTGTTTTGCAGTATGTGGACTTAAAGCAAGTGGTTGGTTCCAAGCCATAGTTCCATCGGGTAGGAATCTTTTTATAAATAAATCCTCCGCTCCTGATAGTTCATAAACATAGCCAATTATCAATCCACCTGCTCCATCAGCCCACATTGTATTGTAAGATTCGTTTCCAATACCATTAGCTATCGGAATTCCGTTTAGGGTCCATAACGGTTGTCCAGTACCGCTTAAATGCTGGCCATATAAATCTTTACTCGGATTTCTTGAATCTTCCCAAACTATATAAACACCCCCGCTATTATCAGGTTCAATGTTTAAAGAAATCTGAATTTCAGGATATACACATACTGGAACACCCCCAGTTTGCCACATTAACTGACCATTTTGATTTACTTTCTGTGCATATACGTTACCATCTAAATCATCTGAAAAATCAATCCAGGCAATAATGACATTTCCATCTGATGTTTTCGATATCACTGGGTCTTCTTGTCTATCTGGTTTACCATCTACTAATAAAGGTTGTCCCCAAACCTGATTACCATTAGCTGCTACTTTTTGAGCGTATAAATCTCGCGCTCCAAGTTTTGTATCAGACCAAACATAGATAGCACATCCATCATCAGTCTCGACGCCTGATCTGAACCATTCAATATTAACACCCTGTCTGATTGGAATTATTGATTGGCTATTCAATATTACAATAGAGAATAGCATCAACAGAAACATAACTAATGGTTTACGCACTATTCCTCCTTAGATTCATTATTAAAACATAAACATGCAATATTCTTTCCAATAACAATCAACATTTTTTTGCAACACTTGTCGATTACCATAATGTCTTCAAATAAAATGAGTTAAAGCTATTGAATTATACACTGAAAAAAACACTATATTTCATTTGACAAATGATAAGCCTCTGTAAATTAATAACACAAGAACTCTAAATAGTCTATCATTAAATGTTATGTTAGTGATATAAATAATTTAAATATAAATATTTAGAAATTGTATAAACAAAGGCGGTAGGATGATGTTTACGAATATTCGTAAACGAAATGGACACTTCGTTCCATTCGATAGAAACAAGATATCAACTGCAATAAAAAAAGCAGGCAAAATTACTAGTGAATTTAACGAGGAAATTGCTGAAAAACTTACTATTAGAGTTATTAATCTAGCATTACAATTGTATGATAATAAGGATATAGATGTTGAATCAATTCAGGATCTAGTTGAAGAAGTGTTATTAGCCTCTCCATACAAGAAAACCGCTAAATCATATATAATTTATAGAGATCAACACGCAAGAATCAGAGAACTTGTCTCAGCCGCTGATGTTAAACTTATTGATCAGTATTTGGATAAGAGCGATTGGCAAGTTAATGAAAACTCAAATATGGCATATTCATTGCAGGGTTTAAACAACTATATTGCTTCAGAAGTAAGTAAAACGTATTGGCTCAATAAAATATATCCACCTGAAATTAGACAAGCCCATGTAAACGGGGATATTCATATTCATGATTTGGGTATGTTGTCAGTTTATTGTGTAGGTTGGGATTTAATGGATTTGCTACTGATGGGATTCTGCGGTGCTGTAGGAAAAGTGGAAAGTAATCCTGCGAAGCATTTCAGAAGTGCATTAGGCCAGATTGTCAATTTTTTTTACACCTTACAAGGAGAAGCTGCGGGAGCGCAGGCTTTTTCTAGTTTTGATACTTTACTTGCTCCGTTTGTCAGATATGATGATTTGAGTTATAAAGAAGTTAAGCAAGCATTACAGGAATTTGTGTTTAATCTTAATGTTCCCACTCGAGTAGGTTTTCAAACGCCCTTTACAAATATCACACTTGATTTAAAGGTCCCAATGACATATGCGGATACACCGGTAATCATTGGGGGTGTTGCTCAGGAAAAAACATACAGCGAATACCAGAAAGAAATGGATATGATAAACAAAGCATTTCTGGAAGTTATGATTGAAGGAGATGCCAAAGGTAGAGTCTTTACATTTCCGATTCCAACATATAATATTACAAAGGATTTTAACTGGAATAGCAAAAATCTTGATTATTTGTGGGAAGTAACTGCTAAATACGGTATTTCCTACTTTTCCAATTATGTCAATTCAGATTTAAATCCTGAAGATGCCAGATCAATGTGTTGCAGATTAAGATTGGACACAAGAATCTTAGAATCCCGTGGTGGAGGTTTATTTGGTGCAAATCCACTAACAGGCTCTATTGGTGTTGTTACAATTAATTTACCCCATATAGGTTACCTCGCAAAAACAGAAATTGAGTTTTATAACAAACTGGATTTACTGTTAGATTATGCAAAAAGATGTCTGGAATTGAAAAGAAAAGTATTGGAAACATATACTGTAAATGGATTGTATCCATATTCAAAACATTATCTTGGCAAAATATATGAGAGATATCAGCAGTTTTGGAAAAATCATTTCAGTACAATTGGTATAATTGGTATGAACGAAGCTTGCCTAAATTTTATGAATTGTGATATTACACATAACGACGGTCATTTATTTGCCGTTAAAGTTATGGATCACATAAGACTAAAGTTGGTTGAATATCAACAAGAGACAAGTAACAATTATAACTTGGAAGCTACCCCTGCAGAAGGGACAAGCTATCGCTTAGCTATTCTTGACTCAAAAAGATATTCGGATATTATAGTAGCCAATCCAGATTCTAAAACACCTTTTTATACAAACTCTACTCAGCTTCCTGTCAACTTTACGGATGATGTATTTGAAGCTCTTGATCATCAGGATGAATTGCAATCAAAATATACCGGTGGCACAGTGTTTCATATTTTCGGAGGTGAAAGGATTGATAAAGGCGAAAGTGTAAAGAAGTTAGTGAAAAAGATATGTGAAAATTATCATTTACCATATTTTACATTTTCTCCAACTTTCAGTATTTGTTCAGAACACGGTTATGTAGCAGGTGAGCATTATTACTGTCCAATTTGCAATAATGAATGTGAAGTGTACTCCAGGATTGTAGGTTATTTAAGACCAGTTTCTCAATGGAATGAAGGGAAAAAGGCAGAATTCAAACTTAGAAAGAACTTTAATGCCCATGATAGAACTGACGACAGCCAATTGATGCTGAAACTGTGAGTTGATGATGATTATTGGTGGTTTTAGCAAGTTTTCTCTTTTAGAATATCCTGATAAAATTGGAGCAGTCGTTTTTACTCAGGGATGTAACTTTCGCTGTCCGTATTGTCATAATCCAAGATTAGTTGATCCAAAACGATATGAAGAAACGATTTCGGAAGACAGTGTTCTTCAATTTTTAGAACTAAGAAAAGGAAAGCTGGAAGCAGTTACTATTACAGGTGGTGAACCTACGATACAACCTGATTTGGTTGACTTTATTGAGAAGGTAAAATCAATGGGCTTGTTAACAAAATTAGATACAAACGGCTCAAAACCTGATGTTTTACAGCAATTAGCTGATAGAGCTTTAGTTGATTATTGGGCTATGGATATTAAAGCTCCACTTCCGCTTTATTCAATTGTTTGCGGTAGTAATATTGATGAAAAATTGATCTTGAAAAGCATGGAGATTATCAGGAATTCGAAAAAAGAATGGGAATTCAGAACTACGTATTTTAATCAGGTTCTCAATTGGAATGATGTTCTGGAAATTCAACGCTTACTGAGATCTGGAGATAATTACTATCTTCAACAGTGTAATTATCAAGATACATTAGAACCAATACAAAATCCTCATCATACTAATTTGGAGCTTCTTTTCAACAAGAATGTTAAAACTAACAGCAAGGACCAAGTGCATCATTATTCTATT
>Ga0194125_10010781_pt1 | contig 12410 bp, 10 predicted proteins | sample TA2KigC250mmetaG_FD_148626 | JGI IMG/M metagenome (GOLD analysis project Ga0194125, IMG submission 148626) | Freshwater microbial communities from Lake Tanganyika, Tanzania - TA2015034 Kigoma Deep Cast 250m | ecosystem: Environmental > Aquatic > Freshwater > Lake | place: Tanzania: Lake... | reverse complement strand
CGTCGCACACCCCGAACTCGTTTATGGCAGCTCGACCGTCCGGGCCACTTTGACCGCGGGGTTCTCCATTAGCTCGGCCAGCACCGCCTCGGGCACCAAGCCGTCGGTTTCGACCACGGCCACCGCCTCGAGCGGCTCGCCCGCCCTTCCCGGGCGGTCGCGCCGTCCCAGCGAGAAGTTGGCGATGTTGATCTGATTGCGGCCCAGCACCGTGCCCACGTAGCCGATCACGCCCGGCACGTCCTGATTCTTGAGGAATATCAGGTGGCCGCTCAGGGGCGCCTCGCACACGATGCCGTCCACCTGAATGAGGCGCGGCCGGCCCAGCACCAGAGCGCCCTCGGCGCTGGTCAGCCCGGCGTCGGTCTCCAGCTCGACGCGCACCGATTCGACCCGCGCGCCGCGCTGCTCATGACGCTCAACCACGGTCAGCTCGCGCTGCGCCGCCACCTGCATGGCGTTGACCAGGGTGGTCCGCTCCGTTAGCCAGCGGCCCAGCAAGCCCACCAGGCCGGCGTTGCGCAGCAGGTGGGTGCTGCCGTCGGCGATCTGCCCCGAGTAGACGAAATACACGGCGCGGGGATTGCCCTCGGCGATCTGGGCGGCGAAGCAACCCAGCCGCTCGGCCAGGGCGATGTAGGGGCCCAGCGAGCGGTACTGCTCGGGGGTCAGCGCCGGCATATTCACCGCGTTGATGGCGATGCCCTGCTGGAGGTAGTCCACCAGTTGTTCGGCGATGCGTACGCCCACGATTTCCTGCGCCTCCTCGGTGGAGCCTGCGATGTGCGGCGTGGCCACCAGGGTCTCCACGCCCAGCAGCGGATCCTCGGGCGGGGGCGGTTCTTTGGGAAACACGTCCAACCCCGCGCCGGCCACCTTGCCCGACTGGACGGCCTCCCGCAGCGCCTCCGCGTCGATCATCTCCCCGCGGGCGCAGTTGATGATGCGCACGCCGGGCTTCATTTGGGCGAAGGCCTCGCGCCCCAGCAGACGCTGCGTCTCCGGCGTGAGCGCGGTGTGCAGGCTGATGTAGTCGCTCTCGGCGTACAGCCGGGGCAGGTCCGCCAGCTCGAGGTCCAGGTCGGCGGCGGTCTGGGGGTTGACGTAGGGGTCATAGGCCAGGATGCGCATCTCGAAGGCGCGCGCCCGCCTGACCACCTCCCGCCCGATGCTGCCCAGCCCGATGATGCCCAGGGTCTTGCCGCGCAGCTCGCTGCCCAGGAATTTCTTCTTCTCCCACTTGCCGCTCTTGGTGGAAGCGGTCGCCTGGGGCACGGCGCGCGCCAGCGCCAGCATCAGCGCCAGGGTATGCTCGGCCACCGAGACGGCGTTGCCGCCGGGCGTGTTCATCACCAGCACGCCGGCGGCGGTGGCCGCCTCCAGGTCCACGTTGTCCACGCCCACCCCGGCACGCCCGATCACGCGCAGCTTGGGCGCCTGCGCCAGGATCTCGCGCGTCACCTTGACCGCGCTGCGCACGATCAGCGCCTCGGCCTCCGGCAACTGCGCCAGGTACTCCTTGGGGTTCGACACCACCACGTTCCAGCCCGGCTGCGCGCGCAGCAGGTCCAGGCCCGCGGCGGCCATCGGCTCGGCCACCAGCACGTTCACCGGCATCAGGCTCCCCCCGCTTTCTGACCCAGCGCCGCTTGGGCGTAGATCTTCTCGACCGCGGCCACGCCCTGCCCGAAGGTGACCGGGAAACCGTTGGCCGCCAGCGCGATCTCCACTCCCGCCACCACCGCGAACAGGTCCGCGAAATCGAAGTAGCCCAGGTGCGCGATGCGGAAGATCTTGCCCTTCATCGAGCCCTGGCCGTTGGCGATGATGCACCCGAAGCGGTTGCGCAGCTCCTTGATGATGACGCCGGAGTCCCAACCCTCCGGAGCTTTGACCGCCGTAACCGAGGCCGCCGGCGAGGTGGGAGCGAACAGCTCCAGCCCCAGCGCCGTCACTCCGGCGCGGGCGGCCCGGGCCAGCAGTTGGGCGTTCTCGACCAGCCGGTCCATGCCCACCTTCCGGATGTAGTCCAGCGTGGCGTTCAGGGCCAGCAGCAGGCTGGTCGAGGGTGTCCAGGCGCTCTCGCCCTTGTCCGCGTTCTTCTTCTCCTTGCGGAGATCGAAGTAGTAGTGCGGCAGACTGGCCGTCTCGGCGAACTTCCAGGCCTTCGGGCTGAGGGCCATGAAGGCGAGTCCGGGGGGAATCATGAAGGCCTTTTGCGAGCCGCCCACCAGCACATCCAGCCCCCAGCCTTCGATGTCCAGCGGCTGCGTGCCGATGCCGGTGATGGCGTCCACGACGAAGATGGCCTCCGTCCGGGAGACGGCCCGCGCCATGGCCTCGACGTCGTGGGCCACGCCGGTCGAGGTCTCGGAAGCCTGCACGAAGACGCCCCGCGCGGCGGGCTCGGCCTTCAACGCCGCCTCCACCCGGTCCGCCGTTACGGGCAGGCCGTATTCGGCCTTGAGCAGGGTGGCCTCCAGGCCGAAGGCCGCGGCAATCTCCACCCAGCGCTCGCCGAACTTGCCCGCCGAGCAGACGATCACCTTGTCGCCCTTCGAGAACAGGTTCGAGACAGCCGCCTCCATGGCGCCGGTGCCGGAGCTCGAGAAGACCAGGACGTCGTGCGAGGTCCCCAGCACCTGCTTGAGGCCCGCCAGCACGGCGCGGTAGACGTTGCGGAAGTCCTCAGTACGATGATGGATGTCGGAGGCCATCATCGCCTGTAAAGCGCCGGGGTAGAGCGGGGTCGGCCCCGGCGTCAGAAGGCGCTGTTTTCTTATGTGCATGGCGAAAGAGACTCCATTAGAATATCAGACAACATGGCGTTGCTTGATCGTATCCAGAAGGACATGGCGCAGGCCATGAAGGCCCGGGATGAGGCCCGCCTGAGCGCCCTGCGCATGATGAAGACCGCCCTCAAGAAGCACGAAGTGGACACCGCGAAACCCCTTGACGAAAGAGCGGAACTCCAAATCTTAGCGTCTTTGGCCAAGCAACGCAAGGAGGCGGCCGAGGCGTTCCGCAAGGGCGGGCGTCCCGAGCTGGCCGAAAAGGAGGAGGCCGATCTTCCCTTGATCGAATCCTACATGCCGGCGGCGGCGACGCCCGAGGATCTGGAGGCCGCCGTGGCGGCGGCGCTGGAGGAGACCGGGGCCACCTCCGCCAAGCAGATGGGCCAGGTGATGAAGGCCGCGCAGGCGCGGCTGGCGGGCAAGCGGGTGGACGGAAAAGCGCTCTCCGACCTGGTGCGGGCGAGGCTGGGGTGACGGTTAGCGGGCCTCTGCGGCCGGCAGGAAGTTCTCCATCAGCCAGACCTCGGGACTGGATCGCAGGGTTCCGTAAACCATCCGCTGGCCGTCGGGGTGCACCCGCAGGGACATCACCATGCCGTCCACCGTCAGACCGAGCCGTTGAGGCTCCCCACCTTGGGGAGGCACACGCCAGAACTCGTTCCGGAGCGTTGCCGGCGAGCCACCGGCGGAGTCGGCGGACCGCATGGCATACACCACCTGGCGGCCGTCAGGCGACCACGCGACTGCGCCACGCCGGTCCTGCGCCCCCACCAGCAGCCTGGGCGTCCCGCCGGCTGAAGGCATGACAAAAAGCCCTCGCTCCGCCTGGCCGCCGGAACCGAAGAACGCCACCTGCTCGCCGTCCGGTGAAACCGCAAAGGACCACAGCAAGTACGAGGACACGTGCCTCTCCTGGCCGGATTCGGAATCCCAGACGTACAACCACCCACCCGATGGGTCCGAGACATAGAAGACTTTGCTCCCATCCGGTGACAGATCGAAGGGGGGAAGCCCGGCGCGGGCCGGGTCCAGCAGGAGCGTCGCTTGGCCCGTAGGCAAGTCGATGCGGAGCAGGCCTTCTCTACCTTGCCCGTCGGCGCCGGGGACCACCAATGATCGCCCGTCGGGCGCCCAGCGCAGGCCATACATCCTGCCGGCCCGCCTGATCTCACCGCCGGGCTTGATCAGCTTCTTCTCAGCGGTCTCGAGCGATTGAATGGCAACCCCACCCTCGCCAGAAACGTAGGCCAGGTACTTCCCATCACGCGAGAAATCAGGCCCCCAGTTGGAACCGAGGTAGCTGCCGGCGGCCTCCGCCGGCGCAGAGAGCAGTTTTCCGGTCTGGATGTCGAGCCTCGTCGAGAAGATGTCGCGGCCCTCCTTGGAACCTGCAAAGAAGAAGGCGCCCGACCGTGTGAATCCCGCACCGCGATAGTCCCCTACACCTTGCCGGACCAGGATCGGCTCACCGCGCGGCTGCCCGGCGGAGACCGCGATCAGCCACGCATCCCGGCTGCCGCGCCGGTCGCTGCCAAACAGCACGTGTCGGCCGTCGGGCGCCCAGGCGGCCAGGCGATCGTCCGCCGGATGCCGAACCAGTGGGAAACTGCGTTGGGTTGCCACCTCATACACAGACACATCGCGCTGGCTGGTTCCCTTGGCCGGCGGAGGCTCGTAGGCGATATATCGGCCGTCCGGAGAGAAGCACATCGTCCCCGGACTCTCAATGGCAAGGTCCTGAATGGACCCGTCCGCCACCGCAATCAGCACCGGCCGGTTGCCAAGCGAGGTGAGGAGGTGCTTTCCGTCCGGGGACCAGTCCAATCGAGACGGGCAATTCTGCTTGGCCTGGTAGAGAACACGCACCTCGGATCCGTCCGGCGCGATCGTGCGGATCTCACAGGAGGTCTCGAACCACCAGCGGTAGGCGATCCGCTTCCCGTCGCGAGAGAAGATCGAGCCATCCGGGTAGGCGTATGGCTCCCCTGGCTTCTTGCTTGTGATTCGCCGGTTCTCGCCGGTGAGCAGGTCGTGAATGGCCAGGTCTGGACCTCCCCAGTCAGTGAAGGAGAGGTAGCGGCCGTCGGGCGAGGGGCCTCCGACATCGAGAGCGTCAGGACCTGCCCATACCCGCCGGATGGTCATCTCGGTGGTCTTGGCAGCGGCTCCGGCGCCCAGCGCGGCGAGCCTCTCACGCGCCACCCGCGCCGGCTCCGCCTGGTCCGCGAACTCCATCACCAGGCGCTCATACGCTTTGCGGGCTTCGACGCTGCCCAGTTTCTCGTGACACTGGCCGAGATGCAGCAGCGCCTTCGCGGCCGCCGCCCGGCTGAGGCCGCCTGCGGTCAGGATCTTCTGGTACTGCTCGATAGCGCCCTTCAGGTCGCCTTCGATGGTTTCCTTGTGGATGGCGGCCTGGAGCTGGATCTCGGCCCGATCGATGGTCTGGGCCGTGCTGAGACCAGCCGCCAGGACGAAGCCGGCTATGAGCCATGGAACGGTTCGCATGCAGCGCCTCCGGAAGCAGCTTGCGCCTTCGACATCAGGCGGTGATCGAACTTCCGTCAGAGTTCCGTCAGTTTGGTCAGTTATCCGTCAAAGCGATACCCCAGGCCGCGAATACTGACCAGATAGCGCGGCCTGTCCGGCCGCGGCTCGAGCTTCCTGCGCAGGTTCATGATGTGGTTGTCCACGGCGCGGTCCGTCGGGCTGGCCTCCGGGCCCCATACGTCCTCGAGCAACTGCTCGCGCGTGAGGAGCCGGCCGCGGCGGTGAATAAGGGCGGCCAGCAATTTGAACTCCAGCGCACTGGTCTCAACGATCTCGCCGGCGCGGCGCACTTCGGCGCGCGTGAGGTCCACCTCCACGTCCCCGAACCGGTACACTTCCGGCGCTTCCCCGGATGCCCGGCGCAGCATCGCTTTGATGCGGGCGCGGAGTTCGAGCGGGCTGAACGGCTTGGTGACATAATCGTCGGCGCCGATTTCCAGCCCCAGCACCTTCTCGGCCTCCTGCGCCTTGGCGGTGAGCATGATGATCGGGGTGCGGACGCCGCTCTGGCGCAGCTCGCGGCAGACGGCAAAACCGTCCTTTCGAGGGAGCCGGATATCCAGCAGGATGAGGTCGAACGGCTCGCTGCGGCCCCGCTGGGCGGCGGTCTCGCCGTCCCGCGCGACCTCTACGGCGTACCCTTCCAGCGTCAGGTCGCTCTTCAGCCCCAACGCAATATTGGACTCGTCTTCCACCACCAGGATCCTCGCCATATCTCAGCCCACCCTTGGGAGCAGCACGGTGAAGGTGCTTCCTTCCCCCGGCTGGCTGTCCAGCTTCACGCGGCCTCCGTGCGCGGCGACGATCTGGCGCGCCACGGCCAGCCCGATCCCCGTCCCCCGGATGCTCTGAACTTCCGCCGAGACGCCGCGCACGAACTTGCGGAAGATCTCCTTCTGCTCCCCCCGAGGGACGCCCAGGCCGCGGTCCCGAACCCGGATCGCCGCGCTCTCGCCCTCCTGCCCGAGTTCTACCCACACGGTAAGGCTGCCGGGCGAGTACTTGACGGCGTTGTCCAGCAGGTTCCAGAGGACGCAGCCCAGGGTGTCGCGGTCCACCCGCACCGGGCAGGCCACGCCATCCGCGCTCAACTCGACGCGATACCCGCGCGCTTCCACGCCGTGCTCAAACTCCCGGACCACCTCGCGCACGAACGCCTCCAGATCCAACCGCTCGAAGCGGTACTGAAGCGCGCCGGCTTCCATCCGGCCGAAGTGCAGCAGCCGCTCCACCAGCCGCTCCAGACGGCGGCTCTCCTGCGCCAGGGCCTCATAGAACTGCCTCCGCTCCTGGCCGGTGGCCACGCGGTCGCTCACCAGCAACTCGCTGAATTGGCGCAGCGCGGTCAGCGGTGTGCGGAATTCGTGCGACACGGCCGAGACGAACTCCGATTGCAGCCGGGAAACCGCCAGCTCGCGCGCCACCCCGCGCCAGATGAGATAGCTGCCAGTGAGTATCAACAGTGCCATCACCAGGAGAGCCGCCAGCAGAAGCTGGCGGCGGGCCTGAAAGAAAGCCTGTCCGGAACTGGCATCCAGCGTGACGGCATGCAGGTTCCAAGGCAACTGGGTGGCTGAAGCCAGCCGAAGCGACTGGCGATCTCCTGGCTTAGGCGCAGGGCCGATCACCAGGCGACCGTCCGGGGCCGCCAGCGATATGCCGACGCCCTGCTGGGCGATCACAGGCTGCACGCCGGCCAGCCACTGCGATTCGACGTACTCCGCCCCCGCGGCCAGCCCTACCAGGCTCTCCGCCGAAGCGCGCCAGAGCGCCAACACCGGCCGGCCCGCCAGCCATTGGATTCGTTGACCTTTGGCTGACGTGCCGCCTTGGCGGGCCCCCTGCCACTCCTCCCACATGGACTCCACCGCCGCGGCCCGCGCCAGCGCAGCTTCGGTTCCGGTCCAGGGGTCGGAGACTCCCAGCCGGCGCTGGGTCTCCTCCAGATAGAAACCGTGCTCGGCCCGGGTGAGGCGCCAGCGGCCGGCTTGCAGGTCGGCCGACAATGCGGAGGCTTCGCACGCCAGCCGCTCCTTCTCCCCGAGGCTCTCCAGCACGGACAGGCGGGCATGGCGGGCGACCAGGTCCGCCGGCAGGTCCTCCACCGGCGCCAGGCCCAGTCCGGCAAGATCCTGGTAGGCCCGGAGAGCCTCTCCCAGCCGATGGCTCTTGCGCAGAACCCTGGCCAGTCGCAGCAAGGCGCCGGCGCGCACGGGGAGTTCGGCTGAGTTCGCCTGCTGGCGCAAAACGACGATTGCCTCGGGGTAGTTCTCCTGGCGGAATTCGAGCAACTCGGCCCGCGCGAACACGCCTCGGGCGGGCGCCGCGGCCGACGACCGGAAAGGGTGATACCGCAGCGCCTGGCTGGGAAATGCCTCGACGCCGTCAGGACGGAAAATGACGAGAACCGCGTGCTGACCGAGCCGCCTGGCGCATTCGGATGCCATACTCTGCAACTGGCCCGCGGGAGTGGAGGCGAGAACTGTCAGTTGTTCTCCAAGCTGTAAGAGGGACTTCTGGAGTGCCGATACCGCCAGGTCCGCCACGGTGTCGCGACGTTCCTCGATCCGCTGCCCCACCAGCGCTTCATCCTGCCGGACAAGTTGCCAGCTCAGCCAGATGAGGGTTCCGGTCAGCAGGAGCGTGACCGCCAGGAACAACAACAGAAGGTGGCGCGGAGGCTGAAAGCACTCCCTGAACGACATGGCGGTCCTTGCGGTGGTCAGTCCAATTATAGCCACACCTCGGTCTGGCCCAGATCACGCCTAGGTCAGAAATCGGTCAGTGACAAACTCCGAACATGAAGGCGGCCCAGGCGCGGCTGGCGGGCAAGCGGGTGGACGGGAAGGCCCTTAGCGAGATGGTCAGGGCGCGGCTTCAGTAGCGCGAGACTCCGGCTTGGCCCCGCCACGCCGTCCACGCCAGATACAGCCACCCTAGCCCCGCCGCCGCCCAGGCACCGTAGTTGCCGAGCTGCGGTAGTGCCGACTGCACACCCGGCTGGGCCAGCACGTAATCCGACACCAACAGCGCAGCCACCGCCAGGCCGGCACAGCCGATGCCGTCCAGGATCACCGAGCGCACCCACGCCCGCTTGGCCTCCAGCGCGTTCACTCGCTCGAGGACACCCCGCTGGAAACCCGGCGAGGGCGACAAACCGGAGAGCCGGGCGGTCAGAGCCGCGTCCAGACGGTCATGATTCAGCTCTTCATGTTCCTCGCTGCGCATGGCGTTGACTCCTCCATTCTCCCCCTGCCGCCGTGCGTGAACAAGGCCGCCGCCGCAGCTTTGGCGCGGTGCAGGTGGCTCTTCACCGTGCCCATGGGCAGGTCCAGCATCTCCGCGACCTCCTCATAGGACCTCTCCTCCAGGTAGTAGAGCACCAGCACCCGGCGGTACGCCTCGGGCAGCCGGGCCAGCACCCAATCCGTGTCCAGTGTCCCGTCCGGCGGACTCGCCCCGCCCGGCAGGCCGATCTGCTCGTCCAGCGGCGCCTCCCGCCGCAGCGCGGGCTTGCGGAGCTCGCTCAGGCAGGTGTTGCGGGCGATGGCGTACAGCCATGTCCCCAGCGAGGCGGTCCCGTCGTAGCGCGGCAGGGCTTTCCACACCCGCACAAACGCCTCCTGCGCCGCCTCCTCCGCCAGGGCATGGTTCCCCAGGATGGAATAGGCCAGCCGGAAGACCTTCACTTGGTAGCGCTCCAGCAGCAGCGTGAAAGCGGCGCGGGGGTCCCTGCCCAGCAGCTCCACCAAGTCGCGGTCTTTATCCGGCCCGGGCACAGTCCCTCTAGGAGCTTTATACTCCACAGGCAGCTGATTTGTTTCATCTCCCGCGCTGCAACATCTTCGGCTCCACGGGAGTATCAATGTCAGGAGACCACGCATGACCGACCGAGGATTGATACTTGCGATGCTGCTGCTGACCATCATGGTGGTGGTTGTGGCCCGGCTGATGTGGACCAGCTACCTGAACCACAAGCGCTGGGCGATGCAGCACCAGGAGCGCATGGCCGCCCTGGAGAAGGGGCTGCCGCCGCCGGCCGGCCCGGCCGCCGAGGGCTGGTTGTCGAACGGCTCCCCGCGTGGCCTATCCACCAGCCCCTCCTACTATCTGCTGCGTGGCCTGGTGTGGCTGTTCGTCGGCATCGCAACCATGGCCTTCTTCGCCGCCATCTCCGCGACTACGGTCGAGGAGAGCGTGCCTTCGTGGTACTACTCACAGCCGAGCGAAGAGAGAAAATTTCCCCCCCCAACAGCGCGGAGACAGCCGATCCCCGTGGGCTGGAGCACGCTGGGCCTGATTCCCGCCGGTGTCGGCATCGCTTACCTGATCTTCTACCGCGTCGAAGGCCGCAGGCGGAAGGAGGAGCCGCCGGAGAAGGCCTGACCCCAATCCGTCGGTAAGACCCGCGTGGGTAAGGGTTGGCACGGCGGAGTATGGGGCAGAGGGCGGCAGATTGGACTCCCAGAGCGCCGGTGCACTCGGCAAGCGGGGCGTGGTGGCCGCACCCGACGGGTGCGAGCGGCTGGGTAGAATGAACAGTTGAAGCCGAAAACACGTAAACCCTCCTCCACGGAATCTCCGCTGTTATTCGAGATCGATCCGGAGCCCATACCGGAAACACTCACGGCCATGGGTGGTGTGCCGTTGGTGGTGCAGACGTTTCGCTCGCTGGGGATACCGGCCAGTGTGCGGCAGCATGTGCGGGTCAAGGAACGGCAACGGGGCTACGAGGAAGCGGAGATGGTGGAGAGCTTCGTGATTCTGAACGCGGTGGGCGGGGAGTGTTTCGATGACTTCCAAAGACTGCGGGAAGACCCCGGCTTGAGCGAGATGATCGGGCACGGGATTCCCTCCCCGGAGGCGGCGCGGAAATTTCTGTATCAGTTTCACAAAGAGGAAAAGATTGAGGAGGCCAAGCGGCGGCGAACCGGGGATGAGATTGCTTATATTCCGGAGGAGACCGAACCGCTGGTGGGATTGGGATTGGTGAACCGCGCCTTGGTGCAGGTGTTGGGGCGGCGGTGCCCGGAGCAGCGCATCGCCACGGTGGATCAAGATGCGACCATCATCGAGAGCCGCAAGCAGGAAGCCCTGCGCACCTACGAAGGCGACCGGGGCTACCAGCCGATGCTGGCGGTGTGGGCAGAGACCAACGTGGTGCTGGCGGACGAGTTCCGGGACGGGAATGTGCCCGCGATGATGGATCCGCTGACGGTGGCGAAGAAAGCGTTTGCGGCCCTGCCAGAGACGGTAACGACGTACTACTACCGGGGCGATTCGGCCTGTCATGAAAGCGCTCTGATCAACTGGCTGCGGGAGGAGAACCGGGCGGAGGGACCGCGCGGCCGCATCGGATTCGCGATCAGCGCGCGGATGAGCGAGGCGTTGCACAAAGCCATTGCGAAAGTGCCGGAAGCGGCGTGGGAGCCGTACGGGAAGCCGCATCCGGCCGAGGAGCGCGGCTGCGCGGAAGTGAGTTTTGTACCCGGGGAGAAGTCGGAGCACAAGGACACGCAACCGCTGCGCTACATTGCTATCCGGATTCGGCAGCGGCAGGGGGATCTGTTTGCCGACGGCAGCCCGGTGAAGCATTTCGCGGTGCTGACGAACATCCGGGAGTGGAAGGCCAGCCGGCTGATCGTGTGGCACCGGGAGAAGGCGGGGACGGTGGAGGGGGTGCATGACGTGGTGAAGAACGAGCTGGCGGCGGGGGTGATGCCGTCGAAGTACTTCGGGACGAATGCGGCCTGGCTGCGGCTGGCGGTGATTTCGCACAACGTGCTCACGGCGCTGAAGCGGCTGGCGTTGCCGGCCGAGCTGCTGGCGGCACGGCCGAAGCGGTTGCGGTTCCTCATCTTCAACACCCCGGGCCGGCTGGTGCGTCACGCGCGCAGGCTGGTGCTGCGCGTGGCGACGACGGCGGCGCGCCTGGCCGAGTGGCTGGAGGCGCTGCGGCTGCTCCCGGTGCCGCTGCGGGTGTAGACGAGCCAGCGCCCGGCATCCTTATCGACGGATTTGCAGACCCCTTGGGCGGAAAGCGGGGGCGGTGTGCGTGAGCCAGCCCTTCGCCAGCCTGCCAAGCGCACACCAGGAGCAGCTCAGCAGTATTCCGCGGCCACTGCGCTTCGAAGACAGACCCTTCGCTGGCGTCACGGCTCCGCAACGCCCCCGATCCCTCCCTTCGTAGCCGCTACTGACGGATCGGGGGAGGTGAGAATGCCCGCAAGGCCGAAACAGTACTCGCTCGCCATGGCGCCCGCCGGCGTTCAGAAACGGGCGCCACACAAGCCGTTCGTTCCGGGACCGAATCCCGACCTGCCGGACTTCATTGCCCGTCATTCGATCCCCTACGACCCGGCCTCTGACCGCTACGATGTGCCCGCCTTTGACCGCGACCTGGAGGTGAACAAGGCCCATCCGCCCAAAGCCATCTACGACATGCACACCTACTGGTCGAAGAAGCACTGGGCGGCCATCCGGGAGTACATTCGTCACTACCTGCCCGAAAAGCACTACCCCCGCGGGACCGGCCTGGTCCTGGACTGCTTCGCCGGCTCGGGCATGACCGGCGTGGCCGCCATGATGGAGGACCGGCCCTGCGTGCTCATCGACGCCTCGCCTGCCGCGGCCTTCATCTCCCACTGCTACACCCACCCGGTGGACCCGGACGAGCTCCGCGAAGCCTACGAGCGCATGATGACGGACGAGTACCGCGCCGAGCTGCGCAGGAAGCTCAAGGTCGTCACGGGAGAGGACATCCGCAACCTCCAGCAGGAGCTGGACTGGCTGTACGAGACGCGCTGCGACCGCTGCAACGGCCCGGCCACGACCGAGTACGTCGTACATTCGGAGCGGTTCCAGTGTCCGGCCTGCGCCGAGATCGTGGCGCTCTGTGATTGCCGCGAGTTCGATTCGCCGAAGAAGGGACGCTATTGCCCCTACTGTGTGGCCCGGCGCCACGGCGAGCCGCACCGTGACTTCCTGATCTCGACGCGCTCGAAGAAGTTCGGCGCCGTGCCCGTGCTGGTCAGCTACAAGTGCCTCGGGGGCTGCAAGCCCGCT
>Ga0194125_10010775_pt1 | contig 12415 bp, 7 predicted proteins | sample TA2KigC250mmetaG_FD_148626 | JGI IMG/M metagenome (GOLD analysis project Ga0194125, IMG submission 148626) | Freshwater microbial communities from Lake Tanganyika, Tanzania - TA2015034 Kigoma Deep Cast 250m | ecosystem: Environmental > Aquatic > Freshwater > Lake | place: Tanzania: Lake... | reverse complement strand
TGGCTACGATTGTATCCCACTACAACCACAAGTCAACAACATAATCACACAATATCAAAAATAATGCACATAAATTACTGGCTACATATTTTGGCGCAAATCGTCCTAACTCAAGTTCCAATAAAGCCTTAGGTCAGAATCAATATGGAACATCCGTTGAAGAAATCACTCTCGGCTTTGAAGAACTCCATGTCGGAGGGCTCGTCCGCCACGGGTTGGCGTCCTTTTTCGCGTGCCTCGAGGGCGATCGACCAGAATTGGCGGGCGAGCATGCGGGCGGTTTCGGCCGGGGTCGTGTGCGCATCCTTGGTGTAGACGAGCACCCCGCCCGGCGTGCCGCCGCCGGAGACGGTCGCCCATTCGGGGCCGGCCATCCTTTCGAGCAGGCGTTTGGCCGCTTCCAGCCGCTCGAGCATCCGCTGTCGCTCGGCCGGACTGAGCGATTCGTCCAGAGCCTCCGCATCCTCGGCGAGTTGCTCGGCCATCTCCCGGGCCTTCGCGCCCGCGGTCTGCGGTTTGCCCTCCGACAGTCCCTGTCGGAGGGCCTTGCCGGCCTCCAGAAGCTCGCGGCGCGCGGAATCGGCCAAGCCGGAGACCTCCTCCGTCTTCTGAGTCGATCGTGCCGGATCGTAGCGCGTCTCGGTGAGCTTCTCCTGGAACTGCGCCATCTGCTCCACCGCGCGACCGACGTGCCCTTGGGCCTGCTCCCGGGCTTGGCCGTGCGGTGACGACGCACTGACGGGCACTTGCCGGAGGTCGGCCTGGACCTGCGCGGCTTCGCTCTGGAGCGCCTTTTGCCTGGCCTCCAGCATCCGCAGGCGCGCCTCGGCCGAGCCGCCGGACCCGTTCTGCGCGCCGGGAGATGAGTCCTGATTTGACCGAGGGCCGCCCGTTTGGGCCGAACCTTGCGCCCCTTCCGCGCCGGCGCCTTCCTGCGATTGGGCTTGGTCAGACGAATCCGGCAGTTGGCCGTCTTGCCGAGTTGAGGACGATGGGGCCTGAGACTCCGCAGGCTCACCCGGACCACCCTGCACGGACGACTCGCCGACAGGCGATCGCTGCGGATCAGCCGTCCGGGTCGGTGTGCCCGGCATAGAGGCTTCGCCTTCCGCGCGGCTATCGCCTTGAGACCCGGCTTGACCCGTCGCGTCTTGCGTTTGGCCGGACGGCGAAGCCCCGGAAGGCGGGGTCTCGGCCTTTGCCGCAGCGCTCTGACCGGCCTGCTGTTTGCTGTCTCCGTCGGCCATCTCTTCGCCACGAGCATCTTGCGGGTCGGAGCGGCTCGTCTCTTGCGCCGCGGGGTCGGAGCGGTGCTGAGGTGCCTGGGCACGAGACGGCTCGCTCCGGCGGCCGGACGGCGAACCGGACGAAGAGCCGCCACTTTCGGACGAGCCTTCGGCCCCTGGTTGCCGGTCCAGGGCATCCTGGAGGTCCGCGCGCAGCGACTTCTGCTCGCGCGCCAGCTTCTCGAGTCGCCGCTGCAGCTCCTGCAACTGGTTCTCCGCCCGCTGCTGCTGGCGCAACGCCTCCGGCGGCGGTTCCTGGAGCCGCAGGCGTTCCTGGGGCGGCGGCGGACTCGGCCCGCTCTGCGGGGGCGTCCACTTCAGATGCAGCTCATCGACAAACTGCCGCAGGAGACGGTAGGCATCCTTCAACGCCGTCAGGGCCGCCGGCGCATCCGGGCCGCGCAGGGCATCCTGCGCCGCTTCATAGTGCCGGACGATGCGGCTCAACTGGGCTTTGGCAAGCTCGGAGAAGCCGTAGTCCGGATCGTCACGGATGCGCGCCAGTCGCTCGGCACAGTACCGGACCTCGCCCGCCAGCGTTTGGGCCCGGGAGCGGGTGTCGGCCGTCAACGGCGTCTCCTGCGCCAGCATCCAACTCTTCTTGAGAATCGCCCGGGTGTATTCGAGGATGGCCGTCAGGTCTTCGGGGACCATGCCCGGCTGGGGTTTTCCGCCCCCCGGCTGGGGATGCCAGTACTGCCGGTACGAGCGGATCTCGATGAGATAGACCTCGCTGGAGGCGCCGGCGTCGCTTTTTCGTTGCCCCGTATCGATGTCTTTCGCCCGCGCATAGAAGAGAATGCTGTCGCCCACGTGGACCGGATACTGCTCCAACTCCAGCGTATGCGTCACCGACACCCGTGTGGCGCCCCGGGGCGATTGGCTATCCAGCACGATCACGCGCCCGTCAGGAAACTCGGCGCAGAGTTCCGCCGCCTCCAGTCCGAAATCATCGCTGACGTCGAAGGCAATCGGCACACTGGCCACATCGGTGGCGCGATAGTCGCCCTCGGGCGACAGCAATTGAAACTGCGGCGGCTCATCCGCTTTCACCAGGACGCGCAGCCGGTACGGCGCGCGGCTCGGCACACCGTCGGCGCTCACAAGCGTCAACTCGATATCCGAAGGCTGATCCGCCGTGACTCGGAAGGCAAGAGCCTGGGCGCCGTCGAGAGGGAGCGTCTGCGACTGTCCCCCGGCGGTCACGGCGGTGGCCTCGCGCAGCGGGACCGTACTTTCGACCTGGAATTCGATGGAGCTGTGGGGCAGCACCTGCAGCGTGCCGTCCTGAACCGGCTGGCGGCCCGCGGACGACGGAGGACAGAGGACAGGGGATGAGAGAAGGTGAGAAGGTGAGGACGGAAGAAGGTCGGAGCCACTTCTCACGTTCCCACCTTCTTCTTCCGTCGTCCGTCCTCCGTCGTCCGTCCTCGATACAGCCGCCGTGACGCTCTTGACGGCGGGCGGCTCGCAGACCTTGATCGTGTGCGGCTCGGAGACGGCGCCGCCGGCCTCGAAGCGATAGGTCCAATGCCCCGGCGTGGGGAAGGACGTCGCGACGCTGAAGGTCACGTTGCCTTGCGCATCCACCGTCGGATTGACTTCCATGCGCCGGCATTCCCCCGCGTCGTTCGCATCGCCAGCGTCCGCACGGGCCAATACGAGCGCCGCAGATTCCGGCGTGCGGCCGTGAACGGCGGCGGTGAGCGTCAGGGGCGCCTCGCATGCGACAACGAGGTCCCCGGTGAGGGACTCGAAGCCCGTGGCCGGCACCGGCGCGATCGGGGCGAAAGGCCGTACCAGACGCCCCAGATAACAGGACAGGTACAAGACGTTGCGGCTGATGAACAGGCCCACCACCGACAGGCCGAGAACGATACCCCCGGCCAACACATAGTGCCGCCACTTGTCGATCACGGAGTCGAAGCGGAACTCGCGCGCGGCCGCATCGACCTGCCGCACCAGTCGTGCCGCCAGGGACCTGGAGTACGGATAGTCGGATCGTCCCTCGAAGTACTCCACCGCGGCCACGAGCTGTTGTCCGAAGCTGTGCCGACCCTCGATGTAGCCGGCGGCATGGCTGTCCTGCATGTCGCGCCGGAGGGTTCGCACGAGAAGCCACCCCAGGCCGGCCAGCAGCAGGACCAGCACGAGCAGGGCCGTGAGGCGGCCCCCGGGGCCCAAGTGGGCATAGTGGTCGATCCAGGCATACAGCCCGACATAGGCGCACAGGCAGGCCAGTCCCACCGCCGCGCTCTTCAGCACGCCCAGGGCCAGGAGCCAGCCTCGCACCCGGTGCACGCGGGCGACCAGAGAGTTCAGGATGTCATCGATATCGTGGTCCATTTCGGCCTGTGCCTACCTTCTGAGCCTGTTGGCGAGGGCCGCCTCCAGCAACAGCAGGAGAATCGCCGCCCAGGCGACGTATCGCCAGAAGGGCTCCTGCCGGAGCGCCGGCTCGGCTCGTGCCAGGACCGCGTCCTCGCGCGGGGCCGTGAGGAACGCCCGCTGCACGGCGTCGGCGATCACCCCGGGCGCCGGCGGGCGGACGTCCGTCTCGCCCGCCGGCAGGTTGATGCCGGCATACACAACCGGCTCGTCGATCGTCCTCATCCAGCCGAGGCCGCCGGGCGCGGGCAGGAAGAGGCTGTTGCCCCGCACGACGGCCATTCCCCGGCCGCCGTCGCAGTTCTCCACGGCGACCCTCGTGCGCGAGCCATGGGCCGCGGACTCCCCAACGCACAGCACGGGACGCTCCTCGGCCGAGAAGCTGAATTGCCGGCCCGCATCATCCCGGCCTACCAGGTACCGGCAGAAGGCGACCCACGCCGGCGATTTCGCCAGCAGGCCCAGCGATCCGTCCATGCTCGTATTGACCAGGAGCGACAGACCCGGACCCGCGGCCAGGCCGTAGAGGAAGGGCGCGCCGCCGGCCAGTCGCCACAGACACTCGGCCCGCGCGGCCGGCACACACACCCAGTGCCCTTTCAGCGCGATCCTGTCGATCCCGTAGTTCCCGAGGGACTTTGCCGCCCGGCTGTCCAATTCGAGGGACATGCCCACCGCCGGCCGGGGTTCCAGATACGTGGGCTGCGCCACCCATCGCTCCGGCAGAGCCGCCAGAAGCCCTTGGCGCCACAACTGCCCGGCGGCGCCGGAGTCCGGGACATCGTTCGTGAAGAAAACAAGCCGGCCACCCCGTTGCACGACGGCGCCGAGAGCGGCCGCCTGATGATCCAAGCGCGGCGGCACCGAGGCAAAGACGACAATGTCCGCGCCGGCCAGATCGCCGGCGGCCAGACGGTCCTGCGGCACCTTCGTCAGGCTCAGTCCGGGCAGCGAGCCCGCGTCGGCGAGGGCCTGCAACGCCGTCTCGAACAGGAACGTTTCGTCCGCCCGGTGCGCCACGACGATCCTCGTGTGCGCCGCGGCCGGCGGGGCACCGACGGCCAGACGATACGTATCGTCCGCGCCGAGGTTATCGTCCGGCGTCAGATGCAGCTCGATCGGCCAGTACTTCTGACCGTCACCCTGCGGCTCGGCCCCGAGTTCCAGGAGAAGCCGCAGGACGCGCGGCGCGCCCGGCCTGCCGGCCGGCCGGCAGGCCGGGCTTCGGCCTTGCGGCCATGCCCGTATGGCGGTCCCGGAGTTGATCGGTCGGTCCCATCGCTCACCTCGAAGCCCATGGAATGATGGAATACTGGTTGGCGAGAGGCGCCCCCTTTACCCGTCCTTCCACTATTCCAATCATAAGACGCAACGAGCCGGGCCCTGTTACAAAAATCCGCCAAGTTCAATTTCATCCATCCAGGGCCGAAGCACCACACCGCGCATGCGGAGAGATCAATCCCAAATTCCAAACGCCGCCAGAGGCGGAAGCACCCGATCCGTCCGATCCGTCTGATCGGACGGATCCTGGGCTTTGTTTGGGCCCCGCCCTATTTGGGTACCGTGGCGCCCAAAATAAGGCGGGGTTGGTGCTTCCGCCCCGGGCGGCATCGGATTGACAGAACCGTCGGGCATGGATAAGATCAGGACAATGGAGCAGAAAAGAATCAGTATTCTGGGTATTGAGACGAGCTGCGACGAGACGGCGGCGGCCGTCGTGGCCGACGGGCGGCAGGTGCGGTCGTCGATCGTGGCGTCGCAGAACAAGCTGCACGAGAAGTACGGCGGCGTCGTGCCGGAGATCGCTTCGCGGGCCCATATCGAGAAGATCTATCCCGTCATTACCGAGGCGCTGGAGCAGGCGGGGGTCGGCCAGGACGAGATCGACGCGATTGCGGTGGCGAATCAGCCGGGGTTGACCATCGCCCTGGTCGTGGGGGTGACCGCGGCCAAGACGCTGAGCTTCATGTGGGATAAGCCGCTGATCGCGGTCAATCACCTGCACGCCCACCTGCAATCGGCCCTGCTGGGCGACGAGACCCTGGAGCTGCCGGCGGTGGCGCTGATCGTCTCGGGCGGGCACACCTGCCTCTATGAGGCGGATTCACCGCTGGAGCTGAAGCTCTTGGGCTCGACGATCGACGATGCGGCGGGCGAGGCGTTCGACAAGGTGGCCACGATCCTGAAGCTGCCCTACCCCGGCGGGCCGAACATCGAGCGGATCGGCAAGACCGGCAATCCGAAAGCCATCGACTTCCCGCGCGCGCTGCTCGGCCCGGACTCGCTGGATTTCTCCTTCAGCGGTCTCAAGACCGCCGTGCTCTACCACTGCCGGGGCCAGGATATGCACGGTCAGGACCGCGTCGATTCCATGAGCGAGCAGGAGATCGCCGACATCGCCGCCTCGTTCCAGGCCGCAGTGATCGATGTGCTGGTGACAAAAACCAAGCGCGCGGCCGACAGGATCGGCGCCAAAACCGTCCTCCTGGGCGGCGGCGTGGCCGCCAACGGCACCCTGCGGGAGGCAATGCAGAAAATGTGCGACCGGAGCAAGCCGCCGCGGCGCTTGCTGGTCGCCCCAAAAGCCTATTGCACGGACAACGCCGTGATGGTAGCCTCGTTGGCCTATCATAAGTGCAAGGCCGGCCTGTTCGCGCCGCTGACGTTGGAGCCCAGCGCGAACGGGTGATTCCTGTAGCCCAGCCGCCCCCGGCTGGGAAGACCACCCCCGAGGGCGGGGGTGCTACAGGGTTAAAGGAGACTGGCTATTCAACCGGAACATCTGAGACAACTGTTGGAGCAGGTCAAGGACGGCCAGGTCGGGATCGACCAGGCGATGGAGAAGCTGCGGCATCTGCCGTTCGAGGATCTGGGATTTGCCCGGGTGGACCACCATCGGCAACTGCGCGTAGGGTTCCCCGAGGTCATCTTCTGCCCCGGCAAGACGACCGAGCAGATCATCCACATCTTCGAAGTCCTGGCGGCCAAGGGCAACAATGTCCTGGCGACGCGGGCCAAGCCGGAGGTGTTCGAGGCCCTCGTGCAAAGCGGACGGGCGCCCCAGGCCCGGTACGAAGAGCTGGCCCGCGCGATCGTGCTGGAGCAGAAGGGCCTGCCGCAATCGAAGAGTGTGCTGCCGATCGTGACGGCGGGGACGGCCGATATGCCCGTGGCGCTGGAGGCCAAGGTCACCGCCGAGATCATGGGCCAACGGACGGAGCTGATCTGCGACGTGGGTGTGGCCGGCCTGCACCGGCTCTTCGGCTACCTGCCCCGGCTGCAGCAGGCGAACGTCGTCATCGTGGTGGCCGGCATGGAGGGCGCCCTGGCGAGCGTCATGGGCGGATTGGTGAGCTGCCCGGTCATCGCGGTGCCGACCAGCGTCGGCTATGGCACCAACTTCCAGGGCCTGTCCGCCCTGCTGACCATGCTCAATAGCTGCGCCTCCGGCGTCAGCGTGGTCAATATCGACAACGGCTTCTCCGCCGCGGTCAGCGCCACGCTGATCAACAAGAAGATCGACAACCGCCCGGAGGCGGAAATCCGAAATCCGAAACCCGAAATTCGAAACAAGCACGAATGACCAAGATCCGAAATTCAAGACAGGGCCCGCGACCGGCGTCAGCGTTTTGGTTATTCGGCATTTGTGCTTTGAATTTGTTTCGGATTTAGAACTTCGCGTTTCGAGTTTTCTTTTTCGGGTGAGACATGGAGATCATACGGGAAGTACCGAAGCTCCCGCCCCGACCGGCGGAGGGCCACAAAGGGACCTTCGGCCGGGTCCTCGTGGTCGCCGGCAGCATCGGGATGACGGGCGCCGCCGCCCTGGTCGGCCGGGCAGCCCTGCGGGCGGGCTCGGGACTGGTGCGCGTCGCGACCGCCAAGAGTGCCCTGCCGATCGTCGCATCGATTGAGCCTTCCTACACCACCCTGCCCCTGCCCGAGGACAGTGCCGGCCGGATCTCCTCCAAAGCCGTCAACGCCATTCTGAACGCCCTCGAAGAGAACGATGCCGTGGCCGTCGGGCCGGGTCTGGGCCAGAGTCCCGGCCTGCGGGCCGTGGTTGAGGCCCTGCTGCAGCAGGAGGGCCTGCGATTGCTCCTCGACGGCGACGGCCTGAACAACCTCAGCCATATTCCAGGCTGGCCGAAAAAGCGCAAGGCGGACCTGATCCTGACGCCGCATCCTGGCGAGATGAAACGGCTCTGGTCGAGCTTATTCCGCGAGGAGATGCCGAAGGACCGTCAGCAAGCGGCAACCCAGATGGCCCGGACGGTAGGGTGGGGCTTGCCCCACCAGCATGCCGGCGACGGGAAGAATGCCGAAGACAGAGAACAGAGGACAGAGAACAGAGGACAGAGGACAGCATCGTCCGCCGTCGTCTGCCTCAAAGGGGCCGGCACGGTGGTCACCGACGGCACACGGGTCTATATCAATACCACCGGCAACCCCGGCATGGCCACCGCCGGCTCGGGTGACGTCCTGACCGGCATCATCCTGGCCCTCCTGGGTCAGTTCGTAGGGGCAGGTCCCTGTGCCTGCCCGTCCGAGGGCAACCACGGGGGGTTGCCCCTGCTGGACGCGACGATCCTGGGCGTCTACGTGCACGGCTTGGCGGGAGATCTCGCCGCCGCCCGGCTCGGCCAAGTCAGCCTCATCGCCACAGACCTCATCGACGCCCTGCCGGAAGCGTTCAAATAGAATCTGCCATTTTCATGGCATCGTCAGACCAGTTCTCTCCCCCACACTCGACACGCGGAATATCCAATCTTTGCAGGTTCCCAAAGAGTGCGGGAGCTGGCGGCCTCCAGTGCCGCCAGCCCTCGTCTGTATGCCCGGCAGGGAATCCCAGCTATGGCTTCGCTGCTCCGCCGCTCTGGATGGCGAAGAACCGCACCTCGCTCAAGCCGGTTTGTGCTGCGACGCCCCAGTTCTTCTCGATCGTCAGCTTGACGAACTGGGCCGGGACACCGCCGAAGCTGATCATCGTGTCCGCCACATAGCCGGCCTTGCCGGGCGCCTTCTTGAATTCCGGCACGTTGGCCAAGGGCGTCCACGCCGTGCCGTCGCTGGAGTACTCGATCTTGACCGTCCTGGCCCCGAAGCCCATGTAAGGCTCCAGCATCGAGTTGAAGTTCCAGACCCACAACTCGTGCAGGTGGTAGACCCGGTCGAATTTGTATTGAATCCAGTTCGGCTGCACGCCTGCGCTCCACCACATGTCCTTCTGGTCGACCGAGTGGCCGTCGTTCTTATCGAGTCCCGAGCCGTCCACGGTCCTCTCCGGGCCACAGCCAACCGCGACACTGGAAGCCGTGGCGGCGATCTTCTTGATCGGATACACCTGGGCAGCGGTCGTGAACTTCAAGACCGGTCCCTGGTAGATGACAGGAGTGGGGTCGATGATCACGAAATCCACCCGCCAGTAATAGGTCTGGCTGAATTCCAGCATCGCTGGTGGATCGTAGACGCTCACCGTCTGCCCCCGGCTGACCAGGACGTCCTGGGGATTCGTTCGACTGGCCGTCTTGACCGCCTCTTGTGAGGTCCCGAAGTAGACATCGCAGGTCTGGGCGAACGAGGGCGAGAGCCAACTCAGGACGACATTGCAAGGAACATCCAAAGCCTTGGGACCGGGGGCCACCAGCGCTTCCATGAGGACCCGCAGATCTCTCTCGTCCACGATGCCATCGCCCCAGGCAAACGGGCCAATATCGCATACCGAGTTGCTCGTGCCCCAGTTGGCCACCAGGACTGCCAGGTCTTTCGCATCGACCTTGCCGTCGCCGGTGAAGTCGCCAATCGGGGTGATCGGAGCTTGCCAGACGTCGTGGCCGCCATGGCCGCCTGGCCGGCCGCAGTCCCAGTAGAGCATAGAACCATCGGCGGACAGCCATCCACACTCCTCGAAAGCGGGACTATTGACGATAGGTCCGAGATTCACCGGCGGTCCCCACGGATCGGCCAGCGTCGCCCGCTTTATCATATACAGGTCGGCGCTACCATACCCACCAGATCGCTGAGAGTCGAAAAGGAGCACCAGGCCGTTGGCCGACAGTCTCGGCCGCGCATCCTGAGCCGGAGTATTGACGGTGGGCCCAAGATTGGCCGGCTCATCCCAGGGGTCGTTTCTCGTCCTCCGCCGCGTCGCCCACAGGTCCGCATTTCCGTACCCGCCCGGGCGGGCGTTGGTCCCATAGCCGGAGAAGTACAGTTCCAGCCCATCGGGTGAGATGGTCGGTGCGATCTCGTCCGCCGAACTGTTGACCAGGGGCCCCAGATTGATCGGCGGACTCCAAGCGGCGGTTATTGTCTCCCGCTTCATCACCCAGAGGTCCTGACTGCCGTACCCGCCCAGTTGGCCGTGGTTGAAGTACACTTCCAAGCCGTCTGCCGTTGTGACACCCGGCATGACTTGGATGAGGTCGTAGAAAGAAGTATCCCAGAGCCCCAGGCTGATAGGCGTTCTCCACGGATCGTGCGGCGTCATGCGCGTGGCCTGCAACAGCTCCGGAAGAGACGTCCAGGTGGCCGACCTCGCGAAGTAAAGGGACAATCCGTCGGGAGACGTCCACGGACCATACTCGTGGGTGGGACCGTTGATGGCGGCCCCAAGATTCTCCGGAGCGCCGAAGACGAAATCGGCCTGGGCCTTGTCAGCGGTGAAGACTACCATCACGACACACACAAGTGTGAGAAGATGCTTTGTTGCGTTCATGGTTGTTTACCTCCTTTTTGCGTTCGCGTGCGCGACTGCTGTTTATGGATTATGCTGCCTACGGCTTCACTGCACGGTTGTAGATGCGGATGTCGTCGATTACGCCGGACCAGAAACTGACCGGGGCGAGATTCGAGCCGCCGCCCAGCGCGAGCCGAACGGAAGACAACTCCAACACGGGCAGGACGTCTCGGGCTACTTCTTTCTCGTCCACGTACAACATGCGATAGGTCCCGTCCCAGACGACGGCGATGCGATGCCACTGCCCATCCGTGATTACCGCCAGTGAAGTGAGCACGGCGCCCGGCCGGCCGGGGCTGTTCAGCGCCGTCGCCAGGCACCCTGTGGCGGAATCCACGAGCAGCCAGTTTCTTCCGTTTTGTTCCGCGAGCACCACCTCGCCCGGCGCTCCGCCCTTGACCCAGGCCAGTGCGCTGAAGGGCCGGCCCAGCGGATTCAGGGTGACCGTCGCAAAACCGAAGTCCTTGATCCCGTCGAACGCCAGGGCGCCGCCGACCTGGCCGCCCGCCGGCTGCCAGACGGGGGAACCCACCAGCGCGGCATCCTGGCCGCCGGCGCTGTTCTTCGCGACGGTGCCTTCGGTCTCGTCAAAGGCCCAGTGCGCCACGAGCGTCGGGTCCTCTACGTCTTTGCCCAGGTACTCGGCCAAGACCTTCAGGTCGTTGACGTCCACCGTCCCGTCGCCCCAGGCGAACGGACCGATGTCGCCCAGCGGGTAGTCTTCGCCCCAGTGCTCAACCAGGCCCAGGACCTCCTTCCCATCGACCTTCCCGTCGCCGTTGAAGTCGACGATCGGGATGATGGGCGCCTGCCAGTTGGGGGAAGCAAAGCCGCCCTGGTTGGACCAGAAGTACAAGGTGCGGCCATCCGGTGAGATGCGCGGTACAGCGCCGTCCGCGCTATTGTTGACCGTCGGGCCCAGATTTACGGGCGCCTGCCAGGGATCGGACACGCTCGCGCGCCTTGCCATCCACATGTCACAAGCGCCGTACCCCCCAGGTCGGGGCTCCTTGGCCCACGAGGTTGGGGCGTCGCAGAAGAACAGCAGCAGCCCATCGGGCGAAAGGCAAGGAAACACGTCCTCATAGGAGGTGTTCACACCAGGCCCCAGGTTGACCGGCGTACCCCAAGGGTCGTTCTCGGTCGCTCGTCTCGACACCCAGATATCGCCTTCTCCGGACCCGCCGGAGCGACGCGACACGAAGTAGAGCTCCAGGCCGTCCGGGGAAATCCACGGTCTCCCGTCGTTCGCCGCGCTGCTGATCCTGTTGATCGGCGGTCCCAGGAGCACCGCCTCGCCCCAGGGATCGTTCTTCGTCGCGCGCGTCGCCATGTAGATGTCGTTATTGCCGTAGCCCCCAGGGCGGTTGCTCGAAAAGAAGTAGAACGTCAGTCCATCCGCGGAAATGGATGCCGCACCGTCCCGGTTCGGACTGTTGACCGCAGGTCCGAGGTTCTCCGGGGTACCCCACGGCTGGCCTATGGCCGTACGTCTCAGGACCCAGAAGTCCCAGTCGCCCTGCCCGCCGGGCCAATCCCACACCTGGACGTACATCTCCAGCCCGTCGTAGGACAGGCACACGACAAACTCGTCGCCACCGACAATCGGGCCGATATTCACCGGTTTGCCGAACGTGAACTCGGCCTTCACGTTGGGCAGGCCACACGTTGCCGCAAGTACCCACACAAGGATTAGAGTGTTTCTTGTCGCTTTCATGATTGTCTACCTCCATTCATAGGTTGCGTGAAGGACTGAGTCGCTCGCTTCGCATTGTTCAAGGATTCACGGCGCGGCTGTAGATGCGGATGTCGTCGATTACGCCGGACCAGAAACTGACCGGGGCGAGATTCGAGCCGCCGCCGAGCACGAGCCGGACGGAAGACAGCTCCAACGCGGGCACGGCGTCTCGGGCTACTTCTTTCTCGTCCACGTACAACATGCGATAGGTCCCGTCCCAGACGACGGCGATGCGATGCCACTGCCCATCCGTGATTACCGCCA
>Ga0194125_10010770_pt1 | contig 12418 bp, 9 predicted proteins | sample TA2KigC250mmetaG_FD_148626 | JGI IMG/M metagenome (GOLD analysis project Ga0194125, IMG submission 148626) | Freshwater microbial communities from Lake Tanganyika, Tanzania - TA2015034 Kigoma Deep Cast 250m | ecosystem: Environmental > Aquatic > Freshwater > Lake | place: Tanzania: Lake... | reverse complement strand
CCGCTTTTAAAGCGCAGGAAGGTATCGATATCACTTACACCTCCTACTTCATTCAAGCGGCTGCCAAAGCGCTTAAAGAGTTCCCTTTGATAAACGCCTCGGTCGATGGTTATAACATCATCATTCGCAAATCAATTAATGTTGGCTTCGCCGTTGAACTGCCCGGCGGAGGTTAAATTGTACCTGTGATTAAGGGTGTGGATGGACTCTCGTTAACCGGCATCGCTAAAGGACTAAACGAACTTGCTGAGAAAGCACGTGCAAATAGACTTGACCCGTCCGACATCAGCGGCGGGACATTCACTATCACCAACATCGGCGTCTTCGGCAACATTACCGGCGCCCATCATTTATCAGCCGCAGGTCGCTATCCTTGGCACCAGAGCCATCAAGAAGCGCCCGGTCGTCGTCGAAACTCCCGAAGGCGATGTCATCGCCAGCAAACCTATGATGCTCATCTCGCTCTCTTACGACCATCGCCTCATCGACGGCGCACTTGCCGGCCGGTTTATGGCGCGGCTCGAACAGATTTTTGAGAATTATGAAGGTTAAGACGGACAAAGTAGACTAGTGCCTCGTTGCAAAAGAAACTGGCTTTATATTATGGTCAGGTGGGCAGGAGGACAGGCGTCTCTGCCTGTCCACTTTACAGCCATATCTTCTGGGACAGGCAGGGACGCCTGTCCTCCTGTCCGCCATGCTGTAAGCCATTAATACAAGGATCACTAGTGAGGAAGTGGACATAGTGGACAAATTTCAGGGCAGTTGCAACATATGCAAATCGTGAAATTCTGGATAACTCTGTTTTCTGTGCTTCTAATGCATTTAAACGGCTTCGCACAGACTAATACGAAATCATTTAAACCAGATCCAACTGTTCCAATACCGGCGGGAATGCCGACGCGCGGCGGGCCATCTCCGGAAGAGACCGCTTTGCAACAGGAAATTTCACGCGCTTTAAGGCTGGCGCGTCAAGCTGAGTCTGACAACGATTGGCAGCGCGCAATCGAATTGTGGCAATTCGTCTGGGAGAAGCGCCCTGGCGATTATTCGGCTTACAACGGCCTTCGCCGCGCTTACATTCAACTGCGGCGCTATGACGATGCCCTGGCCTTCATCGATCGCGCTGAAAAGCAAAACCGTGCCAGCCGAAGCCCGCTCGAACCGAGTGTGATTGCCGCTGACCGCATTGAAATCCTCTTCACTGCTGGCCGAACCGACGAAGCGCAAACCGCCATCGACCGCGCTCTGGCTGAATTCAAGGGCAGTCCGAACATCGTCCGCGCCATCTCGAATGTTCTGTTCGGTCAGCGCCGTACCGACGAAGCGATGTCGCTGCTCAAGCGCGCCCGCAAAGAGTCCGGTAATCCCTTCCTCTTTGCCCAGGAAATGGCTTATCAAGCCGAAGTGCGGATGGACTGGGCAACTGCTGTTGCCGAATATATTAACTACATTCAAGAAGGTCCTGAAAGGCTGTCTTATGTTACCGGCGTGTTAGGCGATATCTGCGAAAATCCCGCCGCCGACTCCATTGTGCAGAACATCACAAATCAGCGATTGAAAGAAGCCGATAATAATTTTAAACCGGTTCTCAAGCGGCTGCAAGCCGGTTTGCACTTTCGCGCCCGACGTTATGCCCAAGCCTTGGCTTTGTATCAGGAATTAGATCAACTTGGCGGCGAGGAGGGCGGTGAATTGTTGCGGTTCGCCAAATTACTGGCTGAGGAAAAGGAGTGGAATTACGGCTTAGAGGCTTATAACAGTTTGCTGTTGAGGAATCCCTCGCAGGCGCTGCGATCGAAGATTCAAGTTGGCTGTGGCATCTGTCTCGAAGCGTTGAATCAACCGGACAGTGCATTGATGGTGTATCGCGCCGCACTAGCGCCGGGTATTATAGCGGAGACGGCTGTGGTCGCTTATCGCCGTATCGCCGATATCGAACTGCAACTTGATTACCCGCCGGCCGAGGCGCGCAAACATTATGAGGAAGTCTTGAAAATTATGCGCCGCAACCCGTCGCTGGCGTCGGATATGGAAGACGTGCAGGTTCAAATGGCTTTGACTTATGAACGGGAAGGCGATTTGACTACCGCTCAGGCTGAACTTGAGAAAATCGTCCGTATCGCCGGCAACCGCGTCGCGGCTGCGCCTAAAGCACGCTTGGAACTGGCAAAAGTGCATTTCAGAAAAGGCTTTCCGACCAAAGCCAGGTATGAAGCCGCCGCGTTGCTTTCCGCCGACCCGACATCCGAATACGCCAACGACGCTCTGTTGCTGATGATGCTGTTCGACCGACTGAAAGATGACAGCCTGACCTTGACGATCTTTGGCGAGGGCGATTATCTTTGCTTCTTGAAAAAATTCGACGATGCTGCCACAACTCTAAACAAATTAATATCGAATAAAACCACATCGCCGCTAACCGTTGAGGAAGCCTTATGGCGTTTGTCCGAGATAAATTCAACCAGCCAGAGATATGCCGACGCGCTGGCAAATTTGGACGATATCATCAGCCGACCGGAAAGTTCATTACGCACAGATGCTGCATTATTTGCAGCCGGAAAACTGTGTTTGGATAAATTAGACAATCCGCTGGCAGCGGCGCGCTATCTTGAACTTTTGCTTACGCGCTGCCCCGACAGCCCGTTAGTTGATGCAGCGCGCCGGCTCCTGCGCAGCAACTTAAATCCAGCGTCCTGATTTTTAGAAAACTTTTAATCTCAATATATAGGTAAGTGCCGGATTTAAAATCGACATCATCCGCGCATCGACTTTTAGACCGTTACCGCGATGGAATTTTTATCATCTATTCTGATACGGTCATAACTGCTAATCAGCCACTACTTGCAATACTCGAATTACCGGTCGATGAACCGCTTCGAACGAACGCTCTTTTCGAACGCCTGCTGAACACAGTCGATGCAGACCACAGTCGATTACTCGATGAAATGCTGCAGGGGCGCCTTAGCCGGTTAATTCAATGCGTTCTGGAACTGCCCAGCGGAAGTATGCGTAAGGTCGAAATCGAAATAGATTCTCGCATTGCAAACTCCGGTCGATTGATAATCGGGCGCATCAGCGAAGTCGGTGAAACATTCGAAATCCAGGACTCGACTAATGTCATCACGATGCTGAACGCGGCTTTCGATGGCATCGAAGATGCAATCTTTCTGCTCGACGACCGCGATATGGTCATCCAACGCGCTAACAATGCTGCTGAACGCATTTTTTGCGCTACGCCGGACCAGATGGTTGGCAGGTCGATTTTAAGCCTCATCGACGAGCCGGTCCGCCGCGCTGACCTGACCGCCTCGCTGCAAACTAAACTGCGCGCCTTAGGCACTATTCACTTCGATCTTTCAATGCGCCGGCTCTCCGGCGAACTCTTTCCCGCACTGCATGGCATCACAACCATCAAAGACCGGCAGGGCCATAAAATCGCCTTGATGTGGATAGTCAGCGATGTATCGCATCGCGTCACCCTGAACCGAGCCTTCGCCGAACTCGAAACGCGCTATCGATTGCTCTTCGACCGCTCCGCCGACCCTACTTTCATAATCGATGCCCAAACCCAGCAAATTATCGATGTCAATGAAGCCGCCTCGCGCCAATTAGGCTATACACGCAACGAACTCATCGGGATGACCATCGAGAAAATAACGCCGCGCGAACGCTGGGAAGGTATGCAGCGGGATTTCAGTATACTGACTTCCGGCGGCAGTAATGTCATTGAAGGTATAAATCTAACCAAAGAGGGCCGCCACATCCCAGTGCAGGTCTCTACTGTGGCAACTGAACTCAGCGGACGTCGCGTCTTCATCGCTGCTTCCCGCGATATAACCCATCAAAAACTCCTCGAACAACAGCGCCTCCATTCGCAAAAATTGGAAGTCGTGCGTCAAATGGCCGGCGGTCTGGCTCACGAACTCTCCCAACCTTTACAAGCCCTCGTTACCATCGCTGATATAATCGAAAATACCGATTCTGATTTTGAGGCGATAAAGACATTAATGACCAAAGTCGGGCCTTCGGTCGAGCGAATGGTAACTTTAATCGACCAGATGAAGCGCATCGTCAAACTTGAGACTAAACCTTATACCGGCGCCGTTGACATCGTCGATATTCAAGAATCGACCGATATTGAATAAAGGCGCAAACCGACAAAACGCCGACTCGGCTTTCGTCCAATCAAGAGTAAGTGTTTCACATAGTTGGTGAAGGGTGTTATTAACTGGGCAGAATATGTGTCCCATCCTCCCCGCTTGCGGGGGGAGTAAGGGGGGGTGTTATCAAATAGTTGTATTGAAACATTAGGTTATTGACTGTCGCGTGTCATGCTGAGCGCAGTGAAGCATCTCGTCTGGGTATAGGAGACGGGATTCTTCACTTCGTTCAGATTGACTCAATAGCGCTATAACCTAATGTGCCATTGCAAATAGTCATTACACCCTCCTTTCATCCCCCGCAAGCGGGGGGAGATGGGACGCTATATTCTGACCCCATTAATATATTTCTTTGGGTAGGTTCTAAGTGGCTTAGTTCGAGTCTTATGGCTGGTATAGGGATTGAGGATAGTTGAAAAGCCGGAAATCAAGCCAAAAAGCAAGGCGGACGCTATTTTCAGTCGATATTCATATCTGAATTCTCGAACGACTACGCGTCCGTCTTCCAATTAGAGAAATATTCAGCAGTTTAATTTAAAAATTCCGTTCCGGCGCCGAGTATAGTTCGCTGATAATATTCGTATATTTTCGATTACTCATCATTACGCCCTGAAATGTTTTAGGCTTGGCAGAACCGATAGGGCACAATATAATCGCGCCGGACTTACGGCGGGTGAGATTAGTGCCGTGTATCCGCTGGTCAAAAAGCACACCGATAAAATACAGATAAGGAAATATCCATTCCGAATAGTTAATTATAAATTCCTGACCTCGACCATTAAGCCACAATCCCGGCGCCTTCCGGCTTAATATAGTCTGTAACTCTATACAATTCAATGGATAACCCTTCAACATCGGCACTACATTCCATTGTGCATCGACCATCACCCATTTGTGCTGCTCGTTCAAATAGGCTTCCACGGCAACATGAACTGCTCCACTGGCGCGTTTTTCGACATCTTTGGGCATCAAATCAACAATTCGGGCGTATATCCCTAAACTATTCAAACATCCGGCGGTAACCGAGGCATATTCGAGACAACTGAAACGGGATCCAGCAGCGGCTTTGCGCAGGATGTTCAATGGATCGTTCTTTTCCGGCGGATTAGCAGCGCTATGCTCCCATTGCCGGTGAACCCAGCCGCAAATAATCTGCACCCGGTCTAAATCCGTCTTTGCCAAACTGACCAGACTATCCAACCGATACGCCTCCCTCAACCTGACCAGATACGGTTCGACAGGCTTATTCCAGATAAATTCGAATTTTTCTTTAGGTGGGCCAAAATCCCAGAGCAGTTCGACCCGTTCGATGGCGGAGACAGAATTGGAGAGAGTCAGTCCAAGAATGAACAGACCTGCGAGTGAAAGGCTATTTTTCATAGTCGGACCCCTGATGCTTGGCGCGATATTTGGCGGTTGCAGTGCGAAAGGATTATTCGTCCGAAACGCCGGCGGTCGACCGGCAATCTGCCGCCAAGATGGCGGCGACAGGCTGGAAACTAATTGCGTATTATATTCGCAGCCTTCGTCATTTTATACACAGTCTCAAGACGGCTTGCAAGCCCGAGTCTGTGTGTGTCAATTCAATCTTCAGCGGCGGGTGTGTAAAATAGTCGAACTGGGAATATAAATAAAGACCTAAAGCCGCCGCGCCCAATCCCCATTGAATTTGATAATAACGATTATATATGTCGTAATTGCGCTCTATTTCAGCCGGCGAGCGGGAAGCGATATATTCATCGCGTTTGGACTCGGTAATCGTCATCGCCCAAATCCAACTGCCGAGCAGCGCTGTTTCACCGGCTATCAGCCAAAGCCCCTGGCGCTGCCCTTCGCTTAAATGCCCCCAACCCGGATAGACCAAAGATTTCCAAGCCGCGCGATGATAGATATAACGGGGTTCGGTAATTTTAATCGTATCGATGCGAAGCGGTTCAGACTTGACCGGCGTCGCGGGGATAACTTTATCCGTCTTTTCATCGCGGTGCTGGATAAATTCATCGTAAATCGGTTTGTAAATCCGCCATGCCGGCGGAGGAACATCGGCTGAAGTATAAGATAAATCAGAATATAAACTCAGCGCTTGCCGAAAGGTTAATTCGGCGGCGGTTGCCCTCCCCCGCAGCGCTTCGACGCAGCCAAGCGTAAAATAGAGTTCAGCCTTAGAAGCCGATGTCAGCAATGGGTCGGCGCCGTATTCTTTCACCAGCCGCTCTACACCGGTGAAATCGCCCGATAGGTAGGCGTGTTTAGCCGCTTCGACCGGACCAGCATAGGACGGAGAAATTATCATCCCGAACGCTAAAATTATGAATAATATCATCTTAGAACAGTAAAGCGTCCGTTTAACCATCGTCCGTCGTTTAAAGTTAGAATATAATAAAAATTCCCATTGATTAAAAGCCCGGAAGGCATATTCCATAATGAATTTTGACTATTTACCACTTCGTGCAGCAACACACGGCCATTAGCATCGAATATGGTAATTTGCGAGGCTGTGCCGGGCAATAGAAAAGCCGCTTTGCCGACAACCGGATTTGGATAGAGAACTACCTTCGTATCTGTAGGTAACTTATCCGATGGGGGATTGTCCCAGACCGCATCAGTTTGGACGAGAACCTCAACTTCAGCGGTGGCTTCGCCCATTTGCTGCATTGAAATTCCACCACCAACAGCGTAAAGCCTGCTGTCTAATCTCACCAGCGGAAAACTCGTGCGCGCCTGCCGCATTGCCGGCAGGTTCGACCATTGCAGCGTGCGGGTGTTCATATAGCGAACTGTATTCGAAATTCCAACCCGCAGCGTCGTTCCGCCGGCGATGACGAGGGTCGAATCGTTCAAGAAAACCGCGCCCATTTCACCGCACGGCTCAGGCATCCGCGCCCGCTCAAGCAGCCTCCAGCGGCCCTCGTCGAATATCTCGATGCGGTCCAGCGGTCCGAAATACATTCCCCCGACAATCCAGACAATGCCATTATTGACCACTCCGGCGCCTGAGGAGGGTTGATTCAAAGGCGGCGTTTCCGTCCAGCGATTCTCACGAGCATCCCATAAAAGACCGTTTCGTGGATATTCCATTCGTTGCGCCAAGCCGCCCGCCAACATCACATAACGTCCAAAATTCACCGCGCCCATTGCGCGTCGCGGCACCGGCATCTCGCCAATGATGATATATTCATTCTTGCTCGGCTCATACCGCATAATTTGATTGTTCATTCGCTCGTTGCATAAACCGCCGAAAATGTAGATGAATTCTCCGATGCTTACCGCCGAGGCTTGATACAGCGCAATGGGCAGCGGCTCGATGTCTTCCCAACGGTCATACTGGGGATAATAAACCTCGGCGCTGCGCAGATTTTCCTGACGCATATTCCGGCGGATACCGCCGAACACATATATCTTGTGCGAGAAGGCAGCAGCCGTATGCCCGCTGCGCTCTGCGCTCATCGATGCCAACGACCGCCATTCCCATTCAGCATAAACTGGATGGTTCGATGCCGCCGCGAATAAGATTCCAATAACAACCACAGTTCGCCAGAACGCAGAATTTCTATGTTTATCTTGCTTCATCTATTTCCCCTCATCTCAGGGTGCAACCTTCGTGCCTGAAACTAAATCCACTTTGAGCCGTAGTTGTTCACCTTTTTGTAATTCGATGGAATCCTGCCAAAAGCCGAGTTGCGGATGCATTAGACTTATATGATGAACGCCGGGTTTAAGGAAAAATGGTTCTTCACGCGGCAGAAGTCCGACCGAATCGCCGTCCACCGACAGGACGCCCCACGGCAGAGCGGTTAGAGAAAGTTCCGCGGCTTCAGCCCGTAAATCGATGAATACAGTGTCGGTTGCGTTCGGTTGGAGTTCGATAGTTCTTTCCACCGGAGGCAGCGTTGAATGAGTGAATTCTAATTCATAGCGTCCGGCCGGCAGCATCAGCGAACTTAGCGGCGTTAAACCGAGCAGGCTGTCGTTGAGCCTGACTTCCGCCCATGGCGCTGCTAAAATTGTCACCCAAGCGCTTTTCACTGCAATTTCATAATTCTTGTTTGGTATGGCAATATTAGCCGGTAAAATAATAGTATCCGATTTAGAGTTTGCTATGCTCGGAGCAATAGTGGAATTAGTATGGGAATCGATTGAATTCAATACCGGTTGATTCTCAACAGGTTTTTTAATAAACTGCACAATTAGAAATATCATTACAAGTGCAGCCGCTATGCCCAGAATGCCGGATAACACTTGTAGTTTTCCCTTTAGATAAGGAGGTTGTTTTTCAACACTGATTGGAATTTGAGGCTGCTGTTGGATGAGTTTGAGCGCTTCGAGAGCGCTGGGTGGTCTTTGGGCAGGAGTCCGTTGAACTAAGGCATCGACCAGCCGCGCCAGACCAGAGTCGATATTAGTGCGGGCGCTGAGCGTCGGTAAGGTTCTCTTACGCAAAAGGTCGATGCTTAGCAGCGGATCCGCCGTCCGATAAGGATTTGAACCGGTAATTGCTTCGTAGAGAACCATCCCCAGACTAAACAAATCACTCTGTGGCGAGGCTGGATAGCCGTCGAAGAATTCGGGCGCATAATAACCGGGCGAGCCGACGATATCGCTATGTTTGGTCAAACCTTTCGTATGTCCGAAACCCGCAAGCGAGAAATCGGCTAACTTAATCCTTCCATCCCGCGCTATTAGAATATTATCCGGTTTTATATCGCGATGAACAAGCCCAGCCTGATGAACCGCCGATAGTCCAGCCAGTGTCTCTTTAGCGACATTCAGAACATCCTTTTGCTGCATCGGTCCTTGGGCGATTGCATTGGCCAATGTAATTCCATCTATCCATTCAAGAGCCAGATAAAGCATATCGTCAGTTTTGCCGGAGTCGAAAATCCGCACAACATTAGGATGGTCCAGGCGCGCCGCGGCTTGTCCCTCGCGCCGGAACCGTTCGACTAATTCGGCGTCGCGTGTCAACTGCGGGTGAATGACCTTCAGCAGCACTTTGCGCTGCAATTCGCGCTGCACCGCCGGGTAGGCGGTCGCAATCTGCCCTATATGTATCGGCGACGCTATTTCAAAGCGGTCGTCTAAAGGCACTTAAAGTTGACCAAGTGGACAATAGGGTGAATAAGACACTATGGACATAATAGATTTTGGTTGTCGATTTGGTGTTCATTTCATTTTTCCGCATCATCGCTGCCATCATCGTCATTTGAATCGCCGCGCCATTTTGCCAGGCTTTTCTGCAAATAGCGGCGGCTCACGCCTAAGGCTCGCGCGGCTTCGCTGCGATTGCCACCGTGAAGGCTCAACACCTTTAGAATATGGACTTTAGTCGCATCTGCAAGGTTCAGACGGCGAAGATCTAATTGGGTGTCGGTAGTCGCTGCATCAGGCAGGTCGATGTCTTCAGGTTCGATCACTTCGCTTGCCGACAACACAGCGGCGCGCGCCAGCACATTTTCCAACTCCCTGACATTGCCCTGCCAGCGGCAGCGATTAAGTTTGAGCAGCGCGGCTTTGGACGGCCGGCGTGGCGCTTGCCCAGTGCGGTGGGCGACTTTATTCAATATGAAATTCGCTAACAAATCGATATCGCCCTCACGCTCGCGCAGCGGCGGCACATCGATGCGCAAGACATTCAGGCGATAGAATAGATCCTCTCGAAAACGACCGGCTGAGATTTCAAGCGCTAGGTCTTTATTCGTAGCCGATATGATTCTCACATCGGCATGCCGCGGCGACGGATCGCCGAGCCGCTGATACTCGCCATCCTGTAAAAAGCGCAGCAATTTGGCTTGAATCGGCGCCGGGACATCCGCAATTTCGTCTAAAAATAATGTGCCTTTATCCGCTAAGTCCAATAAACCCGGTTTATCGGCGATTGCGCCGGTGAATGCGCCGCGCTTGTAGCCGAATAATTCGCTTTCTAAAAGTTCAGCTGTCAAGTTCCCGCAGAAGATGGCGCGCAGCGGCTCCTTGTTGCGCCGACTGGCGAAATGTAAAGCCCGGGCGACTAATTCTTTACCCGTGCCGCTTTCGCCGGCAATCAATACCGGCAAATCCGCCGTGGCAATGCGCTCCATCCTGTCGAACAGACGCCGCATCGCCAGCGACTCGCCGATGATGCCGGAGAAGCGCGTCCGCTCTATTCGGACATCAATCGCACGCTGTTTATTGTCTAATTCGAGAATCCTCCCCAGCGCTAGTCCGGCCAGCGAGCCGAAGGCTTCCAATAGCGGCAGGTCGTCGTCGGTCAACTTGCCGGCGCCGGTAGCGTCGAGATACAGCGCGCCAAGACGCTCGCTGCGCGCGATCAAGGGTATGCAGCATGCCGAGCGAATGCCGCGCAAAATGAGTGAACTGGCGCCGCCGAAGCGCGGATCGCGCGAAGCGTTGCGGCTTATAACCGGTCGGCGTTCCTGCAGCGCTCGTTCGATGACCGAGAATGATGGGTCGCCGACCGGCAGCGTCCCCGGCTCAATGCCCCGCGCCAGGCTCGGCTTCATCTCGTTGGTATAGTCGCGCAGCAGAAGATAACCCCGTTCGGCGCCACTAACCTCAAACGCCTTATCCAACAGTCGCGGCAGCAACTTCTCCAAATCGACCTCCTCCAAAAGCGCCCTTGCCGCTTCGACTAATAATTCGAGTCCGGCTTTGCTGAGATTGCTCATTCGGATACTTGAAACCTCGCTTGAAGCGACGCTGCCCGATTGTCGAACTCATCGACAACTGACACCGTCCAATAAAGGAATAACGGATATGTCGGCAGCGCGTTGCCGACATTGAGACTGGTCGAATCGGCTGAAATGCCCTCCCGGCGAAACCAGAGTGTGTAAGTGAAATTCGACGATACATGCACAATTTCGACAGCATAAGTGAATTTAAAATCGGCATAATAGGGCTGCCAAATCAGCTGCGGCGGATTAGGCACAAGCGTATCGGTATATGCAGGGTAAATAGTTTCGGGAGGGATATAAATTACTCTAATTAAATAAAAAGGCTGGCTGGAGGCTAAAAATCGCGCCCGGTCGCGGTAATAAAGCCATATCGGATAACCGATTAAACGTTCAAGACTGCGTCCCGGCAGTTGACTTTGGGGAATCTGCAGGTTATATAATAGTTCATCCTGGTCGAGCAATAATTTGCACTGCATTGTATCGGCTATTATCACCCAGACTGAATCGACGCCATCGGGGTCGTCGATTAGAGCGTTCAATTGAAGTTCATAATAATCTAATCCTTCCCACTCGGCTTGATGAAAGGAATTTGCCCAAGCCTCGATTGTCCCTATGCGGTCATCGACCTGTGGTTCGATTAATACTAAATTCGAGGTACCCGACATCAGCCCGGTTTCCGAGAGGGAGAACAGCGCCCACCTGCGCGCGACAAACCGCGGCACATCGATCCATTGCGATTGACGCTGCCCGGCTGGTTTAACGCCCGGTAATTCGCCTGTATACTCGACCGCTTCGCTCAATGACCGACCGTTCCAACCCGGCGCGCCTGAATAAAGCCGATATTCGAACGCCCCCTGCGGCGCGCTCCAAACTAAATAAGCCATAGCCCCGCTGAGACTATCCATCCGTAAATCGGTTACCGCCGAAGGCGGTTGAGGCGGACGATAAGCCGGACTTTGTGGATCCAGCGGATTATCGTGCGGTGCCTGGCAGCCCAGCCCCCAGACCAGCAGTCCAAATCCGAGCGATAATCTTACAAATCTGCGCAATGTTTTTAAAATTCTATTTGAATTTTGGAAAATACCTATTTCCTTTTTTATATTCGTAATATACTTTCAATTATACAATAGTGTCAAGTCAAATCGCGGTATATTTATTCAAAACCTATTGCAGTTGGCAATAAAATCATTTTAATTAAGTTTGTCATTATCGGGCAAAGCCTAGTGTTTTGTCAAGGCAATATTGATAGGTAGGAGAACGGGCGTCCCTGCCCGTTCACTTTAAGGAAGGCAGGGACGCCTATCCTCCGACCCACAATCCGTAATATTGCCTTGATAAAACACTAGTCTTCCGTGAATATAAATTAAAGATTAATTTACAGACACGGGCGTCCCGATGTGTCCGAAAATTTGAAATAACCGCCATTGATTCGCTATAATTAATAGCAGAACATTGTAAATAGTCACTTCCGTTGCTACTCGCCGAATCGGCGGCAGAAAATCGCTTTCAAGGAATATCAAATCAATGGACCTCGATGCCATTTTGTCCTAAGTGTCGGGTCGAATATGACTACGGCGTCGAATA
>Ga0194125_10010768_pt1 | contig 12420 bp, 10 predicted proteins | sample TA2KigC250mmetaG_FD_148626 | JGI IMG/M metagenome (GOLD analysis project Ga0194125, IMG submission 148626) | Freshwater microbial communities from Lake Tanganyika, Tanzania - TA2015034 Kigoma Deep Cast 250m | ecosystem: Environmental > Aquatic > Freshwater > Lake | place: Tanzania: Lake... | reverse complement strand
GTCATTATCCGTAATTCAATTTGGCTGTAATCTGCACTAAGTATAATATGATTTTTATCTCTCGGTACAAATGCTTTTCTGATTTCTTTGCCAAGTTCTGTTCTTATTGGAATGTTTTGAAGATTTGGATCGATACTCGATAATCTGCCCGTTGATGCAATTGTTTGATTAAATGTTGTGTGAATTCTGCCAGTTTTATTGTTTATCATCAGTGGTAGTGAATCAGCATAAGTTGATTTCAATTTAGAAACTTGTCTATAATCTAAAATTATATCAACAATGTCATGCATTCCTTTTAATGATTCTAAAGCACGAGCATCAGTTGAATAACCAGTTTTTGTTTTGGTAGTAGTAGGAAGTTTTAATTTTTCAAAAAGAATTTTTTGAAGTTGCTGTGTAGAGTTAATATTAAAAGTTTCGCCGGTAAGTTTATAAATTTTTGTAGTATAATCATCTAGCATTTTTTGTAATTCTTCACTGAATGAATTTAGACTTTCAGTATCAATTTTAACTCCAATTCGTTCCATATCTTCTAGAACAGAGGCAAGAGGGAATTCGATTTTATAAGCAATTTCTTCCAATCTTTCTTTTTGTAAAATATTTTTCATTAATTCATATAATCTAAAAGTAATATCAGCATCTTCACACGAATAGTCTGAAAGCCTTAGTGGATCGACTTCAAATATTTTTTCAGGAGTTTTTTTCGAACCAATTAAATCAAGTAGGGGAATAGGTTTGTATTGAAGATACTTTTCTGATAAATCATCCATTCCATGTTTTTGGTCAGGATCAATAACATAACTGGCAAGCATAGTATCGAAATAAAAATTGCTTACATCAACATTATAATGTTTTAACACAGCAATATCATATTTACCATTTTGACAAATCTTTTTAACTGCATGATTTTCAAATACTGGTTTAAATATTTTTAAAAAATCGCTTACTGGTATTCTATCTGATAAGTCGACTGAAAACAAACCATCCGATTCATGTTTAGGATTAATTGCTACAAAAAAAGCTTCCTTAGGTTTAATAGAAAAAGCACATCCAGCAAGGTTTACATTAAATGTATCAAGGGAATCCGTTTCAGTATCAAAAACAAATTTATCACAAGCGGATAATTGATTAGCTAATTGATTCGCTTCACTTATAGTTGTTATTAGTTTGTACTTTACTTTGCTTTTATCAAATACAGAAATATTTTCAAATTTAGTTTCTGGTTCTGTAAACACTGGTGTAACTTCTATTTTTTCTTCAGCTATAAAAATTTTTTTAACCTTAGATATGAAATTTCTAAATTCTAATTCAGTAAATAACTGAATTAGCAAATCTAAGTTTGGTTTCTCAAATTTTGCTTGGTCAAGATTAAACTCGAATGGTACATCCGTATGAATTGTTGCTAACTCTTTGGATAAAAATGCATTTTCTTTATTTTCACTCAGTTTTGTAGCAACACTTTTCTTTTCAATATTATCAATATTTCTATAGATGTTTTCAAGTGATTTATATTTTTGAATTAATGGCAACGCTGTTTTTGGTCCGATGCCAGCAACTCCAGGAATATCATCAGAACTATCACCAACTAAAGCAAGGTAATCAATCATTTGATTAGGATTAAAGCCAAATTCTTCTTTAACTTTTTCTTCATCAAGTAAAACTATTTCTTCTGTGGATTTTCCGGGTTTTATTACTTTTGTATTTTCTGTTATTAATTGTATGTAATCTTTATCAGGAGTGATTGCAAAACAGTCTAGCCCTAATTTTTCAGCTTTCCTTACTGCTGTTCCAATTAAATCATCTGCTTCAAATCCTGGCAGTATGTATAATGGAATATTAAATGCATTTATGACTTCTTTGATTCTTTGAATTTGAGGGATCATATCATCTGGCATTTCTTCGCGAGAGGATTTGTACAATTCATACCGTTCATGTCGAAAAGTTTTTTCTTTTGAATCAAATGCTGCTGCTAAATAATCCGGGCTTGTGTCTTCAATTATTTTTATTAGCTGGCTAACAAATCCATATACTGCAGAAGTTGGTTCGCCCTTTGAAGTTAATAATGGTCTGGAAATAAATGCATAATAGCCTTTGTATGCTAAAGCCATAGCATCAATAATTACAAATTTTTTTTTCGTTTTAGCTGACATAGATTTTTCTATTGTAAAAAATTTTTATATATATTTTCAAACGAAAATAAAGATTCATTTAATCATAACCAATTCTATATGAATAATAAAAAATTTACACTGCTCCTTATACTAATATCATTTTTTTTGGTTCTGCAATCAAATCAATTCTGCCAAAAGAAGATAAACGAAAACACATTTTATGTAGCAAGTTGGAATGTAGAAAATCTGTTTGATACGTTTGATGAACCAGCTAAAGACGATTCTGAATTTTTACCGGAAAGTGAAAAGCAATGGACTGATGCCAGGTTTGATCAAAAACTTTCGAGTTTAGCAAAAGTTGTCAATTACATGAATGATGGATGCGCACCAGATGTACTCGGTTTAATTGAAGTAGAGAATATGAACGTAATTAAGTTATTAGCATACAAATTAAGAGATCGTGATTATGTTATTGCTCATAGAGAATCACCTGACGAAAGAGGAATAGATTGTGCGTTGATGTATGATAGGAAAATTTTTGGCATTGTTAATGTTGACACAATTAAAGTAAACCTGCCTACTGGATATAATACAAGATATATTTTACATGTAATTTTAAATCATTTTAGCTCTCAATCAAACATTCATTTTTTTATTAATCATTGGCCATCTAGAAGGGGAGGAGAAGCAAAATCCGAACCCAACAGATGGGCAGCAGCAATTGCACTAAAAACTGCTGTGGATTCATTGTTAACACTTAAAAAAAATGAACAGATTATAATGATGGGTGATTTTAATGATGAACCAAATAATTCATCGATTAGCAAAATTTTGTCTGCAAAAAATTTTGAATGCCAGTCAGATGTCGTTAATTCTCACTATTTATTAAATTTATCTTATGAAAAATTTGTTAGTGGAGAAGGATCATATCTGTTTGGAACTGATTGGAATATGATTGATCAGTTAATAATTTCTCCAGCCCTTTATGATACCAATGGATTAGATTATTTGTGTTCATCTTTTGAAGTAATTAAACCTGATTTTATGATTAGCAAATCAGGGAGCAGAATTGGCGGACCATTCCCAACCTATTCAAATAATAGATATTTAGGCGGATATAGTGATCACTTCCCAGTCGGTGCAAAATTTATTTTCTTTCACCCAGATTGAAATATTATTAATATCTCAGCTTTATTGCACAAGTGAAAATATATTGATTTGAAAATTTGAAAAGTAAAACTGATTGTATAATTAACATAGAAAGTTGGTCTGACTAGTGTAATATTTAGGTATAACCAAATTATTTATTGACTTTTTTGCACAGTTTCTTTAATGTTACTCACGAATTTCCAAGATGTTTACAACTTTTGAACTAATTTAATATAATTTAACAATATCGGAGGTTATTCCTTATGCAAATCGCAGAGATAACAAGTTTTATATCATTTGTTTTGGCACAAGTTCAAGAACAAAGCACAATTGGTTACCTTCAACAAAAATTTATTGAAGGCGGTGGATTTATGTGGCCAATTTTGGCGTGCTTAGTTCTTGGATTAGGTTTTGCAATTGAAAGATTTTGGACTTTGTCACGCGCTACTATGAATACAAAGAAATTTGTAGTTCAGGTAAAAGATGCTTTATCAAAAGGCGGCGTTAAAGACGCAATTAAGTTATGCGAAAATACAAGAGGTTCTGCTGCTTCAGTATTTCATGCTGGCTTGTTAAGAGCTGACGAAGGTTTAGAAGCTTCAGAAAAAGCTATCATGGCATATGGTGGAATGGAAATGAATTTCCTTGAAAGAGGATTAATTTGGATTTCAACCTTTATTAATTTAGCTCCTCTTCTTGGATTTACTGGAACTGTTCAAGGTATGATCCAAGCATTTGATGCAATTAAAGAAGCAGCTCAAATTTCTCCTTCAATTGTTGCTGGCGGTATTGCGGTTGCATTATTGACAACTTTATTTGGTTTAATTGTAGCTATGATTCTTCAAGTTCTTTACAATTATTTTGTATCAAGAATTGACAGAATAATTTCTGATATGGAAGAGAGCTCAATTGAGTTGATTGATGCACTTTATGAAATGAAAAAATAATTCTAAAAAGCTGAGAAGGAAAAATGGTTCAAATTAAAAAAAGAAAAAAGGGTGAACCGGAAATCCCTACTAGTTCTATGGCAGATATTGCTTTCTTGCTTCTTCTCTTCTTTTTAGTTGCTACTGTAATAGACGTTGATACTGGAATTGGATTAACACTACCAGAATTTGTTCCTCCAGAGCAACAAGAAGTGGTTCCTATCTCAAAGGAAAGGTTGGCAGCGGTTTTAATAAATGAAAATGGGGATGTTCTTCTTAATAATGAAATTATTGCTATTCCTCAAATTTCAAAGTCATTAAAACCAAGAATTGAAAGCAAGATTGAATTACCTGGTAATAAGAAATTAGTAGTTTCGGTTAAAACTGATAGGAAAACTAATTACAATCTTTACATTCAAGCTTTAGACCAAATTAAAAATGCTTACTTTGATGTTCGTGAAGCTTATTCTTTGCAAAGATTTGGAAAACGTCTAGTTGATTTAGATGAAAAAAGTGATGAAATAAAAGAGATTAGAGAAAAAATTCCAATAACTATTAGTATAGCTGAACCTGAAGCTATAAAAAAATAATTAGAGGATAGTATAATGAAATTTGAAAAAAAGAGAGCTGCTACCAAACAATCTATTCCAACTGCATCTCTACCGGATATTGTTTTTATGTTGTTGTTATTTTTTATGGTTACTACAACATTAAGAGAAGTAGATGTATTAGTTAGTTTTAGACTGCCAGAAGCAAAAGCAATCGAAAAAATAGAGAACAAAAGACTTGTTTCTTATATATGGATTGGACAAGACGGAAAAATTCAAGTTAATGATAGTTTAACCAAGTTAGAAGAAGTTCAAAAAATTATGTACGCTAAAAGGGTTTCACTACCAAACGTGATTGTTTCATTACGTGTTGATAAGAACTCTGATATGGGCGTTGTGACAGATATTCAGCAAGAATTAAGAAAAGCTTCTTGTTTAAGAATTAATTATTCTACTTTGCTTAAGATATAATTAAATCTGTTTTTACAATAGAAGGTAGGTTATGTAAGATGACCTACCTTTTTTTTTGAGGACTATATGAATTTAAAAGAAAAAATAAACGATGAATTAAAAAACGCAATGAAATCCGGTGATAAAATACGATTAGAGACAATTCGATCTATTAGAGCACTTATTTTAGAATTTGAAAAAAGTGGTGCTGAAAAGGAATTAACAATCGATGATGAAATTAAATTACTTACAAGTGCTGCAAAAAAGAGAAAAGAATCTATTGAACAATTTACAAATGCCGGTAGAGTTGAACTCGCTGAAAAAGAAAAACAAGAACTTCAAATAATTGAAGAATTTTTACCAAAGCAGTTGACGAATGTAGAAATATTACAAGAAGTAAAGAGGCTAGCTTTGGAACTGGGAGCATCAACAAAAGCAGATTTTCCTAAATTAATGCCAGCAGCAATTAAAGTACTTAAAGGGAGAGCTGATGGGAAAATAATAAAAGAAGTTATTGATAATTTTTTGAGCAGCAATTGAATTATCTTGACTATTTTATCATTGCAGCAGCTGCAATCGGGTTCTTGCTTGGTTATAAGGATGGATTAATTCGAAAAATAATTGGACTAATTGGACTTATTGTAGGAGTTGCCCTTGCTTTTGAATTCTCAGAATATTTTGGAAAAGTGCTTACACCTTTTTTTAATAATGATGAATACCTTTCAAACGTAATTTCCGGAATTTTAATTTTTCTTGTTACAATCCTAATAGCATCAATCCTAAAAAGGGTTGTGCATCCGTTGGATAAATTAAATAAATTTTTAAATCAGTTTATTGGCGGATTTATTGGAGTAATACAAATAATCTTTTTTATCAGTTGTTTATTTTTAATTGTAAATATTTTTAATGTTCCCGGTAAAAATGATGGAGAAAATTCATTAATGTATACAACTGTTAAAAATTTATTACCTGATACAATTGATCTTATAATTGGTCATCGCGCAAAAGCATCGGATTTTATTAGAACTGTAATTGATAATAAAGACAAAATTGATTTACCTGATATAGATACATTAAACATAATAGAAAAATGATTACCCAAGAAACACTTGAAAAGTTAGAATATTTTAAAGTCACAAATTACATTACAAGATACTGTACAACCGATAATGGTAAATCAAATATTCTTAATTTAAAGCCTCACTCTGATAATAAGAATGCAGTTGAAAACTGTAAGAAAGTCGAACAAGCAAAAGAAATATTAATCAAGAATGATTATCCTCCAATTGATTATTTGCCCGATCTTTATGACCCCATCTCAAAAAGTAAAATTGAGGGTACAGTATTAAGTTCGAAAAGTATACTTGATATTTTAAAATTAGCAGAAATATCCCGAAAGCTTTTTCAATTTTTATCAATTAAAAAAGATCATCCGAATTCACTTTCTGATTTGCAAAATGTTTTATTTGTTGATAAAGTATTTGAGCATCAAATATCGAAAGTATTTACAGAAAGCGGAGATATTAGAGACGACGCATCCCAGGATTTGAAAAAGATTCGAAATGAAATCAAAGAAAAAGAAATCCAATTAAGAAAATTAGTAAACAAACTTCTCAAACAGCTAAGTGATTCATATCTAGTTCAAGAAGAATATATTACACTTAGGGATGGCAGAATTGTCTTACCAATAAAGTCAGAACATAAAAGGCATGTTAAAGGATTTATCCATTCTGAATCATCTACTGGACAGACAGTCTATATAGAACCCGAAGACACATTAGAACTAAATAACGATATACTTTCGTTGAATTTTGCTGAGAAAAGAGAAATAGAAAAAATTCTTAAAGGATTAACTCAAAGAATTGGAAATAATTCTGAGCAGCTAAAAATTTCTCTTAATGCAATTGCTGAATTAGATTCAGTTTTTGCAAGAGCAAAATATTCAATTGAAATAATTGGAGCATTTCCAACTTTTGAAAAGGGTAATCCATTACATCTAATTGATGCAAGACATCCATTGTTAATAAAAAAGATTGGTCATCACCTCACTATTCCTCTTAAACTAAAAATTGATAAACAAAATGTGATCTTAATAACCGGTCCGAATGCCGGCGGCAAAACTGTAACACTTAAAACAACTGGTTTAATAATCTTATTAGCGCAGTCTGGAATTCCGGTACCTATAAACCCAGATTCAAATATCAGATTTTTCAAAAAGGTTTTGGTGGATATTGGCGATGCTCAATCAATTGAAGATGATCTAAGTACTTTTAGTTCACATTTAACAAATATTAAAAATATTATAGATGAAGCTGATAGTGATACTTTAATTCTAATTGACGAAATTGGAACCGGAACCGATCCGGCAGAGGGAGCTGCAATTGCTGCTGGATTTCTGTTAACTCTTAAAAATAAAAATGCAACTGTGCTTGCCACAACTCACCACGGATCATTAAAGTTGATTGCAAACCAATTGGAGGGTTTTCAAAATGCATCCATGGAATTTGATACTGATGAATTAAAGCCGAATTATATTTTTCATCAAGGTATACCTGGTTCAAGTTATGCTTTTGAAGTTGCCGGTAGGATAGGATTTGATGATGAATTTATTTCATTATCCAAAGAATTTTTAGACAAGGATAAAACAAAAATTGAAGACTTTTTAGTTGACCTTGAAAAAAAATCAAAACAATTACGAGACCAACTTCGCAAACTGGAAATTGAGAATTCTCGCTTAAAAGGATTAACGAATCTTTATCAAGAAAAAATTGATAAGCTTGAAAAACAAAAGAAGGAGATTCTTGAATCAGCAAGAATTGAAGCTGATACATATTTAAAAGACATAAATAAAAAAGTTGAAACTGCCATTAAAAATATTAAAGAGTCGAATGCAAAAAAAGATGTTATCAAACAAGAAAAAGAAATCATTTCAAATTTAAAAAAGGAAGCACAGAAGGAACTCCCTAAACAAAAATCAGATGTTAGCAAGGATGAATTAACAGTCGGTTCCTATGCTTCAATAAAAGGAACGACATCATCCGGTAAAATTGAAGAGATTGATTTAGAAAAAAATAAAGTTATTTTAACAGTGGGTTCACTTAAAATTAAAGCAAAATACAGTGATTTAGAACCGTCCCAAAAGTCAAAGTATGATGATTATGATTACAAAAAATATGATATCGATCTTAATAATATTAACTATCGATTGGACTTAAGAGGGAAAAGAGCAGAAGAAGCTGAATTAGAACTAATTAAATTTTTAGACAATTCGGTTATGAGTGGACTTGATAAAATAGAAATATTGCACGGAAGGGGAACTGGTGCCTTGAAACAACTCGTTCAAGCATATCTTAAAAAATATATTCATATAAAAAATTATTATTATGCTGGTATTGAATCCGGCGGAGATGGAATAACTATAGTAGAACTTAAATAAATGTTTAAAAGAATCTTAATTGCAAATAGAAGCGAAATTGCTGTACGAATTATTGCAGCGTGCAAAGAATTAGGAATAACTTCTGTTGCTATTTATTCAGAAGCTGATAAAAATTCTCTTCATGTTAGATTTGCAGATGAAGCATATTTGATAGGACCGCCACAAGCAAGCGAATCGTACCTTAACAAAGAAAAAATAATACAACTCTGTAAACAAAAACAAATTGATGCAATTCATCCAGGTTATGGATTCCTTTCAGAAAATGCTGAATTTATATCGATGGTTGAAAAATCCGGCATAACTTTCATTGGGCCTTCTTCAAAATCTGTTTTTTTGATGGGTGAAAAAACTTCTGCACGAAAATTAATGCAGCAAAATAACGTTCCAATCGTACCTGGAACTGTTGAACCGATTGAGAATTCTGAGATTGGATTAAAGATTGCAAAAGAAATTGGTTTCCCAGTTATGCTGAAAGCTGCAGCCGGCGGCGGCGGTAAAGGTATGAGAAAAATTTTCGATGAATCAGAATTTGAATCAAATTTCCAACGAGCACAAAATGAATCCTTGAAAGCTTTTGGTAAATCTGAAATATATCTTGAAAAATTAGTTTTAAATCCAAAGCACATTGAAGTACAAGTAATTGGCGATATGTACGGTAATTATGTACATCTATTTGAAAGAGAATGTTCAGTTCAGAGAAGACACCAAAAAGTAGTTGAAGAAGCTCCTTCAATCTCTATTAATTGTGAAATCCGAAATAAAATTACTGATGCCGCAATACTAGCAGCTGAAGCTTGCAATTACGTAAATGCCGGTACTGTAGAATTTTTAATGGATAAAAACAAAGATTTTTATTTCCTTGAAATGAATACCCGTTTGCAAGTTGAGCATCCAGTGACAGAAATGATTACCGGACTTGATCTTGTTAAACTTCAAATTAAAATTGCTTCTGGAGAAAAACTGGATTTGAAACAAGAGAACTTAAAAATAAATGGGCATGCTATAGAATGTAGGATTTATGCAGAGGATGTTGAAAATAATTTTGCGCCATCAATTGGAAAAATTAATCATCACCAACTTGCTACTGGACCGGGAGTAAGAATTGACAGAGGTATAGAAATTAATAGTGAAGTTCCAATTTATTACGACCCTATTCTAGCAAAATTAATTACATGGGGAAAAGATAGAGGCGAATCGATCGAAAGAATGAAACGAGCACTTAAAGAATATCAAATATCAGGAGTAACAACCAACATACCAATCTTTAATTGGATATTAAATAATAAGAAGTTCGTTGATGGTTCATTTGATATAAATTTTCTAGATCAAGATTTTATTCCATTGCTGCCTGATAAATGGAAAAAAGATTTAACTGATGATTATTCAGAAATTGCAGCAATTATCTCAGCATTGATTAAAGATTTTGATCACAATGTAAATTATAAAAACAAAGTTTCAATAAATAACCAATGGTTAGATCAAAACCATGAATGACTTTAGAATTTTAGTTAATAATGACAAAAAGTATTTCATTCAAACCAACGATAATGGAATTATTAATATTAATGGAGAAGAAAAAGCTGCATCAATCACAAAATTAGGCGAACATTCAGTATTGCTAAAACTTAATGAAAAACTCTATCATGCTGTATATACAAAATTGCAAAACGGAAACTATACAATTCATATTGAAGGATTAATTTACAACTCAACAGTAAAAACCAAATTACAAGATGAGTTAGCCGAATTAACTGCACAAAAAAGTAAGTCGGTAAAACGAGTTGAATTTAAAGCTCCAATGCCGGGTTTGATATTGAAGATAATTAAAAAGTCTGGAGATAAAGTTACAGTTGGTGCACCATTGTTAATACTCGAAGCGATGAAAATGGAGAATGAAATGAAGTCTACTATCTCAGGTACAATTTCTAACGTGTATTTTAAAGAAGGCGACTCGGTTGAGAAGGGTTCAACTATTTTAACAATTGAGTAAAATTCTTGTTTGCTTTTTAAAAACAAATAACTATATTTTTCACCGAAATTTCACAAAAAAGAGGAGGTTGTGTGAAGAAAGTATCACTAGTTATATTAGCAGTATTAGTATTCACTTCAGGCATTTACGCTGGAGGATTCCAAACTGGTGTTCAAAATGCCAGAGCGATGGGAATGGGAAGTGCATTTGTTGGTATGGCTTCAGATGCATCAGCCATTTACTTTAATCCAGCTGGTTTATCAAATGTAAAAGGGTTGAATATTCTTGCTGGTACTACTCTTATTATGCCAACTTTAGATTTTACCGGACCAACTCCGCTAACTACAAAAACTACCTCAGTTGAAAGAACTTTTACTCCAATTAACTTTTATGCAGCCTATGGAATGGGTAATGGCTTTGCATTTGGTGTTGGCGTGAATAATCCATATGGCCTTGGAACAGAATGGCCGGCAACTTGGATAGGAAAAAGATTAGGAGTAAAAACAGAATTACGTACATTCTACATTACTCCAACTGTTTCTTATCAACTAAGTGATAAATTTTCAATTGGAGCTGGTTTTTCATACATAATGTCAGATGTTTTATTCAGTCAAGCTGCAGATTTTCCAGCAATTCCACTAGCCCCTGGTGTTAATTTACCAGCTGCCGCAAATGTTGGAATTAATTTAGAAGGTGACGGCGATGCCGCATATACATTTGTTGTAGGTCTTTTATTCAAAGCTTCAGAAGATGTTTCTTTTGGTGTGTCATATAGACATTCAGCAGAAATCAACTTTAATGGCGATTTAACATTTAAAAATTTGCCAGCAAAACCAACTGGATTTCCAGTAGGGCATTCTGACTTATTTCCTCAAGGTAAAGGAAAAGCCAGTTTAACAATGCCTTCCGATCTCCGAGCTGGTGTTTCCTTCAATGCAACTAAAGATTTAACTTTCAATGCTGATTTCATGTACGTCGGTTGGGATAGTTATAAAGAACTTGCAGTTGATTTCGAAAAGAATTCTGCTGCTTGGGCAGATTTAAAATCTCCAAAGAATTGGGAAAATTCAATAGGAATTAAAGTTGGTGGTGAATATAGAATGGATCAATGGGCATTCCGTGCCGGTTATGTATTCGACGGTTCCCCAATTCCAACAAAATATATGGACCCAACTTTACCTGGTTCTGACAGACATGAATTTACATTGGGTCTTGGCTTCCAAGTTACACCAAGTGTAAGATTTGATGCTGCTTACCAGTACATTTCATTTACAAATGAAGTAAAAGATTCTGCACTTCCGTTTAATGGTAAGTATGAAAACTCAACAAATCTGTTTGGATTTAATTTAGGATTCTGCTTATAATTTGCTTGGTAATACAATTGAATCCCGTCTGCTTGAATAAAGTGACGGGATTTTTTATTTATGGTTAATAAATTGAGTTAGCATATGCGAAAAATAAGTTTACTTTTTATTATTGCATTTTCAACTTTTCTAATTGGATGCAGTTCTACTGAGGAATCGGTTAAAAAAGAAAGTGAACCCGAAATTTACATTTTTGATGACGTTGAAAATGTAGATACTACAAAAATTAAAATACTACAAGATGTTCCCAAAAAATCTGATTCAATTCAAACAATAAAAGAAAAAGAAATTATCGAACAAAAGCCTAGGATTACTTATGCTCTTCAACTTGGAGCATTTACTTCCAAAGAAAGAGCCGAAGCATATGTTAATGAAAATCAATCCAAGCTTCACTTTATGATGCTCGTATCATTTAATGATGCAATAGGACTATTTGTTGTAAAACTTCCTCCACTGCAAACTAAAGA
>Ga0194125_10010765_pt1 | contig 12423 bp, 11 predicted proteins | sample TA2KigC250mmetaG_FD_148626 | JGI IMG/M metagenome (GOLD analysis project Ga0194125, IMG submission 148626) | Freshwater microbial communities from Lake Tanganyika, Tanzania - TA2015034 Kigoma Deep Cast 250m | ecosystem: Environmental > Aquatic > Freshwater > Lake | place: Tanzania: Lake... | reverse complement strand
ACCATATTGGATGAATAATCCCTCCCGACTCCTTTCAGGTGAGGGATTATCTCCTCGATAAGGCTATGATGCGGTGGAATGATTAACGTGTTCAAGCTACCTTCCCCTTTTGACCTTCAGCTTTTCAACTTTTTTGAGGTCAACATAGGCGATGATTCCTTCTATCTTTTTCTTAGGATACACTCCTCTGAGTATTTTCATGTAGTTCCTCATCTGGGCCATGTAGTCTTCTTCTGCAACCTTATCTCTCCCTGTTTTATAATCAATAACCGTAATCCTGTCTTCGTCAATGACCACCCTGTCCATTCTGAAGAGACGCCCCTCGCTATCAACAAATTCCTGTTCCTTTTTGATATCCCTGTCAGGTTTCTGTACAAAATATTTCCTGAGCTTTTTATCACTGAGTATCCCCATAATTGTAGCCCTTACCTCATCATCGGGATAACTTACTGCCATCTCATCCTTGACCCTTTTGATTATCTGAGATAGTTCTCTTTCAAATTCTTCATCTACAGAGTCCACAAAAAATAAGACCCTGTGAATGAATTCACCTCTCCGCCTCTCCTCAATACTTATCAATTCATGAGGGATTATTGAAAACTGTATCCGTTGATGGTGATGATGAATGGGAAAAGTTACTATACTTTCTGGGGTACTCGGAAGAATCCTGTCAGGTTTATCAGATGGAGCATACCCCTCTGCAGGAAGCAGGTCAAAAGGATATTTATCTCTTTCCCTTTTCACACCTATCACATATAACTCTTCCCCTGCCCGCGTAAACCCTACATAGAGGCTGTTGAGTTTGTTTACCATTTCATTCATTGCTTCTTCGTTATACAACCTTTCAAGAGGTGCATCGTGTCCTGCTATCTTTCTGTTGATCTTCATGAGGGTGACCTCATCTTCTTTTTCCTGCACTATATAATCAAAACCCCTGTTCTTCTCACCATAGAGCAAAACTATTACAACAGGAAATCCTAACCCCTTGGCTTTATGGATAGTCATGACTTTCACAGCATCGATACCTCGGGGCACATCAATATCCCACTCTGATTCACTTATTTCTGTATCAATGGCAAAATCGAGAAAGTCCTTCAGGCTGTTATAGCCTGCACCCTCAAAGTCTTTGACCACTTCCAATATCTTTGCAAATGTCGCTTCTTCATCCTCCATTAACTCGAATACCCTGAAGACGCTGAATATCTCTGTAACAAGGTCGTACAAAGGGAGATAGCCTGCTGATTTAAAAAGTCCTGCAAAATAATTCTCCCAGAGATTACTAAACTCTTTCTGAAAAGCCTTATACAATGGCGCATCTTCTCTATGTGTAAAAAGGAATTCACGGAGTCTCTCTCTGTCTATTACCATATACAAATTCCCCATTCCCCCTTTTAAAATCCCCCTCAGCCCCCCTTTTCCAAAGGGGGGTGGTGGGGGATTCGGGGGGATTATTTCTACTTTCTTTTGTGTCGCAATGGGATACGATTGTTTCATGTGAGACATGATAAGTGTTCTGGTAAATATCTCTCCAAGGAGAAAGGTCGCAAAGGAAAGGTCGTCAGGTGGAGAGTCAAGAAAACTCAACAACGATACTATTTCACCTGTGATCTTCCTTCTCCTTATGTCGAGACTGCTATAAGAAATAAAAAGTATATTCTTTTCATTAAGCCATGAAGTGGTTTTCACCACATCCTCGTTTCTTGTTGTCAATATGGCTATATCTCTGTATCTATATCCTCTTTTGGTTAAGTCCTCAATGAGTTTCTGTATCCTTTCTCTTTCAGATGGTTCCTCGTCATTTCTTTCAAAAAAGGTAACTTCCACATAACCAGATGTTCCCTTGCCTTCCTGAGCTTTTTGTATGTAATCGTTTAAACCACTCCTATCCGCTGCATCTTTGTAAGTATCGTTTGTTACTGCAATCTCTTTAAATACTTTTTCATTGAAATCAAGAATCCTCTGCAGACTCCTATAGTTGGTACCAAGGTCTCTTATTTCATGTCTGGCTGAAGGGAAATCGTTTTCGGTTTCACATTTCTTCATAATGCGGTAATCAGCATCGCGGAAACCATAGATTGCCTGCTTTGTATCTCCAACAACAAAAAGACTCCCTCCCTGCGAAAGGGAATTCTCTAAGAGTGGGAATAGATTTCTCCACTGGATGGGCGATGTATCCTGAAATTCATCAATGAGGTAGTGGAAGATTGTCTCCCCTATGCGGAAATACATATCAGGGACTATTTCTGTATTGAGATATTCTGAAAGGTATCTGTTAATATCTTCAATAAATACCTTGCCCTGCTGTTTCTTGACACTTTCGATAGTGTCACTGAAATTTTTATAAGACTTAAGATAAGGCATATAAAATGAATGGGCATAACAAGATATATACTGATTGATTGAATTAACTACTTCATTCCATGTGTCGGCTATTTTGTTGTAGTAATCGAGTGCATTACCATCAGACTTCTTCGGCTTATTGACAGGGCATTTCTTCAATCCCTTTCCTATGAGGTCAGCAAACCTGCCTTCACTGACAATGTTCAGAATATCGCTATATGAAGAACCTCTATTCTTTTCAAGGCCTGACTCTCCTCTCATGTTTTCTATCATTTCAAGGCCATCTCGTATTTTATCTTTTATCACATTCATATCTTCTGAATAGTCCTTGATATCTGGCCTTTTCCCTATCGAGGATAATTTTCTGTAGATCTTTTTTATCTCGGTCAAAAGAGTCCTTGAGGGATCCCACAGATAGGCAGCTTCCTCTCCTTTATGTTCAAGGATTATCCCGATGATTTCATCAAACAATACAGCTTCATCTGTGCCTTCATTCACACTTCTCAGAAACAGGTTGAATGCATATTCCATGAGCACGTCATTGTTCATCAGGATATCAAATTCAGGGTTATAGCCAAAATCAATGGCAGAAGCCTTAAAGATAGTCGCCATAAAGCTATCAATAGTACGGACCTGAAAATCAGCGTAATTATCTATTATCTCATCTATCAACCGCTCTGCCTTATCTATCATCTTGTCCCTGTCTAATGTGATGATACGCGAGAGTTCGGCTACACTTTCAGGGTCATTAAAATAGACAGACTTAAGCCATAAGAGTATCCGCTCTTTCATCTCCTTTGCAGCATTATTTGAAAAGGTTATCGCAAGTATATTTCTCAGTCTGTTTCGTGGAATTCTCTCAGACAGGATAAACTGGACAAATCTCTCGGTAAGATTATGGGTCTTACCTGAACCTGCAGAAGCCTTCAGGATGGTAAAATGTGGGAAATGGATGTGGATATCTTTTTCTAACATCGAAATAGCTGCTTAGTCGAAAAATACTTTTTAAAAGCCACGGAGATCACAGAGAGCACAGAGAAATTATAAAAAGATAAGGGATACCTCCTCAACATTGCAACTTCTTAACTTCATTATAATTCTCCGTGTTCTCTGTGCCCTCTGTGGTTAAATTACTCTTAGCTTATTTAAAAATCTCTCCTGTTTCCTTATACCAGAACAAGAGATCAAGGTGAGCAAGTGGTATATCTATATCCTCTGCATAATCCTTCATATCTTCCTCTATCTGAAGATATCTTGTCCTGCTTATGGATTTTGGAATCTCTTTTATTATCCTGAGTTGCTTTAAATTTTTCAGGATATGTCTGTCAAGGATTGCTACCTTTTCTCCGAACCCTATATTTCTCAAGAAATGGCTTGCCTCTTTATAACCGATACCCCTTATGTTCTGAACGAGCCATTCCCTGCATGTATAAACATCATCGTTCCATTGTTTCAGAGCTGCTTTCATGCAAATCTTCCCGTTTTTTGTGAAAAATTTCCTTGCATTTTCAATATACTTTGCCTTGTTATTCTTAAATCTGACATCAAATAATCCCTTCACAATCTGTTCAGCATTCCCTTTGAACAATAAACCTTGTTCTTTTAACCGCTCTATGGCTTCCCAGGAAACTTTAGCCTTTGTTTGGGGAGTAAGGATACAGAAGGCCAACTCTTCAAATTTTTTTTCATCATCAGACTCTAACCAGAGCGTTTCAAAGTCTTTCAGCCTTGAGCATATTTCACCCCTCTTTAAACGATAGAGCTTTTTTATGTGCCTCTTCAATCTTTTTTCTTTAACTTGTTATAGAGTTCTTCACCAACACATTCTTTTGCATACTTACACCACTGTATACATGATTCAATGTCATTGTAGATAGTAAATCCGCACTTTTTGCAGACCACCTCAGTATCGTCAGAGAAGAGCTCTACTTCTTCACCGCACTCAGGACATCTTTTAATTGTAAGTGCAGGAGTTCGCAGATTCGCTGCTCCACCGCATTTATCAAATATCTTGCTCATTTCATCCTCACTTTATAAGCCTTTTAAATTTACTGTATGATCTTTTCTCTATTTCTTCATGAAGACTTTCCCCATATGCATCCATTGTTACAACTGCGGGGAAATCCGCAACATCAAATAACCACATTGCCTCGGCCATACCAAACTCCTTTAGTTTCCAGACATCAACCACCCTTTTCACCCTATCAGCAAGATAAACAGCAGCACCTCCTATTGTGTGAAGGTAAACACAGCTATTTTTCTTCAGGGCATCTATTGTTTTTTTACCCATGCCACCTTTACCCATCACTCCCAGTAGGCCATATTCTGAGATTATCTGATGCTCGTAAATCTCAACCCTCATACTTGTTGTCGGGCCTCCGGCAATAAGCTTGAAACCCTTTTCGGTCTTTCTGATAATAGGTCCACAGTGGTAAAGAATCATACCTTTGAGATTGAACGGTATCTGTTCTGCCTTTAGTCTCTCATGAAATAAAAATTTGTGGACCTTGTCTCTGCCTGTTACAAGCAGCCCATTTATTAAGACCATGTCTCCAACGTGCAATTTCATGACATCGTCTTTTGTGAGAGGGAGGGTTATTTGTTTAGTTTTTAATTTCGAATTTCGAATTTCGAATTTCGAATTTGCCATTTTAGCCTTGCCCTTCTGTTTGCCCAGCAACTTACAGAAACATCAACAAAATATGATGCAGGGTGCCTGTGGTTCACTCCGATCTTTACCACGATTGCTGTTGTTTTACCACCGAGTCCGAGCGGGCCTATACCAAGTTTGTTTATATCATTAAGGATTCTCTTTTCAAGATTTGCTAACACATTATATTTATTTCTGTCTTTTAAGTCCCTCAGCAGTTGTTCTTTCGCAAGTCTTGTTACCTGATCCTTTGAAGCACCTATCCCGACCCCGATAATATATGGCGGGCATCCCTTTCCCTGAGCCTTATATACTGCATCAAGCACACATCTTCTCACACCGTCAAGGTCCCTTTCTGCCTTTAGTTCATCTACCGGCAATTTGTAAATCTGTCCTGCATTCTCACATCCTGCACCCTTGAGCATAAGGTCTATGGTGAGGGTTTTACCTTTTGTTTCTTCAGAGTATAAGATGGGAAATCCCCTGCCTGTATTATCTCCTGTATTTTCTTCAGTCAGGATATCAACTGCATTGGGTCTCAGTGGGATCTCCATTGTTGCGATTCGTGTAGCCTTGATAATCGCTTTCTTTAGTTCAATGTGGCTGACACCACATGGCACCTTTATAAAGAATGTTGGCACACCTGTATCCTGGCATATCGGTCTTCCCGTCTTCCTTGCTAACCGGATGTTTGCAAGTATTGTCGCAAGGATGGAATTTGCGTTTGTCCCTTTTGTCTCTTTTGCATGTGCAGACATCAGTGCGTTCTCAACATCAGGAGGTAATGATGATGCAGCTTTCTTGTAAAGTTCAACTATGCTATCGAGAAGTTTTAGCATTGTTTACATACTAACATTTCTCAATAGGGAAAAAAAGATGATGATTGAACAAGGAATGAATTAGAATTTTTAACTCTATTTGTGATAAATTAATGAAAAATTTAGCAGAAGGAAGGGTTTGAGAAATGCTTAAGAAAAAACAAAAATATGTCGTTGCTGTTGTAGGGGCAACAGGAGCGGTTGGTAATGAGATGGTAAAAACCCTTGCGGAAAGAAATTTTCCGGTGGACAAGCTCAGGCTTTTTGCATCAGAGCGTTCTGAAGGGAAAAAGATGGAGTTCAGGGATAAGGAGATTTCAGTTGAATCCCCGAAGGACAATTCCTTTGGAGGTATTGATATTGCCATCTTCTCAGCAGGTGCAGAAAGGTCAAAGATCTGGGCACCGGTAGCAGCACAGTCAGGATGTGTTGTTGTTGACAATTCGAGCCAGTGGAGGATGGATCCTGAGGTTCCGCTCGTTGTCCCTGAGGTTAATCCGCATGACTTGAAATGGCATAAGGGTATTATCGCAAACCCGAACTGTTCAACGATACAGATGGTAGTTGTATTGAAACCAATACATGATGCAGCAAGGATAAAAAGAGTTGTTGTTACGACATTTCAGTCTGTCTCTGGGACAGGACAGAAGGCCATAGATGAACTCTTGCAGCAGACAACTGATCTGCTTAATTTCAGAGGAGTCAAATGTAATGTCTACCCCTACCAGATAGCATTTAATGTCCTCCCTCATATAGATAAGTTCCTTGAAAATGGCTATACAAAGGAAGAGATGAAGATGGTAAATGAGACGAAGAAGATAATGGGCGACAACTCGATAAGGGTAACAGCAACAACAGTTCGGGTACCGGTATTCAGATGCCATTCCGAGAGTCTGAATATAGAAACAGAAAAAAAACTTACCGCCAACGAAGTAAGAGCAATACTATCAGAAGCACCTGGTGTTGTTGTATATGATGCCCCTGACAAAAATATCTATCCTATTGCTATAGATGTAGCTGGAAAGGATGAGACGTATGTAGGAAGGATACGGGAGGATGAAACGATAGAAAATGGCATTAATATGTGGATAGTTGCTGACAATCTGAGAAAGGGAGCTGCTTTGAATGCAGTTCAGATAGCTGAAAAGCTTATTGAAACGGCGTAAGATTTTTCATTATGAAATTCAGACAGGGCATAGTATTTTCACTCATTCTCGGTCTTATCGACCTCCGAGGGGTCGCATCGACAATTCGCTCAAATACCATGCCCTGTCTGTCTTAGTCCAGTCTTGGGGACTGTCCCCGAAGTGAAGCTCCCCGACTAAAAGTCGGGGCTTCCATGTAAGGAAAATTTTTTCATAAAGCTGGCTTTCATCCCCGACTGAAAGTCGGAGCTTTCAGCCAGCATTCATGCAAAATAGATTTAAAATAGACTATGCAAAAGGTTGATTATATCATTCAAGCCGACTACGTCCTGCCTATGGATGAAGGGCTTACAGTAATTTATGACGGAGCTGTTGCTGTCAAAGGCACAAAAATCCTCGAAGTCGGAACCTCAAAAGAGATTTTAAAAAATTATACATCAGATTCCATTCTCAGGAGAGAAGAGAGTGTTGTATTCCCGGGATTAATGAATACCCATACCCATGCAGCAATGGTCTACTTCAGAGGCATGGCTGATGACCTGCCTTTAAGAGAATGGCTCGAAAATTATATATGGCCGGCAGAGAATAAATGGCTGGGTCCAGACTTTATCTCTGATTCAGTCGAACTTGCCTGCCTCGAGATGCTCAAGGGTGGAGTTACAACCTATAATGACATGTACTTTTATGGGGATGCCGCAGGTGAAGCTACAAAAAGAATGGGCATGAGGGCTGTATTAGGCGTTGGTATTCTGGATTTCCCGTCAAAATCTGCCAGTACCATAGATGAATACTTTGCAAATGCAGAGTCTTTTATAAAGGGCTGGAAGGGAGACAGCCTGATAACTCCCTGTATTGCCCCTCATGCACTCTATACATGTGGTCCTGAAACATTAAAGAGGGCGAGGCATTTTGCTGATACTTTTTATATACCTATCCACATACATCTTTCCGAAACAAGGTGGGAGGTGGATGAGATTAAGAACAGATACAAGATGGCTCCTGTGGAATATCTTGACAGCCTCGGCTTTTTCGATAAAAAGGTACTTGCTGCCCATTGTGTCTGGCTAACAGACCATGAGATTCAGATACTTGCTCAAAGAGGTGTTGGCGTTTCTCACTGTATCGAGAGTAACCTTAAACTCGCTTCAGGTATTGCACCCGTAGTCAAAATGTTAAATGCAGGGGTGAAGGTGACATTTGGAACAGATGGTGCTGCAAGCAATAATGATTTGAATATCCTGAGCGAAATGTCTACAGCAGCCAAGCTTCACAAAGCTGTGTCAGGAGATCCGACTGCCCTCAATGCCAGGACAGCCCTCCTGATGGCAACGAGATGGGGAGCAGAGGTTTTAGGTCTCGGGGAAGTCACAGGAAGTCTTGAGAAGGGGAAGGCTGCTGACCTCGTTATCGTCAATCTCAAAAAACCTCATCTGACGCCGATATACAATATTTACTCCCACATAGTTTATTCGATGAGACCATCTGATATAGAAATGGTAATGGTAAATGGAAAGTTGGTTGTGAATGACAGGGAACTTCTGACCGCTGATGAATCAGAAATTCTTTCTAAGGCAAAAGCCTGGTCCAAGAAGATATTAGAAGACTGTGACTTTTAGTCTGGGCTTCACTTCTGTAAGCATTTATCCATCATATTACTCGCATCTTTGACAACCTGCTGATCCCCTGCACTTTCACCTGCCGAATGCGCCCTCTGATAATATTTCAGCGCATCTTCACACTTCCCCTGTTTCAAAAAGATATTTCCAATTCCCATGAGATCAATGGCTATTTTTTTACTCAATCCAAGGGCTTTATCCATTGAGAGTGCGTCTTCATATAATTTTATGGCTTCTTCAAATTGGTTCAGGCTCGTCTTTGCTTCTGCAATGAGCCTGAGGGAATTGGCAATTTCCTGTACATCATCATATTTTCTATTCAATTCAAGTCCTTTATTCCCATAGATTATTGCAGAGTTCGGGTCTTTGTTCAAAAGGTACATTTTTGCTTTGAGATTGTAAATGCTTCCTTCCATATGGCATCCTGCGCTTTTACAGAAGGATATGGCCTTATCTGTCCATTCAAGGGCAGGATCATATTTTCCGTCATCTGTAAAAAGTAATGCCTTCATAAACGAGGCATCCGTGAGTCTTAATGAACTATATATAATGCCTGATGAATTCAGTATTTCATCAACACATTTATGGGCATTATCTTTATCTCCAAGTTTGCGATAAACAGTTGCCATATTCATCAGATTAATAGCAATACCATCAATGTTTTCAACAGAACGATTGACCTTCAGTGCTTCATGATAAAAATTCAATGCCTTCTTATAATCGCCTTTTTTAAAGGCATGCTCAGCTCTTTGATTGAAATCAATTGCCTTCAGATGGGTATCCGATAAGGTTGGAGGCTTATGACCGCAACCGATATTAAGTAAACAGTAAACAGTAAACAGTAAACAGTAAACAGTGAATAGTGAATAGTGAATAGTGAATAGTTTTTTGTATTCTGTCTTTTTACTGAATACTGAATACTGTTCACTGTTCACTGGCTTACTCATAGCTATCAATCTTCAGTATCTTGTTCTCGGGCACTTCTATATATAAGCTTATGGGCCAAACCTGTTTTACAGAGTCAATAACTTCCCTTGCACTATCTGCTACGTCATTCCCCTTTTCTAAAAGAGATGGAATCTGTGGAGATGCCTGTTCTGTCGCCTTTTTAATCTCATCTGTTGCCTTCTGGACATTTTCCAGACTTTTGTTTACCATTCTTAGCAGATTCGGCATATCCTTATCAAATCTCTTTATCACATTATCTGTATTTTCGATGGTTTGTTTTGAAGAATCGAGAATCGAATTTACCTTCACCATGGCAGTTGTCAAGTTCTTATCGGTATTCTGAATAGCAACGGACAGATTCTTTTCAGTATTCTGAACCAGGGAGTCAAGATACTGTCTTGTGGCAGAGAGATCTCCTGATACCTTCTCGAGATTCCGTAACGTCTGTTTAAAGTTACTCTGCGGATCATTGACATAATGGACTATCTGTTTTATATCCAAGAGAACAGGCTTTATTTCATTCTTCAATTCCTCTGCCATCTCAGTCAGTCCTTTCTCTCTCTCAAAGACAATAATCCCGTTTTCTGTAATCTGTTTTGCATGTAACGACCCCGGCGTTATTTCGATGATACTCTCACCAATGAGTCCTTCCTTTGTTAATCTCGCCTTGGAATCTGACTTTATCCATTTCATATATTTTTTATTGATAGATAATTCGACCTTTACCCTTGCAATATCATCGAGTGAAAGTTTCTTTACCTTACCTATTTTGAATCCACTGAGCTTTACTGCCTGCCCTTCGGTGATATCCCTTCCACTGTCAGCGACAAAGAATATTTCTGTCTTCGGGGTAAAGACATCCTGCTGTATACCAATAAAGGCAATACCTGCTGCCATTCCTATAAGGGCTATAATGATAAACATGCCTATCTTTTTTTCAATATTGACAAATCTCTCGTCTGCCTCTTTCATTATTTTCATGTTGTATATCCTTTCCCAAAATGTTTTAACACAATATCTGCCTTCACATCTTTGAGAGATTGCTCATCTGAACTTATATAAACAGAGGAACGGCCCGGTTTTTCTGAATGAAAATTGGTGGTCAACCTTACCAATCTTTCTGCCATCTGAAAATTCAATCCTTCAAATAAAGAGTCATATATCATCAAATCCGGATCCATAAGTATTGCCCTTGCCATTCCTATCAGTCTCTTTTCATGAACAGGAAGGGGGCCCGGCAGTTTTTTCATGTATGCAGAAAGTTCCGATATATCCTTCCCCATCTCCTTGAATATATCAAGTACCATCTCTTCAAAATCTTCAGCCCCTTTCCCCATGTGATACCATATCGGAAGTGTGATATTCTCCCATACCTTCAGATTACTGATAAGCCCCCCCTCTCTCCATACCATGCCAATCTTTCTGAAGATTTCAAAAGATTCCTTTTCGGAAATGGAATTGATATCTTTACCGAACAGGAAAACCCTCCCTTCTGCTGGTTTCTGCAGGGCAAGGATGGTGTTTAAAAATATCCTCTTCTGATAATCTGAGCTGGTAATAATTTTGCATACAGAGCTCTCTTTTATCTCAAATGATACTGAAGAAAGATTCTCCACAGTTATATTTTCAAGCTTTATCATAGAAACGATATCAGGGTAATTATACCATCAAATATGAATACTAAAAACAGGCTCTGCATTACCGCAATCGTTGTTACCTGGGGTATCTCAGTTATTGATAACTGTACCCTGAATCCGTGATAGCATGCGACTGTTGAAATGATCATCCCGAATACAGCACTTTTTAATAATGAGATGCCAATCTCAAAAAGGCTCAGGGCTGAAAATATACCCCGGAGGTGCTGCAGGAATGGAATATCTATCAATACGGAAGATAATGCTAAACCGCCAGCAATAGCAATGATCTGGAAATAAAAGGTGAGGATAAATACAGATACCGTTATCCCGACTATTCTCGGAACAATAAGATAATCCAATGGGTCAATGCCCATGATTCTGAGGCTGTCCACCTCTCTGTTGACCTTCATAGAACCAAGCTCTGATGCTACGGCGGTGCAACTTCTCGCTATGATGATTATTGCTGCAAATAAAGGACCGAGTTCCCTCACAACTGTCCACAATAATATCTTTCCTATAAGGAGGGCATTTAAACCAACGATATTTGTTACCTGTGTAATGATAACGATACCAATAAGTGCACCGATGATGGCTACCTTGCTCAATGCCTCTAATCCTGTAAAGTATAGCTGCCTATATGCAACCATACGAACAGGGGCAATCTTTAATGCTGAAATGTTTTTTATTGAATTAATGAATAATCCATAGGTGCCTTTTAGGTGGCTGATTGCATTCAGTACATTCTTTCCTATCCTCTCGGTATTTATAATTTGTAACATAAGAGCCCTTTGAAAAACTATTTAAACCACAGAGAACACAGAGATTTAGAAAATGAGTTCACAGAGTAACTTAATAATTTTTTCTCGGTGTTCTCCTCATTGTCTCTGTGACCTCTGTGGTAAATTTTTTAATGCTTTAGAGTAACTCTTTAAAATCAAAAATATGTAAAAAATCTTTTGACATCTTCGGTTTCATCTTTGAATTCGCCCTCGCCTTATGAAGGATATATCTTATTCCATATGATTTTGCTGTTTTTAAGACGTCCTCTGTGTCATCAACGAGAAGGGTTTTCCCCTTATCAAAACCGAGGCGTTTTTCTGCCTCTTTCCAGAACTCAATAGTCTCTTTTGGATAACCAACATCAAATGAAGAAAGAACCATATCAAAATATCTTCCGATACGGGTCTTTTTGAGCTTTAAGTCAATAGCCTTGTAATAGGCGTTTGTAACAAGAAATACCTTTTTCTTCTGCTGTTTTAACATCTGCAG
>Ga0194125_10010758_pt1 | contig 12428 bp, 10 predicted proteins | sample TA2KigC250mmetaG_FD_148626 | JGI IMG/M metagenome (GOLD analysis project Ga0194125, IMG submission 148626) | Freshwater microbial communities from Lake Tanganyika, Tanzania - TA2015034 Kigoma Deep Cast 250m | ecosystem: Environmental > Aquatic > Freshwater > Lake | place: Tanzania: Lake... | reverse complement strand
CCTCGCACAAGCCGCCGAACGCGTAGATGGTTTCGTATTCGGGGCCTTCAATGCGGAGCCCCTCGTGCCTACCCTCTTTGACGGTTCCCAGTCTACCGCACGCGATGAAGCATCTCAGGCACGCGTGGGGCTGCACCGCAAGCCGTTCGTGCAGCGCGGCAGCGTTGATGCGCTCCCGATGCTCCGCGGTTCCTTTTCTCCAGTAGCGAGTCGGGAAGCTCCCCACGTGACTCATGATATCGACCATCATGGGGGTTCCCAGGCTCTTGTAAGCTTTGACCCCGGGGTTCTCCTTCGCGCTCTTGGCGAGCCGGTTGGCAAAAGCCTTGACCAACTCCGGGTCGGCAAGCTCTTTCTTGCGATCCCCCCAGAAGGCCATTGCCTTGATCTTTTTGGAACCCATGACCGCGCCCGCGCCTGTGCGGCCCGCGGATCTCCAATAATCGTTTTCGATCACGGAGAAGCTTACTCCGTTTTCCCCCGCAGGTCCGACCACCAGCACACCGCAGTTCTTGGCTTCGGGCCGATTTTCTTTGATCCACGCCTTGACGCGATCTTCGGTCTGAAACGTATCAAGGCCCCACAGGTCGTCCGCGAGATGGAAAAAGACCTTTTCGTTGCACACCTCCAGCCAGATCGGGGCCGCGGAGGCGCCGTTTACCATCACTGCATCGAATCCCGCGGTAGACATATACTCAGCGGCTTTGCCTCCGGAATACGATTCCGAGTAATAGCCTGTCTGAGGAGACTTGGTGAAGACCGCATGGCGGCACGAGCCCCAGATCCTTGTTCCTGTTACAGGACCCAGGGCAAGAATAAGGTTGTTTTGAGGCCCGAGAGGATCCACTTTCGGAGGGTTGTGCGCCAACAACAGATGGGTCGCCAGCCCCTTGCCGCCCAGCGTGGTTTCGAGTAGCCGGTCAGGCATAGTCTCGATCTCAAAGGTCATGTCCCTTGCGTTTATCTTCAAGATCTTGTTAGAAAAGCCGCGCATGCTTCAATTTCCTTTCTTCGGCGCGCGGATAGCGCCGAGGCGAAGGAGTTTGCCATAAGAAGGTTACTATCAGAGAACGCTTCGATAAATAGCTTCCGCGTCGCTGAGCGTCAGTTCCCGCGGATTGTTGGCAAGCAATCTGGTAACTTTCATTACGCCTTTCGCCAATTCGGGGATGTGCTCCTCCGCTACACCGAAGTCGCTCAGTCGGCTGGAGAGCCTCAGATCTTCCGCGAGCGTACTGAGGGAGTCCACCGCGCACATCGCAGCGTCCCGGAGACTCATGCCTTCCGTATCTTCACCCATAACATTCGCGATATCGGCAAACTTCTCAAGATCGCCCAGCATGTTGAACTCCATAACCGGGGCGAGCATGATGCTGTTGGCGAGCCCATGGGGAATATGGAACTCAGCGCCGATAGGGTACGCGAAGGCGTGAACCGCGGTCACTCCCGCGTTGGCAAAGGCCATCCCCGCGAGGAGGCTCCCTTCGAGCATAGCGGTTCTCGCGGAGAGATCGGCGCCGTTTGCGTAAGCGGTGCGAATGTTCGAGGCAAGCAAGTCCATCGCTTCTATTGCCAACATGTCGGTAATGCCCGTCGCGTTGCGGGAGGTATAAGCCTCTACCGCGTGGATAAGCGCATCCATGCCCGTGGCCGCGGTGACCGCGGCGGGAAGGCCCAAGGTGAGCTCCGCATCCAGCAGAGCCGTTCGCGGGAAAAGATGGGGGCTGACTATGCCTTTCTTGAGCTTTTCCTGATAGTCCGAGAGTATTGCGATGGGGGTCACTTCGCTACCTGTGCCCGCGGTCGTAGGTATGAGAATAGTCGGAATTCCCGGTTTCGGTATCATGTCGATGCCGAAGAACGACTCCACAGGCTCGGTGTTCGTTGCAAGCGCCGCGGCTACCTTAGCTATGTCAAGCGGAGAGCCTCCGCCAATTCCCACCACCAGATCGGCGCGGGCAGCGCGGATTTGGTCCGCAGCCTTGGCGGCGATTTCATAGCCGGGATCCGGCTCCACAGCGTCAAACCGAGTCGTTGAGAGCCCGCCCCTTGAAAGGAGCTTTTCCACGCGCTCCACAATCCCGGTGCTCACGAGCCCGGGATCGGTAACGATCGTCACATTTGTTCCGCCAAGGCGCTTGACTTCGTCCGCGGAAGAATCGAGCGAACCAGGACCCATAACGATCCGGGGAGTAGTCTGAAAAAATCTTACGCCGGCCATTTGTTCCCACCTTCCTGCCCTAAGTCTTGGAAGCGGCTGTAGTCAAACCGCAAGATATTTCTTCTGGATGCTCTCCTCTTTCTTGAAATCTTCCATGGGGCCCCTGAAGACCACGTGGCCCTTGTCGATGACCACCACACCATCCGACACACCCATCGCAAAGCGGATGTTCTGTTCGGAGAGCAGAATGGTCGCGTCGGCTTTCTTAAGGCTCATCATAAGGTCCTTGAGGACCGATACCACAACAGGCGCCAGCCCCTCGGTCGGTTCGTCCAGGACCAGCACGTCGGGGTTGCTCATGAGAGCCCTCGCGATCGTGAGCATCTGTTGCTCGCCGCCGGAGAGAGTCCCTCCAAGGCGGTCGAGCATGTGGCTCAACACGGGGAATTGCTCCAGCACCGATTCGAGGGTCCAGCGGCCTGTGCGTCCGGGAATTCTCCCGAGTCCGAGATTTTCCTTGACCGTGAATGGTCCGAGGATCCTGCGATCTTCAGGCACGAATCCGAGTCCCAGTCTCGCTCTTTTGTACGGAGGCAGCTTTGTGCAGTCGCGGCCTTTGAACCGCACAATCCCGGTCTTGGCGGGCGTGAGACCCATGATCGAACGGAAAGTGGTTGTCTTGCCCGCGCCGTTCGGACCGATGATGGACGTCAAGACGCCTCTTTGAAAGGAGACATTCAGATTCTTGGCCGCGGTCACCATGCCGAAGGCTTTGTTGAGATTGCGAACGTCCAGCAGCGTTTCCGTCATGTCACTGTTTCTTTCCTTTTTTCAAAGCGCATTCGTATGAGAATATCCCCATTCTCGGCAGGAGGTCGGGCCTCCGTATGGAGAGGCTTGGAGGGGAGATGAGTCTCTCCTCCAAATTATTGCCCAGCGATGCGCTCTTGTTACCGATCTCCGAGGCGAAGCCGCGGAGCGCTTATCGGAGTCAATGACTTTCATGATTCATTGTAGGTCTCTGACGATGGCGGTTGGCGTTACGCTCGCGAGTATCGTTTCAGGATCTCCGCCGTGGAGCCCACGATTCCGCCACGGAATCCCATGATAATGGCCAGCAAAATAACCCCGAACCAGAACATCCAGTTGTGGGTGAATCGTTCCACCACTTCTCGCAGGACCACAAAGACGATACTCCCCACCAGGGGTCCCGTGAAGGTCTGCAAGCCTCCGATGAGGCTCACCAGAACCGGCTCCGCAGACCTGCTCCAATGCGATGCGAAGGGAGTGATATTGCTTTCCAGCAGAACCGCGAGAGCGCCGGCTAGTCCCGCAAAAGCCCCCGACACCACGAACGCCCCCAGCCGATACAGCTTTACCGGCAGACCCGCAAACTCAGCGCGAACATGGTTCTCGCGGATACCGGCAAGGATCAGGCCGAACGGGGAACGATAGATTCTGTGGATCAGGAAGACACTCAGAACAAAGAAGAAGAGCACCAAGAAATAGTATTGGTATTCCTTGTAGATCGGGATCTTCAGAATCCCGAGGGAGATAGCTGCGCGTGTAATTCCGTACAGCCCGTCATCCCCTCCGGTAACGCTTCGAGCATTCCACATGAGTGAAAAGACCATCATGCCGAAGGCCAACGTGAGCATCGCGAAATAAATCTCAGTATGGCGCACGCAGAAGAAACCGATGATCAACGCGAGAAACGTCGCGGCCGCCACCCCGAGAAAGATGCCCAAGAGCGGATGGGGGCTTATGTGTATCGTCGCCAGCGACAGCCCGTAGGCGCCCGCCGCGTAGAACGCGGCATGGCCGAACGAAAGTAGTCCTGTTCTGCCCAGGAGCAGGTTGTACCCAAGCGCAAAGATCGCGAGAATCATCACCCGCATCGCAAGGTACAGGACGAACGGACCGGCCGACAATCCCAGGAGGATCAAAGCTGCCAAAGCCGCTCCCAACAACGCATATGTCCAATAGCGGTTCATCGATCAGCTCTCTGCAAAGAAACCTTGCGGCCGCCACAACAGGACCGCCGCCATGAGTATGAAGGTAAGGAACATATCGAGCATGGGTATGAATCTCGTCCCGAATGAAGCGAGAAGGCCGATCACCAAAGAACCGAGAAACGCTCCCTTGAGACTCCCCAATCCTCCGATGACGACCACCACGAATGCCTCGATGATGATCGTTTCGCCCATCCCGGTGGTGAGGAGGCCTACATAGGGAACCGCCAATGCGCCTCCCACCGCAGACAGCCAGGCCCCGAACACAAAGACTGCGGTATAGAGCGCAGGCACTTTGACACCAATGGCCGCGGCCATATCGCGGTCGGAAGCCGCAGCCCGAATTATCCTTCCCCACCAGGTTTTCTCCACGAGCAGATACAGACCCAACGCGACCAGAGGGCCCACCACGATGATGAAGAGGTTATAGACCGGGAAGTTTCGGCCCAGGATCGGTATGGACCCCGAAAGTCCCGGCACGCTCGGGGAACTCAGTGAGCCGGCGCCCCAGATCATCTTCACCAGATCGTCGAAGATGAGCACCATGGCGAAGGTCAAGAGTAGTTGATAGGGCAGCTCGAGATGATAAACATAGCGGATCAGATACCGCTCCATCGCATACCCAACCGCGCAGACTACCAGAGGACCGAGCACGAGCCCTACCCAGAAATTGCCGCCCATCACCTTTAGGACGGTGAAGCACAGATACGCGCCCAGCATGTAAAAGCTGCCGTGGGCGAAGTTGAGCACCCTGAGCACACCGAATATGAGGGTGAGCCCACTTGCTACCAACCAGATGAACATGCCTGCGGAGATCCCCGCCAGGCACACGTGCGCCAAAGATTGCAACATAAGCGGTCACTCCCGGTTATTGACTACTCTAAGGGAGCTTCGTGCAGAGTCAGGAAAAGAGACGAGCGATTCCCTCGTTTTGATCACCGTCTTTGTGCGCTCTCGAAGGGGCGGGTTTGAAACCCGCCCCTAACGCTCCCGGCGCCTCACACCGCTTCTATGCCTTGAACGGCGGCTTGCACGCGTCGCCTTCAAAAGGCGGTCGGTTGAAGCACTCTTTCGCCGGGATCATTACCTGCTTACCCATAATCTTGAATGAATATTTCGGATCGGCTTTCGTCAGGCCCCAGGGCACGTCGTACATTGCTTGGTGATCTTCCTTACGGAAGACTCGACGACCCGCGGGCGAATCGAGCTCCATGCCTTCAAGAGCCTGAACCACGGCCTTGGTCTCTTTTGATCCCGCGGCCTCCACCGCCTTCTTGAACGCGTACATGGCAGAGTAAGCGGTTTCGGAAACGTAGGCGGGGTAATGGTTCCACCGTTTCTTGAAACGAGCCACCCACTCATTGTTTTGCGGATTATCCGGGTACAGGAAGAAATAGCGTCCGGAAATCCAGATGTTATCAGGCAGTTCGGCGCCAAGCCCTTCAAGAACGTCCATGGCCGCGCCCACAGGGAACATCACGTGCTTGATCTTGTCGAAGAGGCCCGCCTGCGCGGCTTGCTTCACCATAGTAATAAGCTCGCCCGCCCATCTTTTCCCTCCTTTGTTGCCGGCGGACAGGCCGCCACATTTATAGTGAACGGCATTGACATTTGCGCGAAAGGTCACCCTCCCCCTTCCCCCTCCCATCGAGGGAGGGGTCATAAAACCCTCTCCCCTGGCGGGAGAGGGAAGGGAGAAGGGGATTCCAGCCTTATCCAAAGGCGCAGATCTCAACGCAGCCTTCTATAATTGCCGTTTCAAAGGGTGAAACCTATCTTTCCGCGGTCACCAGATCGTCCATCCTCCGTCGATGAAGATCGTTTGTCCGGTTATGAAATCCGACGCTCGTGACGCCAGGAAAATCACCAGCCCGGCGAGTTCCTCCGGTTGTCCCCAGCGCCCCATCGGAGTGCGATCCACAATGAAACCGTATCGTTCGGGGTCATTTCGAAGCTGGGCGACCAACGGCGTCTCGAAGTAGGTAGGACCGATCGCGTTCACCTGTATGCCCCGCTTGGCCCATTCCAAGGCCATGACCTTGGTCATTTGCATCACACCGCCCTTGCTGGAGGCATAGGCCACCTGGGACGGGAGTCCCACCGTTCCCAAGATAGAGGCCATATTAATGACCTTGCCATACCCTCGAGACAGCATATCAGGGACCACGGCCTGGGCCATGAGCAAATAGCCTTTCAGGTTGGTATTGAGCACCAGGTCCCATTCTTCCGAAGTAAATTCCAGCACGGGCTTCCGAACATTCACCCCGGCGTTGTTCACCAGGATGTCTATATGCCCGAACGCTCGCACGGTGGCTTTCACGTTTTCATCTATAGCCTGTTTGTCCAAGACGTCCACGCAGGACGCTTCCGCCCGCCGGCCGAGCGACTCCACAGATGCCTTCACCGCTTCAAGCTCTTCTTTATTTCGAGCATAGAGCGCGACGTCCGCGCCGCCCGCGGCTAGGGCATGCGCTATTGCCTTTCCCAGACCTTTTGACGCGCCCGTTACGACGGCGACTCGGCCGCTGAGGTCAAAGATTTCTTGATGCATGAGTCTTCGTCCTCAAGGGTGATCCCATTTTCAACGTAAAAGTGTTTTTCATGGCGCGTCTCCCACTTGACCACTGAAAGTCGATTCGACATCACCCGGATTCACCATTCGGCCATTACTTACGGCCCCTTCCCGTAAGGCCGGCAGCGCGTTGAAAGCTTTCCAAACAGCGCCTGGAAGGTCATTTTCCGATACCGGTTGATGGCCTACGTGGGATCCTTCAACAGAGACGCGCCGCCGCGCGGTCGCGAGTTCCGGGCGCTCTTCCTCCAGACACGCCCGTGGACATCCATTAACCAGGAGGAGCCAGTCAGCGCCGCTATCGTCGCAAACATCAACGCGGAAGCCACCCTCCTCAGCGATCTTCACGAATCGGCTTACCAGCGCGCTCCGATCTATCTCGGGATTGCAGCCACCGCAATAGCGCACTTGAATTGTGGGTGGCTTCGATTCCATGATCTCGGGACAATCCTTTGATGAGACCGCGGCGCACGCTCGCAGTCACTTGATGATGCGGCGGCAAATCCTTACCTCTTCCGCCTTGATCTTCTCTTGCTGGCTGCGAAGATAGTCTTCCTCGGTCGTCCCCACGATGCGTTCAAAAGCCTCGTCTCTTCGTATGCCGGTGATGGTCTCCGCGAGCTCTCGCTTCTTGTCGAACGCGCCGCGACGGGCGATCATGATCTTCTGCGCGGCCGGAGAACCCGCTCCGTGCATGGCCTCAGGGAGTCCCGCGCCCACCGACATATTTTCCACGAGCCTGAGCATCTTCAGGATCTGGTGGACATCCACATTTGCTTTGCCGGCAAAAAAGCCCGCGATCAGGTCCCCCATTTCGGGGTGCTTCAGGTCTTCTTCCGAGGGAAGCGTGATAATCTTACCGCCCGCGATGTCCTGCGCGACGCGCATCCACTCGTAAACCATACGGGTGATGTTCAGCTTGGTCACATTGGCCAGCAGCGGGTTGATGTTGTATGCGCCGGACGGCGTCTTGTGACCTTCATACGCGCACGCGAGCGAGCAGGCCCAACAAGTCTCGGCCATCGCCACGATTTCCGTGAGCTTGTCGATAATGTGTGAAGCATTGGCAATCCCGTGCGCGTCCGCGAGCCAATGGGAGCTGCCGGCCACCACGTCCGCGGCGCCCACTTTGCACCCGCCGTAGTTCGATCGATGATGGCCCGCGAAGAGTTCGACCAAGGGCGCGGCGAATTGATACTCGCCGGCCATGAAGACCCTTTCCCAGGGCACAAAGACGTCTTTGAAGATGATGAGCGCCTCTCCGCCGATACTGCCGTACTTGGGATTTCCGGTGTCCAAGGTTCCGTCCAGCCGTCGCATATCATTTGTCTGACGTGCGAAAACTAGCTTAATCCCGGGTTCATCCACCGGGACGGCCAACGCCACCGCGAAGTCGCGATCTTCTTCTCCCAATGCCCGCGTGGGCAATGCGATGATTTCGTGTGAATTGATCGCGCCCGTTATGTGAGCTTTCGCGCCGTTGACCACGATTCCTTTGTCGGTCCGTTCCGAGATGTGGAGGTATAGGTCGGGATTCGCTTGCTGATGAGGCCTGAGGCTCCGATCCCCACGGGCGTCGGTCATGGCGCCCGCGGACATCAGGTCGTTCTCCTGAATGTAGGTCAGAAACTTCTTGAAACGCTCGTGGTATTCGGTTCCCAGCTTCGCATCCATGTCGTAGGTTATGGCGTAGAGCGCATTGAGAGCGTCATAGCCCACACAACGTTGAAAACAGGTGCCGGTTTTTTGCCCGAGAACGCGCATCATGCGTATCTTCTTCACCAAATCGTCAATGCTCTGGTGAATATGGGTGAAGCGATTGATCTTATTTCCGGTTAGATGCGACGTCGCGGTTGTAACCTCTTGGTGAAGCGGGTCATGGGCAAGCTCGTACGTCATCGCCGCTGTATTGATGTGAGGCGCGAACATGGGCTCCTCCACCACGTCGGTGATCTTCTCTCCCATGAAATAGACTTCCGGCTTCAATTTCCGCAGCGATTCTCTATATTCCTTTCCCGTCATCATGCTCACGGTTTGATCCTCCTTGTGGGAATGGCGGTTGCGGAACGCTAATGCCCTTAAACACGCTCTTTGTCGCGGAGCGCTCTCCGCAAGAATTTCCCTGTCAAAGTCTTCGGAATCTCTGAGACGACTTCCACCTGTCTTGGATATTTGTACGCCGCCATGCGATCCTTGCAAAAAGCTATGATTTCATCGACGGTCACCGAATGCTCCCGGCCTTCCTTTAGGGCCACGAACGCCTTGACGGTCTCACCTCGGTACGGGTCGGGCACGCCCACTACTGCGGCTTCCCGCACCGCAGGATGTTGGTACAGGACGTCTTCCACATCTCTCGGCCATACTTTGTATCCGGAAGCGATGATCATGTCCTTCTTACGGTCAACCACAAAAAACCACCCGTTCTCATCCATCTTGCCCACATCCCCGCTGTACAGCCAGCCGTCCTTTATGGCGCTCGCCGTTTCATCGGGCTTGTTCCAGTACCCTGGCACGATCATCGGGCCGCGATTAACAATTTCGCCCACTTCCCCGGGCGCCAGGGCTCGCGTGCCGTCATCCAAATCCATGATCTTGGAGACTGAGCTGGGAACCGGAACGCCCACGGAAAGAGCGCCGCTCTCGGGATCCACCGGCGCCCGCTTGCCAAGTGGGACAATGTGCGAAGGAGAATTCGTTTCGGTCATGCCGTAGACGTTATGGAGCATGAGACCCGTAAGCTCTTTGAAACGATCCACCATGGCGCTGGAAACGGGCGCTCCGCCGCTGTAAGCCTTCACAAAACCCGACAAATCCCTTTTCGTGATATCGGCGTGATTCATCAGAGCTATGTACACCGTGATGGAAGCCACCGTCATGGTTACTTTCCATCGTTCGATCAGCCTGAGCGCCTCGGCCGGATCGAACCGGTAGAAGAGAACCACGGGAATGCCGGCCAGCGCCGCTATCGCGCCGTGGGCCACCTCTCCGGTGACGTGGAAGAGTGGAGCTACCCCGAGGACAACGTCGCTCGTGTCGATGCGCATCATGGCGCGGTACACGCGTGCGCTGAACGCGATGCTTCCGTGGGTATTCATAGCGCCTTTGGGTTGTCCGGTGGTGCCGGACGTGTAGGTCAAATACGCGATCCGATCCGGAGAATCCTCGACGAGATCAACCCTCTCGCCTTCATATCTACTAAGGATCTCTGCAAAGTCGAGGCAGCCTTCTACGGAGAGTCGCTTCACGCCCTCGAGAGTCTGGGGAGGAGGCGAATCCGCGGGAATAAAATCCAAAGCCGACGTGGTGATGATCCGTTCAACTTGGGCGCGCTTGAGGGAAGAGGGATCCAAATTCGCCGCGGTCTCGTCATGTGTCACAAAAAGCCTGGCCCCTGAATCGTTGCAGAAGTACGAGAGTTCCCGCTCCTTGTACATTGGATTGAGAGGGACTACGATCAGGCCGATTTTCCACGCGGCGTACACCGCGATGAGAAACTGCGGGACATTCTGGAGGTCCACAATGATGCGATCCCCGGGGTTTAGTCCGAAATCGCGGAATGCAGCGGCTAACGCATCGGAAAGCCGATCTAGCTTCCCGTACGAGATCGGGTAGTCGAAGTAACAGATTGCGCGCGCGTCCGGCCTCGTTTTCGCCGTGTTCACGAAGTCGCCAATAGCGGTGGCAGACCCGGTCTCCACGTTAGCGGGAACCCATTCCGGATACAAACTCAACCAGGGTCTCTCTTCGTATATCGATGCCATGAACGCCCCCGCCACATGATGAGCGACAGAAGAAAATGACCGGGAATATTGCGTTTCTAGTCGGCGCCCCCGGTGCATCGGAGTATCTGGCCGGTGAGATATTTCGATGAATCACCGGCGAGAAAGAGTACGGTGTCGGTTATGTCGGAGATTTCCCCCATGCGACCGGCAGGGATCTCCTTGTTCAACCGGTCCGCCAGCTCGTTCTGGATCTTGGACGGTCGTATCGCGCGTATGAACCCCGGCACAATGCAATTGACGTTGACGCGAAATCGAGCCATATCCCGCGCGCACGCATGGGTAAGCGCGATTATGGCGCCTTTTGCCGCCTCATAGCTCATCGAGTCGGGATATTTGTCCCACGCCCACGGGGCCAAATAGATGATCCGTCCGGAAGACCTCCGTGACATGCTCTCCTGTACGGCCCCAGTCATTGTCTGAGCGCGTGTGACGTTATCTCGGAGCTGTTTGGCTGCTTCCAGGCTTTCGCGCTGCCCGCGGATTCCACGTAGGTTGCCGATGCCGATGTCGTAAACAAAGATGTCAGCCGGACCATTGGCCTTTTCCATCTCTCTGAACAGCTCCGGGCTCATAGGTCCGCGGTCTGCGGTCACATAGCAAGTAAGGTCTCCTCCACTCTTGGGGTTGAGGACAGGATACTCGCGGCTCTTCTTGACGAATTCCATGTGGGCGGCCACAGTAACCCCTTGAGAAAGAAAAAAGGAGATAATGGCCGACCCCAGGACGGTGCCGCCGTTTGCCACGATCGCGACCTTCCCCTGCAGGGGGCGCTTGGACTGCTCGTGGCGTCCCGGAACGTCGTCCGTTGTGAGGAATCCGTGCAGGAGCAAATCCAGAATTGCCTGTTCCACCTCCTGAGCGGTGGCGTGCCCTCGAAGATCCCATCTCTTGAGCACCCACGCGTCAACCATGGACTTCACCAAATTGGCCAGGACACGAGTGTTGCACGAGCGGAGCGCCCCTGTTTTGACGCATTGCTCGATGATGGACTCGATGACTTCGAGATGGGCCCGTTCTTTCTTCAGGAGGCTGCGCAAGAGCGGCTTCTTAAGGATATGGCCCTCTTGGTAGATAAGCATAATAGCGTCGGCAAGACTGTCCATGGTGGTGAATTCGGCTCGAACCATGCGGCGCAACTTCTCCAAAGGGTCGGAAACCTGTTCCAGCGCCTTGGTCATGGCCTCCATCGCAGAGCCGGCCGCGAACTGATGTATCAGGAAGAATATGTCCTCTTTGGATCCCACGTAGTCGTAGATATTGCCCTGACTCAGGCCGGCCTCTTCGGCCAGGTTTCTCAGGGTGGTTCTATGAAATCCTTTTTTCGCGAAGAGCTTGATAGCCGCCAGAACGATCTGTTCGCGCCGTTTTTCAACTAATTCCTGGTTCTTAACTGTGGTGGGAATGGCGCTCACGAGTCGGGTCTCGCCATCGAAAATCATTGATGAGCGGACGCTCGGTTTCCGAACGACTACTCACATTCCCACGGTAAAGCCGACCTTGTCAAGCAAAACCGGGATGCGCGGACAAGCGTTGATTTGTTGGGGATAAGAGCCCACTTGATACGTCATCGCGAGCCGCGCGCTTCGCGCATTCTTGAAATCCACGCGCGCATGTTGTACAAACGGCTGTCTAAGGCAGAGGCGCGCAGAAAAGAGGTCGGCCCGACAGTGCGTATGAAGTCTTCATACAACGGGACGTTTCTGAAGTTTATCAAGGCGTTCGCTCAGATCGGCAAGGATTCAAGAATCTTTCCCAAGAAATGCCGCGCCTGCGGCGCAGTTTACCCCAGTTTCCCCGACTACATTCATAACACCAATCCTCTCGGCCGTGGTCTGGAGCCTTATCTGGAGGATCTGGATGTCCCGCGGACATTGCAGTACCGGAATTGCATCTGCGGCAGC
>Ga0194125_10010754_pt1 | contig 12430 bp, 8 predicted proteins | sample TA2KigC250mmetaG_FD_148626 | JGI IMG/M metagenome (GOLD analysis project Ga0194125, IMG submission 148626) | Freshwater microbial communities from Lake Tanganyika, Tanzania - TA2015034 Kigoma Deep Cast 250m | ecosystem: Environmental > Aquatic > Freshwater > Lake | place: Tanzania: Lake... | reverse complement strand
CACTCGACCGAGGGCAGCGGGGAGAGGACCTTGCGGAGGACCCAGACGCGGTTGAGTTCTTCCTTGGGCTGGAGCAGCTCCTCTTTGCGGGTGCCGCTCTTGTTGATGTCGATGGTGGGAAACACCCGCTTGTCCACCAGGCGGCGGTCCAGGTGGATCTCCAGGTTGCCGGTGCCCTTGAACTCCTCGAAGATCACGTCGTCCATGCGGCTGCCGGTGTCGATCAGGGCGGTGGCGATGATGGTGAGCGAGCCGCCTTCCTCGATGTTGCGGGCCGCGCCGAAAAAGCGCTTGGGGCGCTGGAGGGCGTTCGAGTCCACGCCGCCGGAGAGCACCTTGCCGGAGGGCGGCACGATGGTGTTGTAGGCCCGGGCCAGCCGGGTGATGGAGTCCAGCAGGATCACCACGTCGCGCCGGTGCTCGATCAGCCGCTTGGCTTTCTCGATGACCATCTCGGCCACCTGCACGTGCCGGGAGGCCGGCTCGTCGAAGGTCGAGCTGATGACCTCGCCCTTGACCGAGCGCTGCATGTCGGTGACTTCCTCGGGGCGCTCGTCGATGAGCAGCACGATCAGGATGATCTCGGGGTGGTTGGCGGTGATGGAGTTGGCGATGGACTGGAGCAGCATGGTCTTGCCGGTGCGCGGGGGCGATACGATCAGCCCGCGCTGCCCCATGCCGATAGGCGTCAGCAGGTCCATGACCCGGCCCGAGTAGTTCTCCCGGATGGTCTCCAGACGGATGCGCCGGTTGGGGTAGAGCGGCGTCAGGTTGTCGAAGAAGATCTTGTTGCGCGCCTCTTCCGGGGGCTCGAAGTTGATGGCGTCCACCTTGATGAGGGCGAAGTAGCGCTCGCCCTCCTTGGGCGGGCGGATCTGCCCGCTGACGGTGTCGCCGGTGCGCAGGTCGAAGCGGCGGATCTGGGACGGCGAAACGTAAACGTCGTCCGGGCCGGGCAGGTAGTTGTACTCGGGCGCCCGCAGGAAGCCGAAGCCGTCGGGCAGACACTCGAGCACGCCTTCGGAGAAGATCAGCCCGGACTTCTCGGCCTGGGCTTGCAGGATCTTGAAGCTGAGCTCCTGTTTGCGCAGCCCGCTAACGCCGCTCAGGCCCAGGTCCTTGGCGATCTGGTTCAACTGCTGGATGCTCATGTCCTTGAGCGCCACCAGATCCAGGGCAAGGGAAGCGGTGGGGCCGTTCTTCATGTGTCTGCCGCCTTCGCCCGGTCTCTTCTTGTGGGTGGGAGGGGGAGGCGCCGCTTGCGCCTGGGGTTGTGGGGGTTTTTCCTCTTGGGGGAGAGCCGGCGGGGTGGCCGTCTGCTCCGGGTTTTCGATTTCGTCTGCCACGTTTGCCTCACTGTCCGGCCGCCTGGGGCCGGTGGAATTCATTCCGCCCGCATCCGGCCGGAAGCCACGGCCAGGTGGGTTCACTCCGCCGCGCGAGCGTGGGGGACTACTGCGTCCGTTGTTCCTCGCCGGTTTGCGCCGGTATGGCGACCGGCGCCTCCAGCGGCAGCGCCGGAAGCTCCCGCTCCAGCGCGATCTTGAGCACCTCGTCCATGCTCTCGACGAAGTGCAGCTTCATCTGGTTGCGCACGGTTTCCGGAATATCCGGAAGATCCTTCTCGTTGTCCCTGGGCAGGACGGCCTGGAAGACGCGGTGGCGGTGCGCCGCCAGCAGCTTCTCCTTGAGGCCTCCGATGGGCAGCACCTTGCCGCGCAGGGTGATCTCGCCGGTCATGGCCACGTCGCAGCGCACCGGGATCTTGGTCAGCGCGCTGACGATGGCGGTGGCGATGGTGATCCCCGCCGAGGGGCCGTCCTTGGGGATGGCGCCCTCGGGCACGTGCACGTGGATGTCCAGGTGACGGTAGAAATCCCGCGGCAGGCCCAGCGCCTGCGCCCGCGAGCGGATGTAGCTCATGGCCGCCTGGGCCGACTCCTGCATCACGTCGCCCAGCTTGCCGGTGGTGGTGAGCTTGCCCTTGCCGTCCATGATGATGGCTTCGGCGCCCAGGATCTGCCCGCCCACCTCGGTCCAGGCCAGGCCGGTGGCGGTTCCCACCTCATTCTTCTTCTCGGTCTCCAGGTCGCGGAACTTGACCGGACCCAGGAACTCCCCGACGTTGTCGGTGCGCACCACCACCTGCGCCGGCGTTTCCTTGGTCCTGGCGGTGCGCGCGTTGACCACGCGGCGCGCCACCTTGCGGCAGATGTTGCCGATCTCCCGCTCCAGGTTGCGCACGCCGGCCTCCCGGGTGTAGTGCCGGATCAGCGCCAGGATGCCCTCGTCGGTGAACTGGAGTTCCTTCTCGGCGGGGCCGGTCTGCTTCCTCTGCTTGAGCACCAGGAAGCGCTTGGCGATCTCCAGCTTCTCCAGCTCCGTGTAGCCCGACAGCCGGATGACTTCCATGCGGTCCTGCAAGGCCGGCGGCACGGTGTGCAGCACGTTGGCGGTGCAGATGAAGAACACCTGGCTGAGGTCGTACTCGACGTCCAGGTAGTGATCCACGAACATGTAGTTCTGTTCCGGATCCAGCACCTCCAGCAGCGCCGCCGAGGGATCGCCCCGGAAGTCCATGGACATCTTGTCCACCTCGTCCAGCATGAAGACCGGGTTGCGCGTGGCGGCCTTCTTCATCATCTGGATGATCTGCCCGGGCAGCGCCCCGATGTAGGTGCGCCGGTGCCCGCGGATCTCCGCCTCGTCCCGCACCCCGCCCAGCGACAGGCGGATGAACTTGCGCCCGGTGGCCCGGGCGATGGACATCCCCAGCGAGGTCTTGCCCACTCCGGGCGGCCCCACGAAGCACAGAATCGAGCCCTTGGGATTCTTCACCAGCCGCCGCACGGCCAGAAACTCGAGGATGCGCTCCTTGATCTTGTCCAGCCCGTAGTGGTCCTCCTCGAGCACCTTCTGGGCGTGGTTGAGGTCCCGTATTTCCTTGGACTTCAGCTTCCAGGGCACCGCCAGCAGCCACTCCAGATAGTTGCGCGAGACGGTGGATTCGGCCGACATGGGCGGCATGTTCTCCAGCCGCTTCAGCTCGGCGCTGGCCTTCTCGAAGGCGTCCTTGGTCATGCCCGCGGCTTCGATCTTCTTGCGCAGCTCGTCGAACTCGCTCTTCTCGCCGCGGCCCAGCTCCTTCTGGATGGCCTTGATCTTCTCGTTGAGGTAGTACTCCTTCTGGGCCCGCTCCATCTGCCGCTTGACGCGGCCCTGCACGGTGCGGTCGAGGTTGAGCTTCTCGATCTCGATGTCCAGCATCTCGGCGATGCGGGTGAGCCGGTCCACGGGGTCGAAGATCTCCAGCAGGTCCTGCTTCTCCTCGATGGTGAGCTGGAGGTTGGCCCCCACGGTGTCGGCCAGCTTGCTGACATCGTCCACCCGGATGGCGGCAATCATGGTCTCGTAGTTGAGGTTCTGGCTGAGCTTGATGTACTGCTCGAACAGGGAGCCCACCCGGCTGACCAGGGCCTCCAGTTGCGGACCGGCCTCGACCTTGAACTGCTGGGTGCGCACCACGGCCCGGAAAAAGCCCTCCTCTTCGCCCACCGAGAGGATGCGCCCGCGCTCGACGCCCTCCACCAGCACCTTGATGTTGCCGTCCGGCTGGCGCAGGCTCTGCACGATGCTGACGATGGTGCCCACCGGGTAGATCTCCTCGGGGCGCGGCTCATCCACCGAGGCGTCGTGCTGGGTGGCCAGAAAGATCCTCTTGTCGGAAGCCAGGGCTTCCTCCAGAGCGCGCACGCTGGACTCCCGTCCCACCACGAAGGGGGTCATCATGTGGGGGAAGATGACCACGTCGCGCACCGGCATCATCGGCAAGCGCTTGGTTTCGGACTTGTCCTTGGAAGTCAGCATGGTCAGATTTCAACCGGGGACGGGGCCGCAGGCGGCTGCTTCTACTCTGGAGTGTACCACGACTTCCTAGGTAGGGTAAGCCTCCAGGCTGGCCTTTCCAGACAAGACGGGAGTCTTATCCTGCTACCCCGCCTTCTCCAGCAGCGCCAGGTTGATCTTGCGCGCCATGACCATCTCCCGGGTGACCACGAACTCCCGCACCTTCTTGTAGGAGGGCAGGTAGTACATCAGATCCAGCATCAGGTCTTCCAGGATCATGCGCAGCCCGCGGGCGCCCACCTTGCGCTCCATGGCCAGGGAGGCAATGGCGTCCAGCGCGTCGTCGGTGAAGCGCAGGCGAACGCTCTCGAAATCGAACAGCTTCTGATACTGCCGGACGATGGCGTTGCGCGGCTTGGTCAGGATCTGGATCAGGGCGTCCTTGTCCAGCTCCTGGAGCACGCCCACGATGGGCAGGCGTCCCACGAACTCGGGGATGAAGCCGAACTTGATCAGGTCCAGGGGCTGGACCTGCTCGAGCAGGTCCACGTCGCGGCGGCCGCAGGCGCCGGCGGCGCCTTCGCGCTGGCGCTCCTCGGGTCCCAGGAACCCGATGGTCTTGCGCCCGGCGCGCCGCGCGATCACCTTCTCCAGCCCCACGAACGCCCCGCCGCACAGGAACAGGATGTTGGTCGTGTCAACGGCCGTGAATTCCTGATGGGGGTGTTTGCGCCCGCCCTGCGGCGGCACGTTGGCCACCGTCCCTTCCAGGATCTTCAGCAGGGCCTGCTGCACGCCTTCCCCGGAAACGTCCCGGGTGATGGAGGGGTTCTCGTCCTTGCGGCTGATCTTGTCGATTTCGTCGATATAGATGATCCCCTGCTGGCAGCGTTGCACGTCCCAGTCGGCGTTCTGCAGCAGCCGCAGGATGATGTTCTCGACGTCCTCGCCCACGTAACCGGCTTCCGTCAGGGTAGTGGCGTCCACGATGGCGAAGGGCACATCCAGGATGCGGGCCAGGGTCTGCGCCAGCAGCGTCTTGCCCGAGCCGGTAGGCCCGATCAGCAGGATGTTGGACTTGCTGACCTCCACTTCCGAGCCGCGCTGCTTGCTCATGTGGACGCGCTTGTAGTGGTTGTAGACCGCCACCGCCAGTTTCTTCTTGGTGGCCTCCTGCCCGACCACGTACTGGTCCAGGTAGCCCTTCAGCTCCAGAGGCTTGGGCAGCTTGTGCGGCGCGGCGTAGGGCGACTCGCCCCGGTCATCCTCCAGGATCGAGTTGCACACCGAGATGCACTCATCGCAGATGTAGGCGCGGGGAAACTCGCTGGGGGAGGAGATCAGCTTCCCGACCGCATCCTGGCTCTTGTGACAGAAGGAGCAGCGCAAAGGCTCCTCAAGCCGCTTCACAAACTGACCCCTTGATGGTTCACCTGGCTAGCCGCCGGCATGGTGGGCTTCCGCTCCCATTATCCCCCGGAACCGGGTTCCGTAGCAATCCCCCAGAAGGTGTGAAGGAATCTCCGGCCCAACCGCTCGCTTACGCTCGCGGCTCGGCAAGTGCCTGCACGCGTAAGGAGATGCCACCGAGCCACGACCGGCAGGGAGTGGTCTTGGGCGATTATTTCACGGGTTCGCGGTTGCCGGGGACAGACGGAAGCGTCCCCGCTACTGGGCCGTCTTGCGGGCGTGCTCGAACAGCAGGTTGAGGGTCTTCTCGGTGCGGATGCGGGAGGCGATGCGGCCCAAGGCGCCTTCCTTCTCCAGGCGCGCGCGGACGGCGGCCGCCGGCTGCCGTTCCTGCCGGGCGATGCGGTTAACTTCGCGGTCCACCTCGTCGTGGGTGGCGATGATGCTCTCGGCATCCGCGATCCGGCTCAGCAGCAGCGAAGCCTTCACCTCCCGGACGGCGCGGTCACGCTGGGATTCCTTCACCTTCTCCCAATCCACGCGGACCGTCCTGGGATCCACGCCCTGGGCGGCCAAATTGGACAACTGCCGCTCCACCAGGGCCTCGATCTGCCGCTCGACGTAGGCCTCTGGCACCGGGAACTCGTGCCGGTCCACCAACTGGTCGATCAGGGCGTCCTTGGCCGCCCGCTGGGCCACCACCTGACGCTCGAAGAACACGCTGCGGCGCACCGCCTCGCGCAGTTCCTCGACGCTCTGGTGCTCGCCCAGGTCGCGGGCGAACTCGTCATTGAGTTCGGGCAGCTCCTTGCGGCGGATGCCCTTCAGCCGGGCGTGGAAAACCACTGCCTGGCCCGCCAGCCGGGCCTCCCCGTAATCCTCCGGGTAGGAGACCTCGAACTGTGTCTCCGCCGGCGGCGTCAGGCCGCGCAGGTTCTCGCTGAAACCCGGCAGGGTGTCTGGATCGCCGATGCGCACCACCACCTCATCCTGGCGGACGGGCGGGCCGGAGATGCCCGAGACGCTCTCCAGGGCCACCACCGCGTAATCCCCATCCTCGACCGGCCGGGGATCCACGTTGAAGTACTCCGCCTTCTGCTCGCGGATCTCCTCCAGCCGCTGGCGGACGTCCTCGTCGCTCACTTCCGGATCCTGGTAGGAGACGGTGAGACCCTTGTACTCCTTCAGCTCGAAGCTGGGCGCGACTTCGAACTCCGCCTTGAAACGCATGGGCTGGCCCGGCTCGAAGTGCACATCGGTGATGTCGGGGACGCTGGCCACCACCAGGTTCTGCTCTTCGGCGCGCTTCCAGAAGTGCGCGCCCACCAGCTTGCGGACCACCTCTTCGCGCACGTCCTCGGCGTAGCGCCGCAGGATCATCTCGGCCGGCGCCTTGCCGGGGCGGAAGCCTGGCAAGCGCACCTTCCGCCGGATGGCGGCCACCGCCTGCTGGACCTCGGCGTCCACCTCGGCGGCGGGGACGTGCACCTCCAGCGTCTGCTTCAATCCGTCAGCCAATCCAGCACCTCGTGTACACAGCTTGTAGCCTGTGGCTAGTAGCCTGTAGCTGGTGGCCTGGGGCTTGAAGTCTGCCGGCTCCGTGCGTGCCTACAAGCCACAAGCTACAAACTACGAGCCTTCCTACGTCCCCTCCGACCAGCTTGTCAGGTACTGCTCCTGCTCCAGCGTCAGACGGTCGATCTTGACCCCCATGCACTCCAGCTTGAGGCGGGCCACCTTCCGGTCGATGTCCTCCGGCACCGGGAAAACGGTCTTCTCCAGATCGGCTTGCTGCTTGACCAGGTACTCGACGGCCAGCGACTGGTTGGCAAAGCTCATGTCCATCACCGAGGCGGGATGGCCCTCCGCCGCGGCCAGGTTGATGAGGCGGCCTTCGCCCAGCACGTACAGGCGGCGCCCGTCGCGCAGGGCGAACTCCTCGACGAACTCCCGCACCGGGCGGCGCGTGGAGGCCATCCGCGCCAGCGCCTCCAGGTCGATCTCCACGTTGAAGTGGCCGGCGTTGCACAGGATGGCGCCGCTCTTCATGCGCTCGAAGTGGTCCTTGGTGATCACGCTCTTGTTGCCGGTCAGGGTGACGAACAGGTCGCCCGTCTCGGCGGCTTCCAGCAAGGACATCACCCGGTAGCCATCCATTAACGCTTCCAGGGCCTTGATGGGGTCCACTTCGGTGACGATGACGCTGGCGCCCATGCCCCGGGCGCGCATGGCCACGCCGCGCCCGCACCAGCCGTAGCCCGCTACCACCACGCTCAGCCCCGCCAGCAGGATGTTGGTGGCCCGCACGATGCCGTCCACGGTGCTCTGGCCGGTGCCGTAGCGGTTGTCGAACAGGTGCTTGGTCATGGCGTCGTTGACGGCGATGACCGGATAGCGCAGCACCCCGTCCTTGGCCATGGCGCGCAGCCGGATGACGCCCGTGGTGGTTTCCTCGGTGCCGCCCAGCACGCCTTCCAGCAGTTCCCTGCGGCTGGTGTGCAGCGCGGTCACCAGGTCGCAGCCGTCGTCCATGGTGACTTGCGGCCGGTGATCGGCCGCCGCGGCGATGTGCGCGTAATACTGCTCGTTGCTCTCACCCTTGATGGCGAAGACCGGAATTCCGTAGTCCCGCACCAGGGTGGCCGCCACGTCGTCCTGCGTGGAAAGCGGATTGGAGGCGCACAGCACCGGAAGCGCCCCGCCGTCGCGCAGGGTCATCATCAGGTTGGCGGTCTCGGTGGTAACGTGCAGGCAAGCCGAGATGCGCACCCCGGCCAGCGGCTGCGTCTTGATGAACTGCTTGCGGATGGTCTGCAGCACCGGCATGGATTGGAAGGCCCACTCCACCCGGCGCTTGCCCACCTCGGCCAGCGACAGGTCTTTCACATCACTCGCAATGGAAGGTTGAAGATTATCGGGCATGCACTCTCCGTCTGTTCGTGTAGCGTTCCCCAGGCTGCCCCGGGCAGCCCACCCCGCGTTCCTCGATGGTCGGTCTCATCCCCGGGCGGCCGCGGCGGCCAGCCCCGCCTGCTCGCGCAGGGCCTTGGCCTTGTTGGTGGCCTCCCAGGTGAAACTCTTCTCCGTGCGGCCGAAGTGGCCGAAAGCGGCCGTGGCCCGGTACACCGGACGGCGCAGCTTCAAATAGTCGATCATCCCCCGGGGAGTCAGCGGGAAATTCTGCCGCACCAGCTCCACCAGGCGGCCGTCGTCCACCGCGCCGGTGCCGTAAGTGTTCACCGCCACCGAGACCGGGTCGGCTACCCCGATGGCGTAGGCCAACTGCACCTCGCAGCGCTCGGCCAGGCGCGCCGCTACCAGGTTCTTGGCCACGTGGCGCGCCATATAAGCCGCCGAGCGGTCCACCTTGGTGGGATCCTTGCCCGAGAAGCAGCCGCCGCCGTGGCGTCCCATGCCGCCGTAGGTGTCCACGATGATCTTGCGCCCGGTCAGCCCGGTGTCGCCGTGCGGGCCGCCGATCACGAACGAGCCAGTGGGGTTGATGTGGTAGCGCGTCTGGCGGTTCACCATGTCGCGCGGGACCACCGCGTCGATGACCTCGCGCTGGATGCCGGCGCGCACCTTTTCCTGCTTCACCGCGTCGCTGTGCTGGGAGGAAACCACCACCGCCGTCACCCCGGTGGGCGCTCCGTCCACGTATTCGACGCTGACCTGGCTCTTGCCGTCCGGCCGCAGAAACTTCAGCACGCCCTCGCGGCGCACCTCGCTCAGGCGCCGCACCAGCTTGTGCGCCAGCATGATGGGCAGCGGCATCAGCTCGTCGGTCTCCCGGCAGGCGTAGCCGAACATCAGCCCCTGGTCGCCGGCCCCGCCCGAGTCCACGCCCACGGCGATGTTGGGCGACTGCTTCTGGACCGCGTTCAACACCCCGCAGGTCTCCCAGTCGAAACCGTAGCGGGCGTCCGTGTAACCGATGTCGCGGATGGTCTCCCGCGCCACGCGCGGGATGTCCACTTGCGCCTTGGTGGTGATCTCTCCCGCCACGATGCACAGGCCGGTGGTGACCAGGACTTCACAGGCCACGCGGCCCATGGGGTCCTTCGCCATCACCGCGTCCAGCACCGCGTCGGAGATCTGGTCGGCCATCTTGTCGGGGTGGCCCTCGGTCACCGATTCGGAGGTGAAAATGTAGCTGCGTCCGTCTGACACGAAAGAGAATCCTTCGGGGAAGTCAAATAACAAGTGTATCGGCCCCGGGGGCCGGATGGCAACCGCCCTTGGGGCGGGTTCTCGAACCGCGCCCGGCTGGCAGTCGGCCTGACCTAGCGCGGGCGGACGATCGGCGCTCCGGCCGAGCCGCGCGGGGCCGGCGCCGTGTGCGGGTAGAACAGCCGGCCCCACGGAATGGTGTCAGCGCGCTGCCGGTTGGCTTCCTCGACTGCGGCCGCGTTGTCGAACATCCGCAACATGGCGAACCGGCGCTGCACCCGCCGGTCCCCGCCGGGGCCCGGGGTCGCCTCCCGGATGGCTTGCCACAGCGATTCCGGGCCGGCTCGCCGCCAATCCCGCGCCGCGCACGCCGCCACAAAGTTGGGAAAGCCGCTGCGCAACCCTTCCTCGCTCGATTTGAGCCACGACACGCAGAGGATGCCGAGCTGAGCGTCGGCCGGAAAGGTGGAATAACCGCGGGGCCCCGGGAACATCCTGGCGAGAATGCCGTCATTGTCGCCCGCCTGGCGATGGAACAGCGGCGACATGGCTGCCCGGCTGAGCTGGAACTGCCGCTGATAGCCCGGCGTTCCACGCTTCACCTGGTTCCACTCTTCGCGAAACTCGGCCTCCGTGACCGCGCCTCCGCCCCCACGGCGCCCCCAGTTGCCCAGCCCGGTGGCCAAGGCCCTCGCGTATGGATCGATCAGGAACCCGATCCCCACGGTCACGCGCGGGGGTGTGGCCTGATCCAGGTACATGGACTGCCGAACCCCTTCGAAATGGCTCAGAACGCTGAGCAGCGCCGGGCCCACAGATGCATGCATGCTGGTCTCCTCCTCGGGACAGCGGCGTGGCAAGCTCTCAGGCTATGCTGGCGCCGCAGGCGGTGTCAACCGGGGCGGCCCACCCTACCGGCGGAAGCGGGTCTTGCGGCGGACCCGGTGGCGCTCCAGGGCCAGCTCGATCAGCCGGTCGATCAGCCGCGGATAGGGCAGGCCGGCGGCCTCCCACATCTTGGGGTACATGCTGATCGAGGTGAAGCCCGGAATCGTGTTGATCTCGCTGAGGTAGAGGCGTCCGGTGGCCGCTTCCAGCAGGAAGTCCACCCGCGCCATGCCCTCGCAGCCCACCGCCTGGTAGCAGGCGATGGAGAGCCGCTGAACCTCCTGCACCTGCGCGGGCGTCAAGTCCGCCACGGCGATGGTTTGGGCGCGGTCCAGCAGGTACTTGTCCTCGTAGTCGTAGAACTCGCGCGAGGGAATGATCTCGCAGGGGGCCGAGGCTAGCGGGTCTTCGTTGCCGAGCACCGAGCATTCCAGCTCCCGCCCCTCGATGGCCCGCTCGACGATGACCTTGGTGTCGTAGCTGGCCGCCAGCTCGAGCGCCTGCTTGAGCGCCCGGCGGTTCTGGGCTTTGGTGATGCCCACCGAAGAGCCTAGATTGGCGGGCTTCACAAACACCGGGTACGCGAAGCGCTCCTCGACCTCCCGCACCGACAGCCGCCCGCGCCGCTGGAGAAGATACTCGATGACCGGCAGCCCACGCTCCAGGCACAGGCGCTTGGTGACTTCCTTGTCCATCGAGACGGCGGAGCCGAGCACGCCCGCGCCCACGTAGGGCAGGTCCGCCAGCTCGAGCAGGCCCTGCACCGTGCCGTCCTCGCCGAAGGTGCCGTGCAGCACCGGGAAGACCACGTCGATGGCCGGGTTGCCGCCCGGCTCGGGCCGGATGGCGTGCGGCACCCAGCGGCCTCCCTTGGTGATGCGGAACGGCAGGATCTCGTAGCGGGCCGGGTACATGGCCTGCATGATCGAGCGGGCCGAGCGGATCGAAACCTCGTGCTCCCCGCTGCGGCCGCCGTACAACACGGCCACGCACAGCTTCTTTTTCTTCATAGGATTCTCTTGCCCAGGGCGGACATCACCAGCTCGACGGCCAGCAGGCCGGTGCGGTTGGCCTCGTCGATGACGGGGTTCACTTCCACGACGTCGAGGGAGGTCATCTTCCGGGTGTCGCCGATCATCTCCATGGCCAGGTGGGCCTCGCGGTAGCTCAGGCCGCCGCGCACCGGGGTGCCCACGCCCGGCGCCTGCTGGGGGTCCACCGAGTCCATGTCCAGGGAGACGTGGAAGCCCGCTGTGCCCGCGGTGACGATGGCCAGCGCCTCTTCCATCACCGCGCGCATGCCGCGCTCGTCGATGTGGCGCATGGTGAAAACCCGCACGCCGGACTGCCTCACGTGCGGCTTCTCGAGCTGATCCACGTCGCGCAGGCCCACCACCGCCACGCTCCCGGGGTCCACCTTGGGCGCGTACCCGTCGAGGTGCGTGAGCGAGCGCGGCCCCATCCCGAGCAGGCAGGCCAGCGGCATGCCGTGGACGTTCCCGCTGGTCGAGGTTTCCGGGGTGTTCATGTCGGGGTGAGCGTCAATCCACAGCAGCCCGATGCGCTTCTTGCGTGCCCGGAAATGCCGCGCGACCCCGGAAACCGATCCCACCGCGACCGAGTGATCACCGCCCAGCACCAGCGGCAGTTGGCGCCGGGCCAGGGCATCCGCCACCAGGCCCGCCAGGCGGGTCACGCGGTGAGCGATCTGCGGCAGGTAGCGGGCATTCCGCGCGCCGGGCCGTATGTGCTCCGGCTGCTCGACTTCGATGTTGCCCCAGTCCCGCACCTGGTAGCCGAGGCTTGCCAGGCGCGGTCCCAAGTTGGCCAGGCGGATGGCCGAGGGCCCCATGTCCACACCCCGCCGTCCGGAGCCCAGATCAACGGGCGCCCCGATCACTGCGATAGTGGATCGCCGCATTCTTCAGGACACGCGCAAGCTGAAGCTCGCGCCACGTGGGACATGCTTCAGCTTGTCCATCTTTGACAGCTTCTCACGGCCGCGTGCGGTAGAGCATGCGCGGAAAGGCGATGGTCTCGCGCACGTGCTCCAGCCCGCACAGCCAGGCCACCACGCGCTCGATGCCCATGCCGAAGCCGCCGTGGGGCACGGCGC